>JAABUL010000966.1_pt1 | contig 58292 bp, 112 predicted proteins | sample 5559151 | NCBI WGS metagenome assembly JAABUL01 (sample SAMN10711876, study PRJNA513368) | rock metagenome | isolation source: Antarctica rocks | place: Antarctica: Victoria Land, Pudding Butte sud
ATGGAGTTCCAACAGGCGGTGAGTGACTACGCTGACTGAGGGAACGTACATAGAAGTGGGTGAAGTGCCTGTGGGAGCTGTGCGCATGAGGGTGACAAGGCACCAGCTGCAGCGTGCGTGCGCAAACGTCGCAAGCGACACAAAGTCTGATATGAGATACTGCTGTGCCTCGGAGATGTGTTGTAATCGAATCGAGACGAAACCAGCAGATCCTACGCCAACGTGACCGCCGCCAGCCACAAGATACTTCACCACGTGTCCGCCGCGCCTTCACACCATGCCGCACCGTGCTGCAACCCCCTAAATCAATTGCTCCCCGGACACAGCTGCTGCAATTACAGGCCGTGCAATCAGACGTCATGCAGCTTTGTCAGCAGGTCTGATACCAGCGCTGCCCGCGCCTCAGACGACATTTCGGCCACCGGGATCAGCAGGTTGTTTCGCTGCTCCCAGGTGGCCCAGAGCTGCGACCGCAGGTCCTGCAGGTAGCTGTCGCATCGGGGCTGCGTCGGCCGCGTTTCGTCGGCCTCAGCAGAGGTTGTTCTCGCATCGTCAACTGCCGACGCAGCACCTGCGTCGCCGTCTGCCGCTCCTGCATTTACGCGGTTAATCCCGTCAATGCATTCCAGCAGTAATGTGTGTGCACTGATGGACGCTTTGGGTTGCAATTCGCTCCGCCCCATATTTGATATCTGGCTTCGCAGCTTCGTCAGGCACAATGCGCAGGGCTGCTGGTATTGCACAGCTGCACCGACAGGCTGACCGTCGGAGGTGCTGCAGGGCAGTAGCTCTGGGCTTGCCGGTGTCGGTGCCGGTGTCGGTCCCTGTGAGCCTGTGCGACGACACACAGCAGAGAATCACAATGTGCCACACATGCATTTGGCTGAAATGACTCGCCAGCGGGAGGCGGTCAGACTCGAGTCCGCTTGCAGAATCATTGCAGCGCAATGCGGTATACCTACGTAGTGGTTCAAAGCCAGCACCTACGGCTGCAACGCGGCGATCGGCTCTGCTGTCGGGAGCGCCTGGCAGCCCTGCCGAGTGAATGGGTGCCGATGCTTTGCCGCTCAGCATCCGCACCCCGAACTGCGGCCTGCTGACCTGCTGTGGGCCTGGCGCATCCCGCTCATCTGTGTGCCAGCGAGTGCGTGACAGCATTAGTCTTGCTGCCGTAAGGATGAACATCAATTCCTGGCGAGGTGCCTGCTCGGCAACATGTAACGAGACTTCACACGAAAACGCAGGCGCATGCAGGAAAGCCACATGCTCGAAGCGCCCGAAGGGTAGCTTGCCTGCTCGAGTGTCAAAGTAGGCCGCAGCTGCATCAGTGTCATTAGGCCGCGTAGGAAGGTCCTCGGAGGCAGCCTGGTGCAGCAGATTTAGCGCGGCGGCCCTGCGCCAGGCGGGGTCAGCACAAGAGCCCCTGGTGAGAGCGGTAGCTACATTAGCTGCAGTCACACAATCCCGAGGACAGTTTACAAGCAGAGAGCACCTCTTACTGCTGTCCGAGGACTTTTTCCGCAGTTCCTTCCGCCGTTTGTGGGGCGGCATCGCACGAGATTGCCTGCGCAGCACCCGTCCCTGAGGCAAATGCTTCTTGACGGTCACATGCTCTGCACTACACAGTGAGACAGGCAGTAAATGCTGAGGAAGTCGCTGAGCAACCTTTCTTGTCATGAACAGGTCACGTCAGCTTTACTAATCCACGACCTCTCAAAGAGCCAGAGAGCGATTCGCTGCCTCAGCTGCAATTGCCGATTGCGATTGATACACTGTGAGGCTTCTATTTGCCTGTGATTGCGACACGCGATTGCACATCAGGATTTGCAAGACAGTCACAAGTATATTCTGCAGTTACTTTCGAAAATTGTCTCGCGAGTGATTCAGTCTCGATAATGCATATGACAGTACACTGAGAAACTTCCGGAACATTATGAATCTGCGCTGCGCATGGCTGCTGGTCGCCTTGGTCCTCTGCCTGTCCAGGCCAGCCACATCTCTACAGCCACACACACAGCAGCACGCCTCAGCGGCCCAGCATGAGGCAGGCCTGCTGGGCAACCGCGCCGTGCGCGCCGGCGGCTCCGGCGGCGACGACGGCCACGGCTTCATGCAGCAAAACCCCATGGAACTCTACCGCGCCGCAAATGTCCGCCACGATGTGGGCTGGCCAACAGCTGTCAGCCTGACCGTCAACACCACCAAGCTCCAGCGCAGCGGCCAGTGGGTGGAGGTGTGCTGGAAGAACGTCGGCTTCCCGGCCACAGATGACTACGTCGCGCTCATAGTGCCGGCAGAATCCACTCTGGCGGAGACGGCACCGGCCAAGTACCAGTGGGCGGCCGTGTCCAAGACGCACCTGACGGAGGGCCGCGGCTGCCTCAAGTGAGTGTGCTTGTTGGGACTTTCCGAAGCCCTCCCTTTGGTTCACTTGGCTGCTGCTGCATACCTAGTCAAGCCTCCTACTGGCTTGACACATCACGCGTGGTGCCGCAGAGACACTCTAATGCTTCGGCAGCGCTGTGTGACACCTGCTGCTCAAGTGGCTGGCCTGTGCACCATCATGAACATGTCCTGCAGCGGGCTTGGGTTGCCCCGCCCCTATTCCACAACATCCGGATTCGCCGCGCGTGACCTCCCGTTGCGTGTTCACAGGTTCCGGCTGCTGAACATGCGGCATGCGGCGCGCTTCGTGCTGCTGCGCAACGGTTTTGAGTTTCCCACGGCGGCGGCCAGCAGCGAGAACGTGGAGGTTGTAAACCCCAATGAACCGACAGGCGGGCACCTGGCGCTGACCGGCAAGCAGGGGTGAGCTCTGACTGAAATGCAGCCCATGTTTGTGGAGAATCTTCTGCACAATGTGTCCCATGATCGCACCATTCCGCATGTCCATGGCCAGTCATGCGCCTGGCACAGCTGCAGACACACAAACTGGTCAGGTCACAGCAAAGGCAGAGCTGCATACGAATCGGAGCTTCCAGCCATGTGAATGATGGCGGACCCATCGTACCTAAGGGCTGCATCCACTGCTGCAGGGAGATGCTGGTGCAGTGGACGATGCTGGACGCTGCCCACCCAGAGGCGAAATGGGGCATCAAGTCTGGGGAGTACACCCACAAGACCGCCGCGGACACAGACACCTACACGCGGGAGGTGAGTCTGCAGGCACAGTGGTCTTCCAGAGATATGCGGGTTTCAGGCAAGTTGGGAGCTGGACCGCAGCTGAAGGGCACATATCTTGACACGGTGTCACTTTGACGCGCATGTCGCCGAGGCATGTACAGTGTTCCGCTGGTGCAAGACATGTACAGGGGCTGTCGGCATGGAGGACAGGCTGATTGCGCTTCGGCACGATGTTGACTTTTTGTTCGACGGTGCAGGACATGTGCGGGGGCCCGGCGGCGGCGGAGGGCTGGCTGGAATGCGGGTCACACCACGTTGCAATTTTCATCACAACCGCCTCGAGGTTGAACATTTCTAATGCAGAGCATGTGCGGGGGCCCCGCAGCAGGACAGGGCTGGATCCCAGATCGCTGCACGTTGCTCACTTTCTGAGCGCGTCTTGATCACGGATTGACGCCGCAAATGACACCACAGGCGGGGAAGTGCGGGGGCCTGGCGGGGGAGGGCTGGCTGGACCGCGGGTCACACCACATTGCAATTTTCATCACCACCACCTCGGGGATGTACATTTCTGATGCAGGACATGTGTGGCGGGCCGGCGGCGGGGGAGGGCTGGCTGGACCCGGGGTCGCTGCACCGCGCAACGCTCACTGGTCTGCAGCCCGACACCGAGTACTTTTATGTCTACGGCGACAAGGTGAGTCTGAATAAGGTCTTCAGCTGAAGGACTGTGCATCACGCCTGATCATGGCAGACTCTGAACTGCGCCGCATGCGCGTGCCCTGGAAGCCCCTTCCTTGTCTGTCCTTGGCAGTGCCCCCGGCAAACCAGCTCGTGGAAAGCCAGCTTCAAGGTGCTTCTGACGTCACCCTGCAGGAGCACAACTGGAGCAATGAGGCATCGTTTGTGACGCCGCCGCCGGTGGGAGCGGACAGTTCCGTCAAACTGCTCGCGATCGCCGACTTGGGCCAGGCTGAGGTGGGTTGCGCGTGTTCATAAACCCTTGTGTCTTCGGCACGGCGCTATGTCAAATTCAAAATATGCACACGTGCTGCGCCGTCGCACGCTGCTCAGATCGCCGACATGGGTCAGGCTAAGGTGGGCTGCTAGTCTTGCACCTCTTTGCGCCCACCGCATGTAAGTGCCTCAATCCCGCCAAACACCTGACGAAGTGCGGGGACGCTCTTAGCAGAGGACCTGCTTGGGGGTGACGCAACCTGCTGACGCAGTCAATCCCGCTGGAGTTTCAGCAAACAAACCCCTCGCTCCACAGCCTCAGCACACATGGTCACGACAACTCCATCACCTCGTACTTCCTTCACATCCTCCTCCTCTTAACTGCTGCAAACCCATCGTGTATAATGCTCGTGCAATCGCAGATCGACGGCTCGAATGAAAACGGTTTTGGCGAGCAGCACCCCAGCCTGGCGACCGTGCGCGGGCTGTGGGATAATGCGGACGGTCGCCGGCTGGTGGTCCACAATGGCGACATCAGCTACGCTCGGTGACCTCAGGCATATATTCATCATTTCGGATGTTCTACTAAAATGGCAAACCTGAGGCAGTGCGGACGGCCGCCGCCTGGTGGTCCACAATGGCAACATCAGCTGCGTCAGGTGGGCAGACGATAACTTCCAAACCTGTGATCTGCTACTTCATGCGCCTTTATAATCTCGGAAAATCGGCATCAGGTGGCGTATTTAGCAACGGTCATTGCCGTAGCTGAAGCCAGCATCGGTGGATCTCGCCGCTTGCTGCTGTGTAGCCAGGTATGCTGCACACTGTGGCTTAGTCAATACAGGGGCTGCGGGGCGCAGTGGGAGGTGTTGCGTACCAGATTCGCCACTCCACCTGCCAAGCGCAGCACCCTGCAGATCTCTGACGACGCCAATTTCCATCCTGGATCTCATATCCGAATCCTCGTCAACAACAGGGGCTACGGGGCGCAGTGGGAGGTGTTTGCGGACCAAATCCAGCCCGTCGCGCGACGCATGCCCTGGATGACGGTCGGCGGCAACCACGAGCGCGACTGGCCCGACAGCGGCGACCGCTACGGCAACGTCATGGACTCGGGTAGGGCTGATTAGTCATGCTAATCCATAAAGTGTACACTCGAAATATAGGAATTTAAACTGTACACTTGCAACTCAAACTAGATAACGGTGGGCGGCAGTCACGAGCGCGACTGGCCCAATGGCGGCGACCGCTACGGCAACGTCATGGACTCAAGTGAGGGCCTCTTGTCTGTCGATATAACATTGCAAAAGGTGCGACGGCAGTGGGCACCGGCGCCGGCATGCCTGTCCAGGGTGCTGCAGGGCGGGAATGCAGACCCTTCCTGCAGTTTGGCCCGTGTCAGAGAAGCAGCTGGCCCGCGCGCCTCCAGATGGGTGGGCAGTGCAGCGCGGCAGCGTTTGCGCATAAGAGATGAAAGTTGACATTTCTGTCAGTGCCATGAATCTGTATTCGATCCATCTGCTTCCGAGCTGCAGGCGGAGAGTGCGGGGTGCGGCATCAGCGGCGCTTCTGGATGCGCGAAAGTTGGAGGCGGAGTCTCTGGTACTGTTTCAGCTTCCAACTTTATTTATGTCGTCCCCGGTTAACACATCTGCTTCCGCGCCGCAGGCGGCGAGTGCGGGGTGTCATACCAGCGGCGGTTCTGGATGCCGCGAAAGTCGGAAGCGGAGCCCTGGTACTCCTTCGATTTCGGGCCCATCCACTTCCTGCAGTACAGCACCGAGGTGCCCTTCCACAAGGGATCACCGCAGCACAGGTGCGCCACAATGCTCTCCCTTTTGACAGAGCGGGTGCACGCACTCGCGTGCGCTTGTGCATCAGCAGCGGTTATCAAGTGTCTGCGCAGCACCTCTGCACTGCAGAATACTACACAGCAGACGCTGATCCCATCTGCGTGAAGTATCCGTTGAAATCAATGTGGGAGCTTCAGGGTGGCGGACCTCGAGCAGTCTGCCAGTTTCGAAGTGTCTCACATTAACACAGCATCAATCCCGGCGCCCGCTCCCCCCGTCACAGGTTCATGGTTGAGGACCTGACAGCGGTGGGCCACGCCCCCTGCACTCTGACAGTTTCGAACTACGCGTATTGAGTCAGACTATAATACAATCCATTGTCTGCCGCAGGTTCATGGCTGCAGATTTGAAGGCGGTCGACCGATCCCGCACGCCCTGGGTCGTCGTCGGCGGCCACCGCCCGATCTACATCGACTCCACCAATTTCACCCCGGGGCAGGGCGACCAGACTGTGGCGGCGGATCTTCGTGCTGCTCTCGAGGACGATTTTGTCAAGTATGAGGTGCGTGATTGCGTCTTGTAACTTCTAAACCGTTTCTGTATCGCGAATAAATTTCGCCCCAGGGCAGGGCGACAGGGCCGCAGCAGCAGACCTTGCCGCGCTGCAGGATGTCTCGTCAAGTTTCAGGTGCGCGCCCCTTGTCCGGCCGGCTTCAAGACACCTGCAAGCTGCATGCGATGGAGGGATCCTGTGCCCCCCCATCATCCAGGCGCAGCAGGCTCATGCAGCAGACGCAGTCAGTCGCATGGACGCCCGGCAGGAGCGACGCGGGGCGCCCCGTCCCTAGGCAAAATCTCCTGCCCGGCCTAGAAAAGTCGTGCAAGAGTGCCGGACGCAGCAGCAAATGTTGTGCAGGCGGAGCGCATCATCAAAGCACAGCCCCGCAGGCCAACTGCTGCCACGGTACGGCGGTCCGGTCCGGTCCAGTCTTCTCTTCCCGGACGGTTGCAGATTGGCTCTGATCCGAACTGCACCTGCAGGTGGACATGACGTGGCACGGGCACCACCACAGCTACCAGCGCACCTGCCCGGTGAACGGGGAGCGGTGTCAGGGGAACAATGCAGACGGCAGCGCCAAGGCACCCATCAACGTGGTCATCGGCAATGCCGGCGCGGAGCTGTGCTGGAATGTCGCACCGGACACGCCGTCGCACTTTGAGGTGGGGAACCTGGGTTGCTGTGATCGGATCTGAAGCTAGTCGAACGATGGTGAACTGCCACCCAGCTGCTGATTCAGCACTCCGGCGCACGCCAGCACCCGCGCGAGCGTAAACACTGTGGAAATCAGCAACGCCGGCGCGGAGCTGTGCTGTCGCGCCGCAGACGCCATCGCACCTCGAAGTATTGCGTGTTTTGAAGTCGGTTCCGAAGCAATCAGCATATAGCAAGGTGCTACCCAGCGGCTGCACATCCATTGACAGCAGCACGCCCGCGCCCCGGTCAACATGGTCATCGGCAATGCTGCCGCGGAGCTGTGCTGGAACGTCGCGCCACAGACGACGTTGCACTTCGAGGTGAGAAGCTTGGGTGTTCAATGTGAAGTGTTCGTGCTGCAAGCCGGAGGGAGATTTGAGCTGTGCTGGGACGTCGCAGGTTGGAGCTGGCGTGGGGGTACTTGAAGGCGTACACCGACACGATGCATTTATTGGCACCATCTTAGTGCTCCCCATTGCTGGGTTCCACCTGCATTTCTACTGACTGCAGGTGGTAGAGCTGGCGTGGGGTTACATGAAGGTGGACGCCAACGCGACGCACATCACCTGCGAGGTGCGCTCAGCCGGATGCAGCTGTGTCGGTCACACGTCAATGCCATGAAGCGCAGCAATGCTGTCTCAGAAGTGGGCAGCATCATCTCTCGTCCCGTTTGAACCTGCCAGCAAGCAGCACGGCTTGGGCGTGTGCAACGCCGGAACTTGCTGACCCCTTCAACAACGTCCACGCTGGGAGACGCCATCCACAAATTGCAGGCCGTCAGCGAAGCGGAGGGGTCGGCTCAGTCGCGCGCGCTGGACAATGTCACGCTGTACAAGCGTTTAGAACCATGAAAACAAAAACGCAGTTGAAACGACTGCAGGCCATCAGCGACGCGGAGGGGTCGAGTCAGCCGCGCACGCTGGACAAGTTCACGCTGTACAAGCCGCGCGGCTGGCGGCCCACCAAGGCGGCGCGGGCGAGCGCCGGTTCAAGGTTTAGGCACTCGACGGAGGAAGCGGCTCGGGCAGCGGCGGCGGCTTGGCTGGCGGCAGCAGGCTCAAGTGCGGCACGGCTGTGGCGCCGCATCGTCGGCGTGCTTGCTGCGTGATGCGCTGCGCTGTGCAGCGGGAGCTGCGGTCACATATGGTATTGCACGGAACTGCACATACCAGAAATAGTATGCAGTGTTCGCAATTGCACAATTTGCGGCGCTCTTCTCGTGTGTACACTGCTCCATACCTAGCTGGTGGCCGCACGATTCGCGGCGTGCCGGCGTCCATAGCTTGTAAGGCTTCTGATCCGCATTCAGCTGTGGTGTGTGTATCCTATTGATTCGAAAACATTGTACGTCTGTCTTTGTTTGAGGTGTGCAAGGGGAAAAGGTTCGACTCTGCCGTGGCCTTAACAGCTTAGGCCCACAGAGTATGCACACAGAATGCGCCGCCCCGCCGCCACATGCCATCGCCACAGCGAGCCATGTGCCCATCAGGCGACATGTTTCGGGTCCAGGCAGCTCTGCCCATTCGCATGCATGCCTGCCCATTCAGTGGGCCCAGCCTCCCCATCCCCTCGTCGGTCCATGTGGGAAACCCCAGGCAGGCCACGAGAGTCCTGCGACCAAGACGCCAGCGCACAAAGCTAGCGCTTAAACCCTGCTACAGGATAGGCAGATCTCAATCAAGAAATCTCAAACCAATCGGGGCCCGAGCCCGCAGTCAGCATCACTTCCCACTTTCGCCTCCCTCTCACGTACGCATTTGCGCTTCTACAGCTGCATATAACTTTCACAATGGCGTCCGCTGTCATGTCCAAGGCTTTCGTAGGCCAGAGCCTGCGGGCCGCGGTCCCGACCGCTGGCCAGGTGAGGGCGATCCCTTCCTTTGTCCGCACCTCCTGCGGCGCCTGTTCCGCCGGATCGGGGCTCTGATGTTCTCGATCCATGCTTTGAGAGCGGCCGCGCGGCGCCTGGGCTGGAGCCGGGCCATGGCGGCACTCGTGTCAGCCGTTAGCACTCCAGCGTCACAAGCATGATGCCGGGCTTGCAGCTGGTGCACAGCCGGGTGCCATAGCTGCACTAGCAGCGCTTTGGTTGCTGCATCAGTACATCGGTTCTTGCAGAGTAGGATCTGCTGCTGCGCCGACTTGTTGTCTGTCAGTCTCACTGACTACAACTGCAGACGCTTGCTGTTGTGACGCACCCGGCACACTAGTGCCCAGGTGCACACTGTGCATGATCGCAGCCGTCCCTCACTCGGCAGCGTCTCTCTGCAGCAACACGCACTTATTCTTATCCTCGCGAACGTGGCCGGCCAGCCGTCCAGAACTGGCAGTCGTATCTTGGGTGCTATCCTTTCGCCTTTTTCGCTGGCGCCGACCCGGCGGGCCACAGGCGAACCATGTTTTAGCATATCGTTCCTATGCCGTGCAGGGCAACAAGCAGGTGACCCGCGCCGCGATCGAGTTCTACGGCCCAGACCGCGCCAAGTGGCTCGGTGCGTTCCCTTCCGGCCGCCTGCGAAGTGCCTCCTTCTTGCGGCAGACGCGTGCTTCTGCATTGCCAGCCGTCCTGCAGCAACCGGCGTGCGTCACTTCGCTGCTTGCGATCCTGCAGTGCCCCTTTTTCCTTCACTTCCCAACTTAGCATACCCTGCACTTGTGCTACGTGCAGGCCCGCTGTCGGAGGGCGCCACCCCCGACTACCTGAATGGTGAGTTCCCGGGTGACTACGGCTGGGACACCGCCGGCCTGTCGGCCGACCCCGAGACCTTCGCTCGCTTCCGGGAGACCGAGCTGATCCACGCCCGGTGGGCCATGCTCGGCGCCCTGGGCTGCGTCACCCCCGAGCTGCTGTCCGCCGTGAGATCCTCCCCTGCCCAGCCATGCCCTCTGCATGCGTGTCTGCGCTTGCGCCACTCTGCATTGCCTGCGGCGCCTCCGCGGCATGCCGCAGCGCTGCAGCTGACGCACAGCTTGCCAGATGACCTGCCGGCCGCACTTGAGTCTCCTGCAACTGCCAACGCTGACAGGCGTGTGCGCTGACATCTGCATTCTTACTCGCAGAACGGCACCCCCTTCGGTGAGGCCGTGTGGTTCAAGGCCGGCGCCCAGATCTTCGGCAGCGACGGCCTGAACTACCTGGGCAACCCCAGCCTAGTGCATGCGCAGAGCATCATCGCCACCCTGGCGTGCCAGGTACGCTGCCTGGCACATCTGCCACACCTGGTCCTTGGGAGCGCAGCCGTGCTTGCCCTTGCCGTGCTGTTTGCCCTTCAGCTGATAGCATGCAGCGCAATTTCAGTGCTAGTTGCTCCCGCATAAGCTCCGGTATGAACATCCCTTTGCCAACACAACGCCTGCCTGAAATTGCAGGTTGTGCTGATGGGCGGCGCCGAGGCGTACCGCGTCAACGGCGGCCCCCTGGGTGAGGGCGCCGATGCCGCGACCTACCCCGGCGGCAGCTTCGACCCCCTGGGCCTGGCTGACGACCCCGACACCTTCGCTGAGCTGAAGGTGTGCCTCTTGCTTTTGCATCGATCCTTCTGTGCCTGCATTCTTCTGCACCTGTCCTTATAATTGCACATCTGCAAGCCGCCACCGACCTCTGACGACGATTGCTGACTGGTGTCAAATCTCCTGATCCAACAGGTGAAGGAGCTGAAGAACGGCCGTCTGGCTATGTTCTCCATGTTCGGCTTCTTCGTCCAGGCCATTGTCACCGGCAAGGGCCCGATCGAGAACGTGCGTCCTTGTACAACCCACTTTGACCCTGGTCAATGTTCGGGCGCCCTGCTGCATGCTCAAGCGGCATTTTGCTTGCATGTCATCATAAACTAAGACTGGTGCTTCTGCCAAGCCTGCTTGACATGACTACTTGTGCCTCTATCTGATCATTTCTGTTTTTCTGCGCGCAGCTGAACGACCACCTGTCTGACCCGTCCGCGGTCAACGCCTTCAACTACGCCACCAAGTTCACCCCCTCCAACTAGATATCGGCTTGGAATAGCGCGACAATGCTGCAGTCGTGTAGGGCACCAGCAGTAATCATGCCATTTTTTTGCTGAGCGACATCTGTTGCCGTATTTTCAGAGATGTAAAATGGGGCAAAGTTGAATTCCGTTTTTGAGACGGAACCCCACAGCCGTCGATACCGCTCCCATTCCTTGCCCGCACCGCCGCTGCGCCTTTCAGCTTCTCACGCAACGTTGCAACTTGAAAATCCCGCACATTCCCCCGCCAGCATCTCGCACAATGGCTTTGCTACCTGCGACGACCCACCACTCCACTCTCAATGCCGCTGCGGCAGAACAGCCAGCCGCGTCTCCCGTACAACGGCCGTTGCCGTCAAATGCACCGCCATCGAGAGGAACAGTTGCAGATTTATCCCTCCCTCCTCGCCGAGCCCTTTGCTCATTTCAAACGGGCAACATCCACCGCCGCCGTTGCTGCTAGGAAGAGCAAAAATTGCACGTGCTCTCGTTCCGTAATCGAGGAGCCTTCTGTACTGCTGCCCGGTACACGCCTCCTGCCACAACTGATCCCTACATACAGCATGTGACTCCACGCGTAGTAGGGTTCTGCACATTGATCAGCGCCGCCCTGCATCGCTGTTTCGCTTCTGGCACACGCTTGTCCTGCATCCAGCGTGTGCACTCAGGTCTTTGCTCCCACCTTTCAGTACATTAGTCGCTTCGTGGTCGTCGGCTATTCAGACGGCTTTCGATTAGAATTTAAGCCAGTGACAAGTAAGCGTGCAGGAAGCGGCGCCGAACAGCGTGACCTGGGTTTAGGGTGTCGGGAATGGCTGCCTCGACAGCGATGATGCGCATGAAGCAGGCGTCTTGAGGCGATATTGCTGCGTAAAAAGGCACAATACACAGCTGTGGCGCTCTTCAGGTGCGACATGCAGCGTCGCTATAGTCATGCACATAGCGGCGCTAACGCGGTCTCATGGCAGGCTTGCTGGCAGGAGCGACCATGATCGCTACCGGAACCGAATCCGGTCCCGAGACCTGTGATCATCGCGGCGCCACCCGATGCTCCACCTATGCGCTGCTGCAGGCCCACCCGCAGGGCCATCCGCAAGCCCGCGGGCGCGGCGATGACGGTGCGGCGGGAATCTGCGTCTGCTGTTGCGCGGTCGCGGCGGCAGACAGCACGCCTTTGCATCTTGCTGGCCGGCGTCGCGGCGCTCGCGGCCGCCGCCGGATGCGCAGGCGGCTCTGGCGGCGTTCCCTGGCCGCACGGGACGGCCGCTGGCGGCGCCGAGGTGCCGGCCGCATCTGTTCATTTCTTGCGCATGTGTAGCATCCCTGTAGCACGCCATGCGCGGCGGCATCCTCATTGCCATGCTGCATGTATGTGATAGCCATGCCGCAAGAACACGTCTGCAAATGCCTGGCTTTATGCACATGCTCTGCAGGCAGCGGCACATGGCCTGGGCAGAAAGGTCGTCGCCACACGAACATGCAGGCGGCGGGCGGTCGCAAGCCGGGCGCGCTTATCAAGTCTTGGTTCGGTGGCAGCGCAGGTATCATTCTGGTGTGATTGCCTTGACTCCTGTTCAGAAGCGCGGGGCCCAGCAGCCTTGCTGAAGTGCACCCTGTGCATGCGCGTGCCAACACTAGCAAGTTCCGCGAGCACTAGCAAGGTCCGCCTTTTAATTGCGATGCAATCCCAGTTTACAAGTGATGGACGAAATACAGCACATCACACTCATGAGTCAAAAGAGCAGACGGTTGCGCATGCGCCAGTCGGCACCCCAGGTGCAGCCATTACTGCTCAGCAGCCCGGGTGCCCACCGCACCACAGTCCGTCCAGCAGCAGCACTGCAGCAGGGACGACGTTGCCGCCAGCGCCGTTGCGGTGTGGAAACGCTCCTGGTCGCTGTCGCGTGTCGACTACAGCCGCACGGCTGGTCCAGCAGCTGCGGCTGCTGCTGCGCCGGCGCCCCTGCGGGGGCGCTGGAGTCTTCGACCGTCACCACCAGCCGCGGCCCTGGCGGCATTTGTCCACGGCGGCATGTGTGCTCGGTGGCATTTTTGTTCGCGTCTTGCATCCTCACAGGAGGTCGAGCCACTCGACCTCCAGCAGTCAGCACCACGCCGCGGCCAGAAATGCATGCTGCCCCAGCTGCTTGCTCACAGCAGGTCCAGTAGCGGCCGCTGCGCCACCGCCGCCGCCGCCGTCGCTCTGGGAGCGCTGGAGTCTTCAACGGTGAGCACCAGCCGCGGCCCCGGCCGCGTGTCGTGCAGGCTGGACAGGTCCGGGTACGTCCAGCTCAGCATGTAGTCCGTCACTTCATACACCCCCGGCCGGAACACCGCCAGCTGCAAACACAAGAGAAAGTGGGTTTGGGTTTTGTTGCTGGAGTTGGACTGTAGGAACTGCATCCAGCTGAAGATGTTGATTGATGGGCCAGGCACCATGCAATGCCACACCAGCCCAAATTCCTGATATGGCCATGTGAACACGACCACTGATAACACCATGTGAATACAGCTGGGGAGGGGCTGGCAGCTGCAGCGGGACCGCTGCCTGCGCGCCGCAGTCTGGCAGGTGACTGTGGCCCACATCGTGCCGCACCACACCACGTCCGGCAGAACACAACATAGTGTTTGGCCTGACCCTCCACAGGTTCAGGCAGGAAGGGCACCTGCAGGGGGACCGCCGCCTCTGCGCCGCCAGGCAGGCTGGGAACCGTGGCTCGCGTCGTGCCGCACCACACCACATCCGGCCCACCGGCGGCGTCCGTCTGCGGGCCGCCGGCGCCGGCGCCGCCGCCAACCGCCAGCGCGCTCGCGCCAATCTCCCAGGCGGCGGCGGCGGGCGCGCCTGGGAATGAAGACACACGATCTCTCAGACATCTGCTTTTGGATATGCCAGGAATTCGGCTTCTAAGCAGGCGACTGGAGCTGGGTGCCGCTGCAGTCGGGGCAGTGTCTGACTGGACAGCGCGAGATGTGGTGGCGCCAAGGTTGTGTGCAACATGTCCGAGGACAGGATGCGCCAATGGATTCAGGTGTATGCAGAAGCATTTCGCTAATTTTTTGGTAGATGCACCATCTGAGGAGGCGCTGTGCTGTGGCCCGGCCTCCACCGACACCGACGCTGCCTGCGGCAGGCAGTTGCGAATCGCCAGCTCCAGGCGCAGGACGCAGGGGGCACCGCGCGAGAAGTCGTGCGCCGCTTGCCGCGGTCCCCGCACAACCGCCCGGCACGGCAACCGCTCCTGCATTACGAATGAGAAATAATGGATCTACATGAATGATGATGTTTGAATGAGATCCAAGTTGTGCGAGTTTGCCTGCCCCGCACCACTGCCCTACACGGCAGCTGCTCCTTCATTGAGGCCAGCAAATGATCAGATCGCCAATTTCATTTGATCGACGCCTGCGCCTAGAAGAGAGTCGGCGGATTCTGCTACTGAGTGACAGGGTGTGCAATCAGATGCATTGGTGTGCAGACTCCTGCCGCGCACTTTGCGCAACACAGCATCTGCTCCTGCACACACGCATCTGCATGTAGTGAACTCAACCGTGTCGACGACAGGGGTCAACACTTGTAGTCCCCCTGCCATGATGGGCTGCATTCACGTCATGCACCCTCGATTCACCCCCGTCCCACCATGCGCCCAAGGTGTAGCCGCCTCTGCAAGTCTCGCCTTCTCGTATCAGCATTTTACGCTGTCTCAAGCAGGAGGCAAAGCAGCAAAGTAACAGCGTGCCGTCCAGATGATCGTCCAACAGCAAAGGTTTGTGCGTGGATCTGGAACATATCACAAAGGAGCAAAATGGACAGGCCATGCAAGCTCACTTTCAGCCGCACGCTGTCGAGATGCGCCAAGCCGCGGTCGTCCAGCGGCGAGACAGCGCGCTACGCCGTCTGAAGTTGAGATGATACCAAAGTGACAGAAGTATTCAAAAAGTGCACCTTCAGAACTGCACCTTCGCAACTGCACCTTCAGGCGGACGCCGTACAAGTGCGCAAAGCCGCGGTGCGGTCGGTTGTCCAGCGGCGAGGCCACATTCTAATCGTACTTACTCGAATGAACCTCTGTCCACAGGTCAGGGTAAGTCACCTTCAGCCGAACTGCGTACAGATGCGCAAAGCCGCGGTGCGGTCGGTCGTCCAGCGGCGAGGCAGCGCTCCATGCGAGCACCAGCCCCGTGCTTTCGGCACCGCCGCCGCCGCTGCCGGGGTCCGCGGCTGACGAGGCGCCACCCGCGGTGGGCGCCTGCCGCCGCGCGCCTGCTGCGCCGCCCGCATCCCGCGCCCCGTCTGTGAACACGCATGAAACACATCAGTAGAAAGCATTGACACGGTAATGTCTGCAGGCAAGGGTGCGGCGTAGCAGGGAGGGGAAGGTGGGATGAGGCTCCTTACCTATGGTCCTCGTCACCCATGGAGCGATCTGCAACCAGACTTCTGGAAAATATTGTGCACAATGGCCGCGAATCGCAGGCTGACAGAACAATGGGGTGTGCCGCAGCGCTGGCTGTCTGCAGTGCACGAGTGAACGGAGAGGGGATGAAGCTGGCAACCAGCTGTTGGTGCTTGCCGTGGCACGATAAACCCAGCAGCTGCCGTGCCGCTGTGACCCCTCACAGTTTTGGCCGGGCACCTGCCTAGCCAGAACTGCGACGATGGTTCATCAAATGGCCAGTGGAGCTTCCCGACCCCTCAGAACAAATTTGTGCCTCGTGTCGATGGCTCAAAAACGTCAGTTCATGCTGATTGTAGCCTCGACAACCCAGTTTCTTAGGCTGCCCCAGCATCAAAGCACACGTCCTGCCAGTCCAGGCTCATGAGACGCATCCCGCTGCACTCACGTCATGTGCAATAGAGAAAAGCAAGAGGGACACGCAAAAGAGATATTTGTGCACAAAATGTGCCAGACCTGCATCTGTCGACCTCGGGCCGCCGCGGCCGTGAAACCATGCCACCGGCCCTGCCATATTGCTCGCTGCCGGGGAAGCCGCCGCCGCCGCGCTGGCAGCAGAGGTGCCCATCTCCTGCTGCGCGGGCGTCGCCGGCGGGTGCAGGTACAGGAACACGCTGCTGGCTGCGCCAGGCGGTAGCTGCTCCTGTGTTAACGGGCAAACAGAACAAATTCAAGATCCAGCAAATCCGGACTGGCGAGGGGAAGGCTACAGAATGCTACCAAACTGCAGCGAAGAAGAGTCGCCAGAGCGCAGCGTCACTACACAGCTGAATGTGGACTCACATGCGGGTCAACCGCTGGCTGCACGTCTGCCGTTGAGCTGCCAGGCTGGTGCTGCGCCGCCGATGCGGCCGCGGCCGCCGGCAGCCGGCTGGCCGCCCAGCGCTGCCCAGTAGCGACCACCCGCTCAACTGTGACCGTGGCTGAAGTCTGCAGGCAGGTGGATTGGGAGGTGCGTCTAGTCACACTTTTGGTTTCAGATCAATATGTTCACTGGGATGCTTACAATGGCGTACGGTCGCTCTTGCTGCCCCATCGCCACCACCTAACATCTGCGAACATGTAGCTCCGGGGTTGCCGCAAACATGTCATCACCTTACAGTGAGTTTAGGCGCCAGGGGGTGCAATGTCGTGCCACTAGGCTCGGAAGGTCGCTTGATGCATTCTTGCGCATGCGGAGCAGGTACGGCCCACCAATTCGGCAGTTGCAGGTGCAACGCTCATCAGCAATAGGCGGGTGTCCAGCCGCCATGCACTCATTAGTGCACTCGCTGTTCCGGAATAAAAAAGGAAGCCGGCGGTAGCAATGGCGTAGCATTCTATGGCACACTGACTGGCGCAGATTGCAGCCAGATGTGTGCCATGTTGGCAACCACCATTGCAACCGGTCGAGCGTGCAGGCTTGCAGCCGTCATGCGTGCAAGCGCATTTCCACATTCGAATCCCTCCTCGATTGGCGACAACCAGAGTGTGAAGACTCACCTGCAGGTTTGCGAGCTGCAGGCGGAGCAGGTAGCGGTGCAGGTCTGTCGCCGACGGCCGCAGCACCGGCGCCGCGCTGACCGCCGGCAGCACGCTCACGCCATGCGCCAGCCGCAGGCACCTGCAAATGCCAGAAGAATGTTCAGCATGCATTTGTGTTCGGGATAAGTACATGCACTGGTGCCGCGCTTACTGCCGGCAGCACACTGACCCCAATGGCCAGCCGCAGGCACCTACACAAAACAAGTAGTTGAGTTAGCAATGCTTTGCGATTTGAACTACCAGGCTGGGCCACAGCCGCAGCACTGGCGCCGCGCTCATGCCGTGCGCCAGGCGGAGGCACCTGGACAAATTAGTGAGCATTGGCTTTGGTTGCAGTCCTGCTTGACGTATGAACGGGGATGATTGCCGAGATGATTGTTCGGTCAAATCCGTTCACGTTCTGAGGGTCAGCCTGTCCAAGTCCACGTAGTCTGTGCGGTTTGCGCATCGGACTTCGAGCCAGTGCTGCCCACACTCAGAAGCACCGAAAGGTTGCCTATGTCTGTCGATTTTGGCGCTAGTCCGTCAATTCCAGACGCATGCCGATCTCACAACCGCTCTGTCACGCTGTGCAGGCGTTTGGTTACGGTGGTTTTACCTGTATTTCATGCCCTTTACGGGGGTGGCAGGCTCGTAGTAGAGCACGTACTGGAAGGCCAGCTCGCCGGCAACGCGCGGGTGCACCCACAGCGGCCACTCCAGTGTGGCTCCTGCACAGTTATAGGGTTGAACCAGCGTCATCTCGATTCCAAAACGAGCAGATCAAATGGTTGCCGGCAGCGCACATGCAACCACAGCGGCCGCTCCAGGGTGGCCCCTGCACAGCAGTCAAATACACACTTATTCACCTTGGTGAAAAGCAGCAGTACCTACTTTCAGGCGGCCGCCGCCGCTGAAGGCATAGTGCGGCTGCGCCGCGCGGAACAGCTGTGTCATGCTCTTATGCAGTTATGCTGGTACGCTGTCATGCATGCAGATAGCAGCGGACGAATAACCTGCTTCCAGGTGGCCATCGCCACTGGAGGAATGCAACTGCTGCTCTGCGTGAAGTGCTCAGTCATACGCCCGTGTTCAATCTACTAGAATTTCGCAGAGAAGGGGAAGTACAACAGCAAGAAAAGCACCTGCTTCGAGCCGCCCGCCGCCGCTGAAGGCGTAGAGCTGCTGCCCCGCCTTGAACTGCTCGTACGCCACGGGTTCTGCCCGCAAGCCGCCCGCTGCCGCTGCTGCAGGGCTGACGTCTGCATGAGCAGACAAGCAGCACGGTCTCAATGTGGGAAGCCGCTGCACATCTCAACATGAAATCAATGCATGCCACCAGCCAGGATGCAGTGATGCGTAGGCTGATCACGCCTCCTAAATGTGATGTGAATAGGAGTCATCACGCAGCTGTATTTGAACATACATCTGGGATTGAGGAGCAGGTAGTATGACACCTGACAGCAGCTGCAGGGGTCGGCGCCGAGCTCTGCGGCGCTGGCACCCAGGTGCAGGCATGGCTGCCCCACCGTGATGCGCGATTGTCATCGGAACAGCACTGCAGCTGCATTTCCAAATCCCGCCTGGGAGCGACTGCCGAGGGGGGAGGATGTGAAGAGCTCACCCGACAGCAGTTGCTGCGGGTCGGCGCCGAGCTCTGCGGCGCTCGCGCCCACGTGCAGGCACGGCTGCCCCACTGCGATGCGCAGCCCGTGCAGCGAGCCGCCGCCGGCGTTGCGCAGGCGCAGCGTGCAGCACACCTGCGACCGGCACGATCTTTCGTAAATCAACATTGATAGTCCAAGTAGAGCAATGAGGAGGGGCAAGCATTGGGTGCACAGCAAACAGCAAACGAGCGTCAGACTGCTAGGGTCACAATGCAGCATCGTGACAAGGACCAACCAACACGACAATATCTTACAGGCAGCGAGAGACTGTGCAGCACGCCACTTCGCCCGTCAGCAAACGGACAGCGCGCCATTGGGAGGCGCAACAAGAGCATGGCAGAAAGCCTCGCGAAAAGTTGTGGCACACACCAGCTCGCCCGCCAGCAGCGTAGGCGGCAGGCCCAGGAGCTCTGCCTCCAACCGCGGCATCGCCGGCATGACCGCCAGCGCCAGGCTGGGCGCCGCCTCGGGCCCCCTGTAGTGAAATAGACGGGCGGGATTCAGCTGCTGAGAACATTTTGCTAGAGAATTGCAAGAGATGCATTGCTGGCTTGACCGCCAGCGCCAGGTTGGGCGCCGCCTTCTGCCTCCTATAGTGAAATGAATTACCAAATCAGAAACTCGCCAGCTACACATTCTTACGCAGTGTACCACCAAAAGGTCAAATCTGCGGCTTTCCTGTTGCTATCAAGGTCCTGGCGGTGTATACACAGCAGTCTCATCGATAGGCAGGCTGACCAGCTCGCTTCTGCAGCGCGAACCTCACCTTGCGCCCTTCCGCCGCGGCGGCCGCGGCACGACGGCACGCCGGCCGAGCGCGGTGCCGTTGAGCGCCCACTGCAGTCCCGTCAGCGTGAGAGTCCCCGCTCCCAGGGGCCGCACCTCCAGCCGCACCTGCGCGTGACAAGCGCACTCAGCATATTGCACAATCCGTAGTGGTGGTTGCAGCGGCCAGAGTCAGGAGTACATGCAGGAAGGACGTGACAAAAAGAGGATGTACCGTGAAAGCTCGCAGACATTCCAATCTTGCTCTAGCTGCCTATCTACTTGCTGGACTGTGGTGTCGGATAGACATCGAAGAGGCACAGAAACAGCAGGCGGTAAGCGTGTGCAAGCAACCAAGCAGTCGAGGCTGCTCTCATGCTTGCTTGGCGCACACTCGAGAGTACCATCCTGCCTGCTTGATCCAACATGCCAGCTTCCGAGCATTGCCACCTTCTCAGGGCAGACGAGTATCCAGATTCGCTTGTGCTGCAGAATTGCGGCAGCGTGGCTGCCGAAAGAATCATAACAATGAGCAGAAATCGAGCACGAAGCTGAGGGACGATGTCAACTGCAAGCCTGCAGGAAGCGCTCACCCAGGACCGCTCGCTGCCGCGCAGCCGCAGCGCCTGCTCCAGGGCCTCCACTCCGGGCGACTGGCCCGGGGCCTCTGCTTCATCCGGCGCCGCCGTCGCACCGCCAGCGTCGCCCCTGCCGCCGTCCGTCGCTGTTGCTGGCGTGGAGCCGCCGCCGGGTGCGCCGCCCCCGGGCCGCAGCTCGCAAAGTGCGCGCAGCTCAGAGAGGTTGAGCTCGATCTGCATTTGGTGAGAGGAACACCACATCAACTTTGCAGCAGCAACGCAAACACGCTGCAGACGAAGACCACAGCTAGGCGGTGGCTTTGTCCCGCATGGCACACTTTCGGGCCAGCGGTCAAACACTGTACATCAGCAGCGCTTGCTCGGGTGCCGATTGCACGTGAACTTCGAGCTGAGCCATGGAGACAGTGGCGAAAGTAGGGCTTTCGGGTACATGCTGCTGCCAGTATGCACCACTGGCACAGCATCTGTGTGCCGGCAGTTGGCCCCGCGAAGCCTGGGTTGAGTAATGCTAAAGCCAATTCCCATGCCCGACCCCTGCTTGCCTGACCTGCTTGCGGTATGGGCAGGTGCTTCAAGCCACCCGCAACTTGCCGGGAACATAGGCACCCATGCCTAGCTCACTGGGTTGCTGAGCTGTCTACGAGAGAGAGAGTTGATTGACGCGTTGCGTAGTTGCAGGGCTTGAACACCTCCACTGCCACAAGGTCAGCTTCGGTGCAGGTGCCCATAGGTTGTTCGCTGCCCTGCTCTCGTACCTGCAGCGGGTTGGAGACTTCGACGTCCACCGCGACCAGCTCGCCGGCGACGCAGGTTCCTAATGTCGCAGCGCCGCCCGCGCCCCGCACCGCCGCCGCGTCCAGCCAGGAGCTGCATGACAAGGCGATGGGACCATTGTCAAGCTGTCGCAATGCAAGACGGAGGCCTTCCAGGTTCCCAGCACTGCCGCGCTGCCCACGCCCCGCGCCGCGGTCAGCCATGAGCTGCGCCTTGCAAAACACCACATGGGACATACGAGCTTTGGGGAGCTGTGTGCCGCATTCGGTCAGCGGTGCGGAAATAGTTTTGGCATGCTTCCGGGAATTACCGCTGGGAGTTGTGCAATGAAAGCATGTACCTGCCGACGGCGCGAAGGAGGCCTCCAGCCGCTTCCAGGCACTTTTGAACCACTCGAAATTTGCTTCTCCGAGCGACATGATAGAACGGAAGGACTAACTGTGGTACTTTGTGTAATCACCTGCCGTCGGCGCCGGGCGGCGCAAAGGAAGCCTCGAGCCGCTTCCAGGCAATCTCCGGCATCGCACGCGCTGCCGCGTTGCCGGCGCACCGCGCGTCGTCGTGGTGCACCCGCACGTTGGTGACGTCCACCTCCGGCAACGGTAGCTCCGCTATGACGGGCGCTCCCTGTAGGTATCGAATATTATGTTGAGGACGTTTGGCTTGTTGAGGATCACAAACATCCTGTCAAACAGCGAGAAGCACGCATCATTGTGGTGCACCCGCACGTTGGTCATGTCCAGTCCGGCAGCTACGCAATGACGGGCGCCCTCCTGTCAGTTGCACACGATCAATTTCGTGTAGACACTCAGCAGTGTAAAGGCTGCGCATCCGCATGATGCCCCTGTTGTTGGGCACGTCCACCTCCGTTAGCGGCAGCACTACCGTAATGGGCGCCTGATTAGTTCGATGCTAATGGCTTGCCAAGCTTGCTTAGAAACAGAGAATAAGGGCCTGACAGCAACATGCAGATGGGACCTGCTGCAGCGCAGCCTGTTGGGCAGTGTCCAGGGACGTGCGCAGCCGCTGCGCCTGCCGTGTTGGGGCTGATCCGCCAGACGTCAGAGCTGGAGACTTCGATCAATATGTTGGAAAGGACAGAGACACAGAAGGACTGAATGGCACCTGCTGCAGGGCCGCCTGCTGTACGGTGTCCAGGAAAGTGCGCAGCCGCTGCGCCTGCCAGGCCGGGGGCGCGCCCCCGCATGCGAGCATCGCGCCGTAGTGCGCAAGCGCCGCATCTAGATTCCCGCCCTCCCGCGCCGTCCGCCCCAGCACCTCGTGCAGGTGCTCCTCGATAAAGGACCATTGCCGCCCGGCATACACGCCCAGCACCTGCCTGCAATTTGGAAATGAAAAGCAGGGAAGTTTGTGGGAAATCTGACTAGAGTTGGATAAAGTAGTGCGCCAGCGCCGCGTTTAGATTCTCGACCTCGCGTGCCGCCCACCCCAGCACCTCGTGCAGGTGCTCCTCGATGCAGGACCATTGCCGCCCCGCAGACACGTCTAGCACCTGCCTGCATGTTCGGATGCAGTTGCCAGGATGTCACCCAAGCGTATAAACGCTTGTTCAGGAGTTTAGATCAAGAGAACATTGGCAAAGTAGGTCACCCAGCGGCGCGCACACCTAGCGGCACCTGGCCGCAGGCATTGTAGCGCAGCCGCGACAGCACCATGTGGAACGCAACGGCATACTCAAGTACGAGATATCTCAGACGCTGGAATTCTCACGAGGAATCACCTGTAGGCGCGCACACCCAGTGGCACCTGGCCGCAGGCGTTGTAGCGCAGCCCGGACAGGACCATGTGGAACGCGAACTTGCGCACGTGCGGCGGCGCCACGTGCAGCAGGCAGAAGGCCGCCTGCTCCAGCAGCAGCGCCGCTCGCAAATTCTCCTCCTGCGTCATTTCAGTGGAAGACATCAGTCTTAAGTTATGTGTCTTCCATCCAAGAGAAGCAGATGTGCAGCAAGCGGAGCACACAAGTGCTGAAATCGCATCACCTGGCCGCAGCTGCTGTGTAGAGATGCCATGAAAGTGTGCGCGCATGGCCTCCGCGTGCGCCCCTGTCTCCCGGCAGTAGGCCGCCAGTAGCAGCGACAGCAGCAGCAAGCATAGCTGTAAATCTAAAGGGAACCGCACTTGACCAGGGGAGAATTTTGACCCACCTGGAAGTGCGCGCGCATGAGCGCGTAGTTGGCCTCCGCATGCGCCCCTGTCTCCCGACAATAGGCCGCCAGCAGCAGCATCGCGCGCGTCGCGAGGCGCACTCCATCCGGCGCCGTGTGTGTGCCTGCAGACGATTGAGAGGAGGTTAAAAGAATAAAGTTGTCTCCCCATTGAGACAAAGTCTCGGCAGCAGCATCGCGCGTGTTGCGAGCCGCACCCCGTCCGGCGCTGCGTGCGTGCCCGCGTCACAAACACGATCTGCCTCAGCTGGACCATCTACCGCATCATCTGTAGTACCTCCAAAGCCAGCAGCATCATTGTGCGCGTCGGCAACCATATGGTGCCGTGCCTGCAGATAGATGACATCTAGCAAAAGACACGATTGCTTCCATCTCGATGCAGGCGCCAGCAGCAGCACTGCGCGTGTCGCCAGCCGCACCCCGCCCGGCGCTATTTGCATGCCCGCGGAAGCAGCTACAAGGGTTTCTGTAGAAACACATGTGTCATGGTCCTCATCGCCAAGAAGCCAGCAGCACAATTGCGCATGTTGCCAGCCGCACCCCGTCCGGCGCCGTGTGCAGGCGTACCTGTTGCGACATCATTTAGGCAAAGGGTTGAGCCTTCAAGCTAGGCTGCGACTTCAGCACCTCGCATTTTGGAGCGGACGACCGGACGGTCGGCCCCAAAGCTAGAAGCAGCGCCAGCGCCAGCATTGCGGGCTCGGACAGCCAAGTACGGTGATTCAATCCCAAACAAAGCAAACCCGCCAAAGGCGCACTGTGGCGAGAAGCAAATTTGATGAGAGGCATTGGTGAATTGTCACCTGCAAGGCGAATCGCACATCCTGGAATTGCTGTTGATTGGCGGCTGGGTACCAGCAAGTGACCGCCACAAGCGCCACAGTGCGGCAGCCTTGCCACCTTGGCGATTTCGAAATTCATTACGCGCACCTGCAGTGGAGGTGTAGCGGGCGAAGGCGTCCCGGAAATGGCCAGCGACGTCCGCCAGCCCGCCGCCCGTCAGGAACGCCGTCACGCCCAGCATCTCCTGCGAGCCAGGAGTTTGTTCCAGTGAGCATGCCAGATGACCGTTGGACTATTGGAATGTAAGCGGAATGTAAGCTTGATAATATTGGAATACCTCGCAGGCAGCCGCCTGTCAGGAACACCGTCACGCCGAGCATCTCCTGTAATCATCAAGATCCTGGTTGAACACTGGTTGCGTTTAATATAGCAGACGTAGCCAAGAACCGCCAATATCAGCGGAACAACTAGCAAGCTTGAGACCTGTGACAGGCATCCTGCCAGGCGACCGCCCGCCCTGAATGCCGTCAAGCCCAGCACCTCCTGATATGTTCCAGTTCAACATTGGGAATGCGTCAACCATGGCGAGAGTGTAGGCCAGGGTGAGCTTTGAGTCATTCTTTGAGTCAAGACAGGAGCACTCCAGGCACGACAGGCCAGAAGAGCACCTGGCCAGCCAGGCAGGTGCAGAGGAACTGAGACCCGACAAGCTTGTGCACCCTTCTGCTTTTGGAACTCAGGACTGAGGCTCTAGGCCGATACTCGGCCTGGTAGATCGTGTGGCGGCGGAAAACCAGCATTGGAAGGAGCTCACCTGTGCGCCGGCATAGTGCTTCCAGGCACGCTCCGCTTTGAAGTCGGTGGCCGAAAACTGCAGCGCTGACACCGCCGTCTCATAGTCCTGCACAAGAAGAGTAAGTGTTCCCCGTACACATGATTGCAATTTGAGATCTTGGACGGTGGATGCGACCATCTGCCTTGCTGGGCGTCGCAGTAAGACCATCTCTCGCTCCTGCGCAGCTATGTTGCCTGCGCCATCGGCAACTCAGATGAATGGGAAGTATGCGCCGAGACTTCAGGTGATTAAGACGACACTGTATCGACAGCCTGGGGTGGCGCAGTTCGTATCTGCTACATGATAGGGCGTACGCATGTACTAGAAAGCTTTTTTTGATGCAAGCCTCGGTACGAAGCAGGCTCGCCCTGTGGTTGTGCAGGCTGCACCCCACACTGCCGCAAACACGCATGCAAGACATGACAATTGGGCTATGAAATTGGTCCATGCAGTCCCAGCCTCTCAAATTCGTGAGGCACAACTGGTGAACCTCACACTGACGCGATCACCAGTCAATCAAGTACAAGACTTTTCCATTCCAGTAAAGCTCATACCTGCAGCATGAAGGTGACGTCCGCGAGCGAGCGCAGCTGAAATTTCTGCGTCAAGGCGCCGCATCGCCCGGTAGCGCGCACGAACAGCTTTACTGCCAACTTGTATCTATATCTAAAACGTGATTGGATATCACACCTGGAGCACGAAGGCGGCGTCTGCGAGCGATTGCAGCTGGAAATCTTGGGTCGACGCTTCGTGTTGCCCCGTGGCGGCGCCCAGCCGGCTATTCATGAGACACACTGCTCATCAGAGAGTCCACATTTGATTGGATCGATCCAAACCTGCAGCATGAAGGCGGCGTCCGCCAGCGACCGCAGCTGGAACTCCTGTGTCGAGGCGTCGTACCGCCCCGTGGCGGCGCCCGAGCGCGAGGCCGGCTCCGGGCTCAGGCCGCCGGCGCTGCCGCTCTTTCGGATGCCGAGAAACGAGCGGAACTGGTTGCGCAGGCCCTTGCGCGTGGTCATGACCTGCAAATCCATGTGCACATTGCTCCCTGCTTTGCTAAAGTCCATGCAGGCCAGCCGTTTGTGCTCAAAATAACTTTCGTGCATCAGCATCATCGTCAACATGCCAGCTGCATTCAAATACAGCAGTCAGGCAGGGCCCGCTTCTCGATCAGCTGAACTTAGTGGCAGTCTCAGCAGGGTAGAAGAACGGCATGTGCCGCACTGCCGAGCCATGGTGTGGGCTCTTCACAGCTGCCACCTGAATACCTAGATGGGCAGCTCATGCCGCACAGTGGCTTGTAGTTTGGTAGCTGGAAGTGCTGCGAGCGGACGAGCTGCTGCAGTGTTGGCAGCAGCGAGCGCATCCGTTCACTGCCGCGACAGAGGTTGCATTCTCTATGTGAGTGTTTGACCCTCTCAAGCACTGTAAGGTCAAGCAAATTGTCTTGGAGCGCACCTGAAAGTGCAGCGAGCGCACGCGCTGCTGCAGCGCCGGCAGCAGCGAACGCACCAGAAACTCCTCCAGCGCCGCCTTTATGGACTCCACGTCCCTGTCGCTCAGCGCGGCGCCCAGGCCCTGCGAACATGATCGATGTAGAGCTTTGACGTTTGATTTCGTAATGAAGGACCGCCTGCACCTCCATCGACTCCACGTCCCGGTCGCTCAGCGCGGCACCCAGACCCTGTGAAGACAAGGGAATCATTCGGAGTGAAGGGTTCAGTTGCCCCCTTGGCAGAGCGACTGCTCCAGCGCCGCCTTTATGGACTCCACGCCCATGTCGCTCAGCGTGGCGCCCAACCCCTGCGTATTAATGCACTTAGCAGAAGTTACCAGCTGTCATCATGACAGAACCTCCTCCAGCGCCCGCCTTGATGGACTCCGAGTCCCCGTCGCTCAGTGCGGCGCCCAGACCCTGCGGACAACAACTTGGACAGCGCTTTGCGATTTGGGTTCATCGCAGAAAGTCGCCTCTACGCACTCCAAGTCCCTGTCGCTCAGCGCGGCGCCCAGGCCCTGCAAACACTATCGTTGGAAGCCTTGGAGGTTTTGGGATCCAGTAGATGCCCAGGCTGGTCTGAAGTCCAGTCTTCACCTGATGTGAGATCAAACCGAACTAACAATGTTGGTCCTCGGCTGGTCATACCAGTCCGACTGGAAATTCACCTGGTCTGGGACGGGTGGCCTGTTTGCCGGCTCGCCTGCGCCGCCGCCCGCAATGGGCGCCCGCAGGTGCGCCCGCCACAGCGCAGCGTACCCCACCTGCCAAAACACAGAAGACGACTTCAAACACTGCACTTGATTACCACCCATGCGCATCGCGCTCGTGCGCCACAGCCAGCAAGGCGCTGCTGTCATGAACGCTCTGAAAACAGACATACTCACGTAACACTTTAAATACATTGGGCGCAATTCGAACTCACGTTGCCGTGGTCACCCGCGTCACCGGTGGCGCTGTTGATGCGAGCCAAGCCGACCGCGTTGGCGCCGAACGTCGTGCGCATCGCGCTGAGCTTCTCCTCCGCCCTGCACAGTCGATTTCTACTGTTTGCCATCTTTACACATTCCATATCGAAATGTCTCCACCCATATCAACTTTGTACCCTCTGGCGCTTTTGAGAGCGGATCAGGCCCGCGGCATTGGCGCCAAACGTCGCGCGCATGGCGCCGAGCTCTTCATCCGCCCTGCGGGATTTCAGGATCTAAGTCGCTTGAACTCAATTTTTGTTACAAAATGGCGCTGTTGATGTGCGCCAGACCGACGGCATTGGCGCCGAACATCGCGCGCATCGAAGCAGCAGGTAGTGCTTCAGCATGGACTGGCCCTCAATGATCCTCGCCAGGAGTGTTTCAAACCACAAGTAATCATTCCCGATTGCCATATCCGTTTGGTCTTTTCTCTTCTTTGCTTTTGTCACTGTGACTCACTGTTTGAAGTCGGCGCCGGACGCCGCATCGTGCAGCAGCAGGTAGTGCTTCAGCATCTGCTGGCTGTCCATGATGCCGGCTTTGAGCAGCGGCGGCAGCGCCGCGCCGCGCAGTAGCTCCGCCGTCGCCGCCACTGGGTCCGCCTCGGAGGAGTCCAGCACCACCAGGCCTGCAAAGCGCAGCACATATGATATATTCTGAGGTGCAGAACACAGGTATCGCACTTCAAGATGGCAGAAGAAGGAACACGACATGCGGGCCCGCAGGAGCTCCGCCGCCGCCGCCACCGAGTGCTCCGCTCCGAGGAATGCAGCATCACCAGGCTTGTTCGAGGTTTCACAAAGCATAGAAATCAGCAAGCACGGTCAGATAAAAGAACTGTCAAAGTGCTGACAATCCACGCCCCGCAGCAGCTCCGCCGCCGCCGCCGCAACGGGATCCGCTTCGGACGAGTCCAGCACCACCAGGCCTGGCGTGTCGAAATACAAAGGTATTCAACAAGATATGCAAGACGAACAGTGCGCGTCTCGCAGCAGTTTCCGCTGCCGCCGCCACCGGGTCAGCCCCGGTCGAATCAGGTACCACCAGGCCAATTGATCGCAACCGCACGCTGAAGGTGGCGCAGAAGATTCGGCAATATCATGCTGCAGGACGAAAGGCGCCGGAGTCGATCAGAATGGACCTGGTGTCCACTGTTGGGAATGTTGCACACATTGCCGTCGTGCAGGGGCTTGCGGGCTCTGTGTGGCTTTGTGTCCAGGGGAGCGCGGCAAAGGCGCACACGCAAGCGGGTGGTCGAAGGTCTCGTGGTCGTTGAACAGCAGCGTGCGGAAGAACTCCGCCTTGTAGGTGTCGAACCACGGCGTGCTCTCCACAAACTCGCCTGCAGCACATGTATAAGGTGGTCAGAACTTGTAGATGTGCGAGAGTTGTACCAGCCACGACACACTGGCTGTGTGTGTGCTCGGCGCAACATGAGTCACCAACCTTGCTTTGTAAGGTGCTAAGAGCCCACCTTGCCGCAGGGTGGCCGTGACATCGGGAATCTCCTGGCTGTGCACATCCTTTGCCGCCTCCGTCAACACATCCTTCAGGTACTCGTCTGCCGCCTGCACATCGGAATGTCGAAAAGGACTCTTTTGGTCGGTGGCTGCATCTGCCGCGCTCACTGCACTCGGCAGCCCAAGACACACACCAGGCGTTCTCTTCATTGGCTGTGACAGCCGAAAGGATGTCCGTGATCTTACCAGGGCATTGTCCGATTCATGATCATTGTGCTGTGCATCGCATGCCAGAGCCGCGGCTGGCGATAACAGCATAACCGCACCTCCTGGGGCGGCTGCCACATGGTGTCGCTGGCGAAGAAGCGCAGGCGGAACTCCCGGATGCGGTACGCCGCCTCGTTCACCGTCTGCACCGGCACTGCAAGCGGCAAGGGGCAGAAGTTCAGCACTGCCTCATAACAGGGGCGGCAGTCATGGGCATTTTCGAGCGGCGATGATCTCCGAGCGGATGCGGGATGGCCACTGGCTCCAGGGCTTGCCATGCGACCAGCGCATCGCAACACACGACCCTGCCAAGCTTCCTTCGTACTGCCCCAGGTCGGCCACACAGTGCGCCTGGCACATACTTTCATCATCAAGGTGCAGGAGAGGCAAACTGCCAAGCGCTGCGCAACAGCTTATATTCCAGGTATTGGGCATAACCTTCAAGAACATTAAGAATATAATTCAATAAAATATCCGCTTTTAGTATTGGTTTTGCCTATCAGCGTCACCAGGCCGCCGCTGAAAGTATCCCGTCAAAGCCTTTGGATGCACAGATTGGACCGGCGTCTCACCGCTGAGGTGGTGGAAGTAGCCGCTGGGTCGTAACACATCCGTGAGCGTGAGCCCGTTTCGGCTTTGGACTGCTTCCTGCACCGCCGGGGACGCCACCACCATGACCACCGGCGTGAAATTCTCCAGGCACCAGCTGCGGAAGTCCATGTCCGGCATGATGCCTTTCGAAGGGCTGTCGCAGTCCCTCGCAGCCGCTGGCTGCCCGCCTGCTGAAGCTGCTGGGCAAGCCGTTGCTCAGAGTTGGATGCACCGAGGGTAAGTGCCGTGCTCGAGCTACTCGATGAGCCAATGGATTTGTTTCTCAAGCTCCCATCGTGATCACTGCTTGCAGGCGACGCGCATGCGCCTGAGAGGCAAGCTGCTGCCTAGCAATGGTTGCACCATCTGGGCATCCATTCTATGTCAAGCGGCCTGAGATGCCTGGCAGTTTGCGCTGATGGATCATATGAGTCCACAGCTTGCTGTCCTTCGTGGACTCCTTGCCGCTAGGGTCCAGCAAACCTTCACGAGAGTGTCCAGAAGATCACCATTTGCAATCGCGCGAGCGGTCTCAATAACCCTCCAACCTTGCGAGCACGTCTGGTTTGGACCATGCAAGGCAAATGTATGCCGAGGGCCGCGGCTGGCCCGGGCTGGGACGTTTGGCAGCGCGCAGAGTCAGATAGGAGCCTGCCTTTCAGAGTGATGAACGGCACAGCCTTTCAGCCCATCCCCTATCAGCATGTGTTCACACCCACCAGGAGTCCAGGACAGCCACATCCAGTCTCACTATGCCTCTCAAACGTCCGCCACTTCCACACTGCAGACTGCGTCGAGCAGCTCCTGCCCTGCTGTCTCCACGTCTACAGGGTCCACACCCAGCAGCTCGGCCCAGGGCCGGTCGCCATCGGCGCCTGTGCCGCGATCCAGCGGCACCCCCAGCAGCAGCGCCGCCAGCTGCAGCGCGCCTGCAGGAGGAACAGGGGAATGCTGAAGCGGGTCGACGAACAGCGCAAGGGACAAAATTTTACTGTCCGCGATGATCGAATATTGTGGACTGATGGGCACACGAGGATCTGCGGCTGCAACTTAGCAATAAGGTCGGTTGACGGCTGAGCCTCAAACAGGAACCCACCGGCTGCAACGTTCGTGGGGTGGCGACGGGCGCTGAGGTCCGTGTGCAGCAGGCTGTCGTTCACCAGGCTCAGCGACAGACGCGCCACCGGCTCGCCTGCACCCCATGGTGGCAGCAGTGTTAGCCATCCGTGACATGCAGCTGAGCTCGCGCTCGCGGGTGCTGTCGCACAAGCCTTGCATGGGCAGGTACCTTGATGAATGATGCAGCGTGCAACTGTGGGTCTGGCTGGGGAAGCACGATGTTGTATTTGTGTCGCTCTTGCAAAAGAGATGGAGATCTGCCGAGAGCGCACCACAGCGCAGGGCATTGGCAAAGTTGAGCAGGTAGCGGTAGGGGTGATCCACGCACAGCTGGAAGCCCAGCCATCGCAGCAGCACCTGCGCCATGACAGTTTCATAATTCTCGACATCCTGAAGTTTGAGCACAACTTCGAGACTGCGCATTCTGTGCGATCAGTGAGAAGCAGCCACAGCGCACACGAAATCACGCAAGAATGCACGTCGTGCGTCCAGTCAATCCCAAGCAAAGACTTTCCCATGGAGGCTCTTACTTGCTCGCGGTGGATCAGGTCGTCCTTGGCCGCATAGTACTTGTCGCCCACCAGCAGCTGCACCCGCTGCTGGTCAGCTGCTGCCGCTTCCGCCGCTTCCACCGTCCCGGCTGCCGGCGCTGCTGTCGGGGCGATGAGAGCAGCGTCAGTGCCATACCCAGTAGGCTGGCGTGCTGCTGCGGCTGCCGGCGTTTCCGCTGTGGCAGCCGATGCTGCTGCGCCACCTTGCGCCGCTGCAAGCCGAAGTTTCCGTGACGGCGGCCATTGCTTTGGCGTCTGCGCGGCAGCCGGCGAGCTCGCGCGCCGTAGTGCCTCTGCGGCCCTCGCGCCGGCGGACGTGGGCACTAACGCCGCCGTTGGTGCCGCCGCTGCCGCTGCGGCTGATCGCAAGCCCGGGGCGGCCGCCGCGAGCCCGGGGAAGATTGCCGCCACCGCCGCCGGCTCGTCGGGATTTGCCAGGTACAGGAACGCATTCAGCAGGTCGTTAATGCGCACCTGCGCCTGCGGAGCTGAACACATTCGTCGGTCAGGACCAGCCTTGCATGCTGGGCAGGTGGACACAGGCAGTCTTATTGGGAAGGCGCATTGCAGGTGACGCGAGCAGCGCAAGCAGCAGAGACTGACTGCCTTTGGCGTACCTCTTCGACCTTAGATGCCAGAAACAGGCACGCAGGCGCGATCTGCACGTGCAAGGGTCATGTCAGGGCACGCTGCGGTATAAACGGTGTGCGCGTCAGCGCATTCATGGTGTCTGACATGCGCAAAGGCGGTGGCACGGCTGTCACAGGCCACCGTGTGCACATCGTGAGCTGCAGCACACCTGCTGATCCACAGCAGCGTCGGGGCAGGCACGGTAGTAGCGGTGCAGGAACGTCAGCCCTGTGGCAATCACCGGCTGAGGTAGCCTCAGCAGCTCGGAAGCGGCCCTGAGAAGCTGGCACTCTCTGACGTACGGCAGTCGCCCTGTCATGGAACACGTAAACTGCAAATGTGGCACCAGAGAGAGCGAGCCACTGACATTCGGCACGGTACATCTCCGATATGCATGAACAGCAAACAGATCGCCGTTGCTCAGCACATTGCAGTGTCAGTGCTGATCAAATGTGTGTTATCTAATCGGTTCTGTTCCTGCTGTTCAACTCGCCGCACGATGGTTTGACGCCACAAACGGTGCTGCCGGACAAGCCGATGCAGCAGCAGGGTGCGTCCGACAAGGCTGCAGCTGCGGCCTCGCTGCAGCTGAAGCCTCGTCGGTATCAGCAAGAGCTTTTCGAAGATGCGCTGCGAGGCAATGTGAGCTGCAGCAGCCGGCTCCGTGTCGATGGACAGGCAACATGCCTGCATGCATGTTTCCGGACCCACTGGCGTTGTGGATGGCACATGAACGAGAAGTGCCGTTGAACATGTTTGCTTAGCACATGGTGTGACTTGCGCAGGTCATCGCTTTCCTGGGCACAGGTGAGACGATCAGATTTTCCACGCGCATCGGTGACTCAGCCATGCTCATGCACGGCTACCAGGGCTGTAAGGATCTGCAGTCACAGTGCATCTGAACACTTCCAAGACACAACGCTCCACCAAGTTGCGCGCACTCTCGTCGCATGTGCCCCCTGCGGAGCATGATCACCGTCGCGCTGCCGCCACAGGGTCCGGCAAGACGCTCATTTCGGTCATGCTCATCAAGGAGAAGTCGCGGGAGCTGCAGCCGCACCTGGAGCTGGGCAAGGGGCGCAAATTCACCGTCTTCCTCGCGCCGCAGGTCGCGCTGGTGTTCCAGGTTTGTGGTCTTCCTCTGAGCGATTAGAGCATCTGGACGTGTCGGTGCTCAGAGGTTCTTGCATCTGGGTGTGCCAGTCTGCAGCCTTGCTGGAAATTCACTCCTGAATGACTGCGCAGCAAGCGGAGGTGCTGCGGGGACACACGGACCTGCGAGTGAGCGCGTTGTGCGGCGAGATGGCGGTGGACTCACGGCTGGACAGGACCTGGACAAGTAAACGCTATGTATGTACAGTAATTCAACAGGATTGGACTTCTTCCATGCCGCAGCAAGCGGAGGTGCTGCGGGAGCACACGGATCTGCGCGTGGGCGCGCTGTGCGGCGAGATGGCGGTCGACTGGTGGGACGGCAGCCGCTGGGAGCGCCACCTCGCACAGCACGACGTCCTGGTCTCCACGCCTCAGGCGAGGCATCTCAAATTTAATCCAGAGTCTCTTATCCACTACGATGAGCCCTGTAGAAACAGATCGAGAGACTGGTGCGACAGCAGCCGCTGGGAGCGCCACCTCGCAGAGCATGACGTCCTGGTCTGCCCGCCGCAGGTACGGATTCCAGCAGGCATTTCCTACGACAATCCATGTCTGATAGAGGAGTGGGAAAGTCAGATTTGGGGGATGGCAGCCGCTGGGAGCGCCACCTGGCACAACGAGACGTGCTCGTCTCCATGCCTCAGATGTGCTCGACAGCTGCGGTCTGGTGTTGACGAATAGCTCAAACGCTGTGCAGTTGTGCAGTGCTGTTGCGGCCTGTCTGTATGCGACTATGTAGCCAGGCAGCCCCCAGGTCCATATGACTGACCAGGTTTTTCACGCTGCTGCCTGCAGGTGCTGCTGGACGCATTGCGCCACGGCTTTGTGGATGTGAGCACCTTTCTGCCTGCCCTGCATTCGCTGACTCCCAGTGCCCTCCTATCGTCGCTGATACGTGTTGCAGTCAGTGCTGGGCGTGTTCTTGGTACGGCAGTTTGTCAAACATGAACAACGGAGCTATCAGTTCGTCAAGCACACTTAACAACGGAGCTATCAGTTCAACACCGTTCTGCATTTTGTGCTGCAGCTGGCATGGGTCAACCTGCTGTGCTTCGACGAGGCGCACCATGCGACCAAGGTGCTCTGTTCTCATTTGTCTGGTTTGTCTTGAGGGAACACCAGACGGACGAAATGTCAAAGGGTGTCGCTGTTTTGTTTGTCGATTACCCTTTTCAAGCTTAAGGGGCGACATTGAATTCAATCCTTGCATTGCAGGCGCACCCGTACGCGCTGCTCATGCGGGAGTTCTACTTCCAGCTGCCGCGCCGGCAGCGGCCGCACGTGTTCGGCATGACGGCGTCACCCGTCAACGTGCGCGCGACGCACACGCTGGAAAAAGTCGGGGCCACCATTGTGGAGCTGGAAACCACCCTCGACGCCAAGGTGCGATGCCATGATGATTGCCATTTTCATGACCTTTTTCCAACGTCAATGGCGTCGCCCGTCGATGTTCTGGCGACGCTGGGGCGCGACGGTTGTGGAGCTTGGAAAACCTATCGACGCCAAGGTGAGCAATCATGATATATTTCCAATCTCACAAAAGCATATGATAGCGTCGCCGTCAACATTCTGGAGGAAGTGGGCGCTACGATCCTGGAACTGGAAGCCACCTTCGATGCCAAGGTGACAAAATATCATTATGCACTGATGAAATGACTTGTCTTTGTCAAAATTGATGGCGTTGCCGGTCAATGTGCGGGCGGGCACACGCTGGCAGGTCAAAGCGGTGATGCCGCCGCCGGAGTTCATAAATGCCACTTGATATACTCTCTGTTATTTTCGTCATGGCTTAGGCAGCTCAATTGCACGTGCACGTCGTGAGAGTGGGGGACCGGCAGCAAGTCGAGGCAGTCGCGCCGACGCCCAAGTGCACCGTCAAGGAGTACCCTAGTGCTGCTGGAACAACGAAATCAATCCTCCTTGAAGTCACATGAACATGCATTCACAGGCGATGGCGGTGGTGGACCGCCAGCATGTGGAGGCGGTCGCGCCGGCCGCAGAGCATCGTCAAAAAATACTCTCTGAAATTCCTATGTCAGTATAATTCACTGCTATGAGACGGCCGGCATTTGCATGTCATGACTCTGGTCGACCGACAGCAGGTGGTGGCGGTGGCGCCGACGCCGGAGTGCACGGTGAAGGAGTACTGTCTGGATTTCCTCTGCCAGTTCGATCCACCAACACGAGATAACCGCCATCTGCAGGTGATGACGGTCGTGGACCGGCAGTCAGACGAAGCGGTGGCGCCGACGCCGGAGTGCATCGTCAAGGAGTACTGGCTGGATTTCCTTTGCCAGTTCGATTCGCCAATACGGAACAATCGCGATCTGCAGGTGATGACGGTGGTCGACCGGCAGCAAGTCGAAGCGGTGGCGCCGACGCCCGAGTGCATCGTCAAGGAGTACTCGCTTCCTTCTGCGTCCGCGAGCATCCAGGCCGCGTTGGGTGCGAGCAATTGTTGTAGCAATATCGTGACTGGACTCTCATTCCTACCGGCATGAGCTGTTCATGTCATAGCAGGGCAGGGGCAGAGCCTTCGCAGCCTCAAGCGCTGCCAATTCTGCGTCTCCACTTGCAACGCTGGTGTCTTGCTGCCTGCCCGTCAGGCCTGCTTATGCAGGGCCAGTCATCAGCTTCTCTGCACCTGCAACTCCTGCCAATGCCCCTGGAAAGAACAAAAATGACAGAAAGAACACTGCCGTCACCCCCAATGTTTATGCTCGGCCGCAGCCAAGCTGAACATCGCGCGGGAGCGACTGCTGCAGTCAGCAGCGGAGGCGGCGCAGGAGGCCCTGTTGCGTGAGCAGCGGTGCGCCCCTATATTCCAAGAACATGCTGATCTTGTGTTTTGAGGTTCACCGATGAGCTTCACTTCATCGGCGGAGGCCTGCATCGCGAGCAGCGGTGTGCACCCCTGCTTGCAACCCCTGCTTGTTGTGAAAATATGTTGGTTTGAAAGTCGACCGGGCACGCTTAAGCATGGCTTTTTGTGGCAGCTCTGTACTTTCTGTTGCCAGATGATCGGCATGAAGACAGATGCCTCCGGCACCCGTTGGCAGAGGCCCGGTGCTGTATCCATGTTCTGGCCCTGGCACCTGAAGTGCGACAGGCCCGAAGTTCGACAGACATGTGCTGGGGGTTGCTGACACGTCTTGGGCTCCTTGCTTCCAGCAATCGCGCAAACAACTTAGCTGAAGGAAGCAGTCGGATTATTAGTAATGCCCATCACAAGGATCACAGAAACTAAACATCCATGAGTTCGCCATGGATGCAGGGAAACGAGGTCTTGCTGTCCTGACAATGGATCGCCTGCTATCTCCTACAACCCCACATGATTCTTTCACTCCAACGCAGGCTGTCACATAGTGTAGCGGCTAAAAGAACCAAGCGTCTGTTCATTCCCAAGCGCAGCTTGTGGACAGCGCCGCGGCGGACGCCCAGCGCATCAACAGCGCTCGCTGCAGACGTCACAGACTATGACATGGCCACAGCTGCATGTTTCATACAATTGCAGGGTGTGTGGCATCTCCGCAGTCGACAGCGCGGCGATGGACGCCAAGCGCATCAACAGTGCCTCGGCGCGTATGGCGCGCCACCTCGCCAACATCGCCTGCACCCTGGAGGTGTGGGCATTTTTCTTGCCGAAAGATCCCAAGGTTTCATTGCTTGTCAATTGCCGATTGCGATGTGTGAGCCTGCACTTCGGTTCAGCATCGCCCTCCGCCACATCTGCACTGTTGCGCATTGCACGGGCATGCTGTGGAACACTTCCCGACTCGGATATTCAAAATCATATGACGATCGTTCTGTGAAGGGCGCGCACACAAGGCTGCAGCAGCGCGCAGAACGCCGCGCACCAGGATCCCAGCTCCTGTACAAACACGCAACACCAACATAGATTGAACTCTTGATAATGGTTGTTTGTCTGTGTTCATGCCAAGGCGCGCACAGACGGCTGCAGCAGTGCGCAGAATGCCGAGGCGGCGCACCACGGCCCCAGCTCCTGCAGTGTAAAATTATTGCAAAGTTGAATGAAATATGGTCACTAAAATATGTTTTGGATGTGGTGTTCTGACCCGCACTGCGCGGCCGGCAGCCACATAGATGTTATGCCCCGGCGGCTGCGCAGTGCGTAAGGCGCCGAAGCCGCACACCATGGCCCCAGCTCCTGTTTACATATCAACAATGCCGGGTCTCACCATCGTTGCGTTTGTACAGGAGCTGGGACCCTGGTGCGCGGCGTCAGCTTTCTGCGCGCTGCTGCAGCCGTCTGTGCGCAATATGTACCTGGCCGCTGGCCGCGCGGCCAGCAAGGCGGACGCTTTGGGGCTGGCGGACGCGCCGGCCATGGGCCTCGCAGACGCCTGGTGAGATGTGTGTCATTCCAAAACCATCAGAATGTACTTTCAACTGTCGACTTTTGCATCCATCTTCGCGGCCCGAAGCCAGGGCGCTGGCGAGGCGGACGCTCAAGAGCTGCCGGACCGGCAATGGGCCTTGCAGACGCCTGGCGGGATTCCTGAAAAATCTCGAGATTCATGCTATGATGCTTGCTTGGAATATCCTGTCTGGCGAGGCGACGCTTTGGCCCTCGAAGGAGCGCGGTGGGAACCAGAAACTTTGCATATGCAATGCTGGACCTTGTCCAGCAAGCCAGGGCCTCAGCGTGTTGTGCCCTGCATTCCACAGCAGCGCACGGCAACAGCGCTGTGGCAATGCCCCCTTGTCCCAGCTCTGCACCACGTTGATTTTCATTCGAATACTACCAAGATGAACATTCATTAACAGCTGGTGACGACATGACTCTTCGCCCATCGCTTATATGTGCCACTCGATTGCAGGCTGCTGCTAGCAGACGCTGCTCGCGCCCGCTGCTGGCATCATGGAGTGTCACAACAGTGTCTAAAAACATGACGATAGCGAATTCTGAGCGCGTATCACATGTGAAACTCATGCGCAGGCTGCTGCCGACGGACGCGGCAGTTCCTGCAGTGCGCACCCTGGAGCGAAACGAGCGCAGCCTGGGAAGTGATGCTGAGGCGGCCGCGATATTTGCCGCGCTGCGCGACAGCGTGATTGCTGTGGCGGAACTGCTAGTTCCAAATGAGCAGCAGCGAGCGCAGCTGCTGGCAGGTAGCATCTTCACAAATGAAAACCTTATTCGAGCCTGTAGTCGATGACCTGCGCGACAGCGTGTTTGCGGGCACCAGAGCTGCTGGTGCCGGACGCATCCAAGCGAGCGCAGCTGCTGGCAGGTGATGTAAGGAAGTCTCTGCGTTACTTTCCAGAAAGAGATCGATTTGATCGCCGCGCTGCGCGACAGTGCGGTGACGGTGCCGGAGCTGCTGAACCCTGGAACATCTTCTCGCAGGTAGCACACATTGCTAGACTGAAGGAATGATACCGCACGGATACAAAAGCAGAATCACATTCGCCGCGCTACGGCACAGCGTCCAGCTGCTGGTGTCGGATGGAGCAGCGAGAGCAGCTGCTGACATGTGGAGTGTACGCTCTGAAGCAACAGGATTCCACATGATTTAGAGATAAAGTTCGCTGCGGCATGGCATGCTAGAGATTGTTTGCATTGTGCATATTCCACTCGAAGTGTCAGGGCAATGTGCGCACCAATCCAGCTGGTCGAGGCTGACAGGTAATCTCTGAGCGTGGTGCGAGCAATGTGCGCACCAATCCAGCTGGTCGAGGCTGACAGGTAATCTCTGAGCGTGGTGCGAGCCTGGCGCCGCTCAGGTCGAGTTTCTTTGACCCTCTGCCAGCCAGATGCAGAGACATGCAACGACACCGCCTCCGTAATTATTTAGCAGAAGCATCACGTCACTATGCATGTGCGCCAACGTTTTGATTGCAGGCGCAGTCAACAGGCCGTCATCTTCAATGGGGTCTGGCGGCCAGATGTGGGCGCGCCTGGCGGGCTGTGGGCCAGAGCAGATCAAGTCCTGCCACACGTGTTGTGTAAAGTTGTTGAGTTTGGCCGCAGGTGCGATTGAAGCGGCCGCCAGCGATGTGCCGTCACCATCAATGGGCATGTGGCATCAGCTGTGGCCGGGCCGGGTGTGCTGTGTCGTCCTGTCCACAACTCGAATCCGCGCCGCAAATGTTGTCCACCAGTGTAGTTTCTCACTGCAGGCGTGGTCGTCGAGTCTTCGTCGTCAACGAGCCTGTCACGCGGCGACGCTGCAGAAGTCTGCCAACAAGCACATATTGCAAACCTACCAAAGTGTGTTGCCTTTCTGCTGCAGGCGCCATCGACGAGCCGTCTACGTCGACCAGCATGCGCAGCCAGTTCCGGGCGGGACTGGCCCGCTGCGTTGCCGCGGTGCCGCCCGCCGTTCTGGAGGCCCACGTCCTGGGCAACGAGCCCGCGCCTGTGCTCGTGCCAGCGGACCCGAGCGCCATTTTGAGTGACGGCGACGCTGGCGGCAAAGCTGCCGGCGGCACTGGCTGCGCCGAGAATGGCGCAGCCTGCGCCGTAAGCAGAGGCAGCATGGAGGATGCAGGCGGAAGCGGCGGGAGCGGCGCCGGGGATGGCAGCCGCATGGAAGGCGGCCACGATGGCAGCGGCGCGGAAGCCGGCGGCGGCGGAAGCTGGAAGCAGCACGAGCTAGCGTTCCAGGACTACCGGCTGGTGACGCCGAAAGTCACGGCGCTGGCGACACTGCTGCTGCGGTACAAGGTACGGGACGTTAAACTGGTACAATGTGCTCGTTCCTCCGACGGCCTCAAAACGCGGCATTGCCGGATGGTGACGCCAAATGTCACGGCCTGGCAGCGGTGCTGCTGCGGTACAAGGTGCAACTCAGGAATGTCGCTTTATTGATTGCAACAAAGCCTTATCTGCGAAGTGTGCACAGTATTGGAAGCTGGACTACTGACTGGTGACGCTAAAGTCACTGCGCTACCAACGTCGCTGCTGCGGTAAAAGGTGCGATCTCGGATTGCTGCTATGTGTTCTGATCAAGCTACGGGAGGTGAGCGAATCGTCAGACTGATGACGCCACAAGCCACGGCGTTGGGTTGTTTTATGGGTTTACAGCGACGCTGCGGTGCAAATTGATCCCCTGTTCCATCACTCTGGAGATACTGGAGATGATAATCGACACCAGATGTGCGGATCTGACACCAAAGTCTCGGCGTCGGTCCCAGTACAGCAGATCCAGGAGCAGCGCCATGGCCGCTGCGGCGCTCCTGGTCCTGCTTCGCGTTCCGCACCCGCAAGCTGGCGACGCAAGCCTTTGAACTCCGAAGACATCCCTCAAAGCGAAAATTCATGTCCTGCAAACAGGCGATCGCTTTGGTTGGGCAGCCGTGCCGCCGATCCTGGATCCTGCATCCTCTTCATCACTCTCAAGCTGGCGACGCTGGCGGCGCCGATACATTCTGCATCTTGGGGTCCTTTCTTTCTCATTTCGTTCTTATTATTGCAGGAGGTGGCGCTGGCGGAGCAGCCGTCACGACGGAGCTGGTCCTGCATCATCTTTGTGACCCGCAAGCTGGCGACGCTGGCGGTGGACGCCGTGCTGCGAGCAGCCCCCGGGCTGGGGTTTTTGACGGCGGCGCCTTTCATGGGCTACGGCGGGGACACCTCAGCAGCTTCCATGGACGTGAATGTGCGTCTGAAATTCACCGTTGAGGATTTCCTTCGCAAAATTAGGCGCTATTTGGGGGCTGGGGTTTCTGACGGCGGCCCCTCTTATGGGCTACGGAGGCGACACATCCGCCGTGTCAATGGACGTCAAGGTGTGTTTCGTATTCAGCTCATTATGCCTGACGAATGCACGGCGTCGGGGCTGGGATTACGGACGGCGGCGCCTTTCATGGGCTACAGTGGCGACACTTTCGCAGCATCCATGGACGTCAAGGTGTGTATTGAATTCAGGAATGATGAGCTCTCGTAGATTAGCGTTTTGCCGGTGCTGTGCCCTCCGATGGCAGCACACAGGCCGCAGCGGCGGCGGCGCTACGGCAACATCTTCGGACGGCTAGGTATGCTTAATCTCAATACTAAATACTAGAACGCTGGGCATTGGCATGCTGACACATACAGTGCGCCGTGCTCATCGCGTCGGCTGGCCGGTCCCGAGGCTGCCAGCATTTAGAAAGCTTCAAGACTTGGACGGCCTGCCAATAATGGCACTCCAGGATTCTGGTTCCACGTGTCTGTCCTGCAGGAGCCACTGCACTGTGGAAACCCTCGGAGCAGGTCACTGCATCCTCAGTACAGTTGCCCTCAGTTGCAGACGCAGACCGCTGCGCTGGAGCGCTTCCAGGCGGGCCGCCTCGACACCCTGTGTGCGCAGCACACTTCAGACGAACAAACCTGCAGACTAAGCGCACCTTTATCCCCCGTGCAGACGCAGAACGCCAGCCTGGAGCAGTTCAAGGCGGGGCGCCTCAACACTCTGGTGTGCGCATTCTGCTGTCCTCAATGAGTCAAATGAGTTGCCTAATTTTTTTCCTGACGCAGACGCAGACACCACCCTGGAGCGCGTCAAAGTGGGCCGCCAACACGCTGGTGTCCATGCCCTGCTGCTCTGCCACACTGTGGACAGCGAGAATGCAAACTGAGCGCATTCCTTACCCCTTGCAGACGCAGAATGCCACCCTGGACCGCTTCAAGGCGAGCCGCCTCACCACCCTGGTGTCCACTTGATACTGCTCTCTGAACAGCTGTCAATTTCGGCATGCAAATCGGAATAGTAGTGTGTTTCTTTCTACTTGAAGACGCAGACCGCCACCCTGAAGCGCTTCAAAGCGGGCCGCCTCAACGCCCTGGTGTCCACCTCCGTGGCAGAGGAAGGCCTCGACCTCAAGGCCTGCCAGCTGGTGGTGAGCCGTCTGTATTCCGGTAACAATTGTGCAATTTCTTCAACATCGTCCACAAACGCCGCCACTTCAGCCACGGAGGAGGGCTGGGCCTAAAGGCCTGCCAGCTGGAGGCGAGCTTTGATCCACATACGTGCGCATTGACATTTACGACAGGAGTCACCTTTTCGTGGTGCAAGCCACCCTGGCCATTTTTGCTGCAGGGTAGGGTCTCGCTTCTAAGACTCTGACGGCTGCTAGTGCGGTGGCGTTAATTCTGACGATTCTTCAACTTGTGTCAGATGCACAGCTTGTGGCGCAGCGCTGCCATCGTGCTCAGGCACATACAGATTGCAAGGCTGTTGAGCCCTGTCCGAGCTCGCGTGTGCAAGTGACCTCCAGCGTGTCTGCTGCTGTGCCTGATTATGTCCGGCGTGGCAGACCACGTCCACGGCTCACTTGTGGAGAAGTGGAGGACAGAGCTCGTCGTGCTGTTCGTCAATTACACTCTGCGGATGCAGGTGCGTTTCGACCCATCGGCAACGCCGCAGGCATTCGTGCGGAGCAGCGGCCTCGTGCGCATTGTAGAGTCTCTCCAGAAACCCAAAAATTCACACACTCATCTACATCTCGCCAAATGTGTGTTGCTTCTGTGCTACAGGTGCGGTTCGACATGCCGGCGACGCCGCTTGCCTTCGTGCAGAGCAGCGGCCGCGCGCGCGTGCTGCAGAGCCACATGGTGCTGATGCTGCAGTCCGGCAATGAGGAGCACATCATGCTGCTGCGCAGCCTGCGCGGGTGCGCATGACATTTATTCTCGCTCAGAGAGTTATGAGTCCTGCATGTAACATGATGCTCATCTAGATACGAGAGCAACACGCGGGCACGAGGCGGCGTGGCGGCGGCGGCGGGTGGACCTCGCTACACAAGCTTGACGGAAGGACAGGAACAGTTCCGACAGAGAAAGCAAAGAAAGCATATTGAATCATTCCAGGTACGAGGACAAGATGCGGTAGGAAGCGGCGTGACGGCGGCTGGACACCCTAGGCCTCCCGCCCACGATTGCATCAATTGACATCATTTTCATCCAGGTAGCCATTTCACAACACGTTACAGCCATGTTGTGTCGCAGGTACGAGGACAAGATGCGGCAGGAGGCGGCGCGGCGGCGCCTCGACAGCATGGACATTGCGGCTGCTGCGGACGCTGCCGCCGGCGCTGCAGATGATACAGACGAGGTGCGGTGTGCCTTGCCATTCTTCGCAGGCACCAAAGAGTTTCATGCATGTGCTTTGGCTCGGTCAATGCGTGCAGACACCGCCACCGGCGCTGCAAGATTACCCAGGGGAGGTGCTGGGCGCCTCATTCCTCAGCTTCGATTGTCAACGGGCTGCTGTTCGGCAAATCAGCTCTCCTATCAGCATCCACCATTGAAACTGTTCACACCACACCAGCATATCCTGTGGTCAGCACACTGCCAGAAAACCCCGCAGCCCCAGGCAATGTCCACTTGGCGAGTGGCAGAGCCAGGTTGGCTCGCAGCATGGAAGCGAGTGTCTCAGTACGCTCTGAAACCACTTGTCGATCAGGATGCTCCTGGTGCTGGACTGTCGTGCTGCCTGGCAGTACAAAGGGGAAAGCTGCACAGCCAGCTGTGAACGGTGTTTTTCGTTGCTGCAATGGGTGATGGAGAGCGGCAGCAGCTGGGTTCGAGCATGGCTGCTGGGGAGGTGCTAACTAAGAACAGTGTTGACCATGCGCATGGAAACGCCATTGGACTACGTGGGCATATGCAGACACCATCATGCGTTAGGATTACAATCGGCGGGAGCTGCCGCCGAGTTTGTGGCTGCTGGCGGGGCAGGTGCAAGAGGCACTGGAGTACTGCTCACCCGCCACTGGCGGCGTCTCTTTGTTACAAGGCGGGGCAGCCGAAATAGGAGGCCCTGGAGTACTGTGTGCCCGTTATGACGGTGAACCGTCGATAAGATGGAAGCCGATATGATTCTTACTTCCCATACTTGCAGGAGCTGCCGTCGAGCGCGTGGCTGCTGGCGGGGCAGCCAAAAGAGGCCCTGGAGTTTTGTGTACCGGCGACAGGCGCCAAGGTCACCCTTGCATCCGCCAAGCAGCTGGTCTTCCACTTCTGCGCACGCCTGCCCTCCGACAGGTGTGGATACCAAAGCATCAAGAACATTACAGACTAAAAGTGGGAATGGGGAAAACAAGACATTCAACAAAGGTCACCCTCGCGTCTGCGAAGCAGCTGGTCTTCGACTTCTGCGCGCGCCTGCCCTCCGAAAGGTATGGAAGAGATACTCAGAACATTCGAGGTCCAAAGTCAGTAAGCGCACCAACAGTTCAGGAAACTGTCACCCTGGCGTATGCGTCACCCTGGCGTCTTCCACCCCTTGTGCGCGTCTTGCCCTCGCGACAGGTATGTCAGGACAGCAGGTGGAAAGAACGAGGTTGAAGTCAAGGAAGGCAAAACAACGGATTATGACACCCATTACAGGCCACCCTTGCGTCCGCAAAGCAGATAGTCTTCCACTTGTGCGCGCGCCTGCCCTCCGACAGGTATGGAGAAACTGCTGAACGAAAACATGGAAGGTCAAACGGCAACGTTTTGACATATGTTACGAAAGTCAGACAACGTCTACGTTGGTGTCCGCAAAGCAGCTATCCTTGCATTTCTGCGCGCGGCTGCCTTCTTGACAGATGCGGGTAATGTGGAGTCAGGAACAGAACAACGCTTTACTCATTCCGGTCATTTTTGCTCCCGCCAAGCAGCTCGCCCTGTGCTTCTGTGCGCGACTGCCCTCAAACTTCTTTTCCGCAAATATTTGTTGCACTGTGCGTTTGCAAGTGGACTCTTCACGATTTGGCACACTGCCTCCTCAGCACCTGGCAGTGCAGGGGACATCTGGGTGTCAGGTGAAAAGGAAGAAAATCTGGAATCGTGGACAAGCTCCTAATTAGGGTGCATGTTGTACTTGGTTTTGCATGCAGGATGCACCTTTCGTGATGACACAACTGGAAATTGTCGGCATTGCCGCGGCTTTTCACGAATGATGAAGGATCGCTTTGTCAGCCGCGCGCTGTTGTGACATCAGACAATTACACAACAGTATTTCTGCTTTTTTGCAAGTGGCAGTGTGCTTGTCCGCAGGTATGCGGCGCTGCGGCCGCGCTTTGTCACGGAGGAAGGCTTTATAAGCCGCGTGATTCTGCCCAACAACAGCCCGGTGCGTTCGATTGAAATTGTGGCGCATCTGATTTAGCTTCCACAAGCAGCCGTGAGCTGAAGCAGACCAGAAGTTTTTCTTTCCATCATCTTGCGAACTTTGGTGAAATTCTACCCTACAGGTGCGGGATGTGAAGGGGCGGCTGCAGATGCGGAAGCAGCTGGCGCGGGCGTCCGCCTGCCTCGAGGCCTGCAAGCTGCTGTACCAGGTGCGACCGTGAATGCTGCCAGGCTTTCAGTTTATTCCATCATGATGTCAGGAACAATGCGCAAGAAAAAGGCGGCTCGCGGCAGATGCGGAAGCAGCTGGCGCGGGCGTCCGCCTGTCTCGAGGCCTGCAAGCTGCTGCGCCAGGTGAATAGGAACGCATTGGTGCAGGAAGTATGGCGCTGGCAGAAATGCACAGTTGCATCATGTGCCTGTTGGTGTACACGTGCATGTCTTCAGAAGCAGTTCCCCTGTGATACATGCTCTTGATTTCAGAGCGCCACATGCAGCGTGAGGGGCGGCATTTACTCAAAATTTGCGTCCAGTTGCGGAGTCAGCGGTGCTGCGAAACACGGCTTACAGTCTGCCCAATGCCACTGCAGATTGTGCCGTGGGTCGATGCACCTCTGACTCCGTTCATCGTTGAACCCTGCTTGGGGCCAGGATTCTTGAACACCTGCCCAGTCCGGCAGATCGATCCACTGGCTGATTTCACTTTCGGGCCTGGGCAGTCTCGGACAGCAGGTTGACCACAACATGCAATTCAGATACCAAGACAACAAGCACTTTGTGCAGGCGGGCGCACTGAACAACAATCTGCAGCTGGAGGTGCACGAGGAGCCCAGCTCGCCGACCCAACACGGTGTTACTAATGACTTGTTTAAGAAGCTGGATGCACGATACAAACCCTGATTGACTCTGGATCCTTTGCAGGCGGGCGCGCTGAACGACAACCTGCTGCCGGAGGGCAGAGGCGGGCTTGTCGCGTGGGAGGGGCAAATGTTTTCCCTTTCGGAAAACTACTTAACAACGCTTTGAATGTGCATGAGTGAATGGCTTCTCTACAGGCGGGCAAGCTGAACGACATCCTGCTGCCGGAGGTGCACGAGGATCCTGAGAAATATTTCTTCACACTATAAAGATACGACTTTATAGACAAGTCACGATTATGGTTTCTGTTCATTCTGCAGGCGGGCGCCCTGAACGACAATTTGCTACCTGAGGTGCAGGAGGAGCCCGGCTTGCCGCGTGGCAAGAAGGGCTCGGAGGCCGAGTCTTCGGACGATGAGGATCTGGCCCCTGCGCAGGTCTGTACCTCCAACACCCAACAACTACAAACCTGTGAAAATGTCAGCAGAGCATATTTGCTTGCCTACCACGGCAGCTCGCAGCAGCAGCTATACACTGCCGTATTCCTCTGCGCTGTGCGTAGGGGCATGCTGCACTGGGGTCTTAGCTCGGGATGCTCAGTCCTGCAGTGTCTCCATTGTTTGATGACAGGCGGTACTCTGAGCTATTGAACATCCGGAGTGAGAAGTATCTGTTTGAAGCTTGCAGGCTGCCCTTCCGCCGTTCGAGCTGACGCACCACGCACCGGCGGCGCTGCGGCTGTGCACCCCGGAACAGCTGGAGGAGGCCATCGTGCGGGAGGACGCGGCACACGACAGGTTGGTAACAACTAGCAATTTCAGTATCACTGCAGTCGTCTTGCTAAGGCTGTGCGCCCCGGAGCAGCTGGAGGAGGCCAATGTGCACAGAGCCGCAGCGCGCAGAGCAGAGCGCACTGTAAGCTCAGCAGAAAGGCAGCCTCGCTGAGACGACTGCCCAGCCGGCAGGTCGGTACGCCTGGGCAAGCTTGAGAGGCACCAATGCTGATGCTTCGCTGACTGCTGCATGTTCCCTGCAGGCCTCCAGGTGCAAGGCGGTGCAGCACTGGCGCTTCATTGGGACGTGACACATGGGGTCTTTGTGCTCAATGCAGGCCGACGGGCAACACGCTGCACCTGTACGTGCTGGAGCTGCATTTGGCGCCGGGAGGCACGCCGGCACCGACATATGAGCTGGAGCTCAGCCGGCAGCTGGGGGTGGCGCTGCTGCAGCGCGAAGGAATTCAGGTTATCACATGTATAGATATAAGATACGAACTGAACCCATGTGAGGCATGTGCTGCAGGCCGACGGGCAAGACGCTGCAGCTGTATGCGTTAGACCTGCGGCTGGCGCCTGGAGTCGCGCCGGCGCCGACGGATGAACTGGAGCTGAGCCGGCGGCTGGGACTGGCGCTGCTGCGACCGCTGCCGGCGCCGGCCCTGCAGGGCTTCACCTCCCAGCTATCTTCCGGGACAGATGTGCAGGCGCGTGATCGAGTACGTGATGGCGGTTGTTTTGGTTAAAGCCAAGATGGCGTGGAAGCCAACATGGCGTGGCGCTGCTGCGGCCGCAGCTGTTGCTGGAGCGGCTCGGCCGGCTGCAACATTTCACACGCACAAACTGTGAAATGTTGTCTCTTCACATTAACTTCAGGCATGGCTGTGTGGACTGCGGGCCGCAGGCGCTATCGCTGGAGCAGCTGGGGCAGCTGCAGCTGTTTGAACCCATATTTCTTTCTATATCATGTGTTTCACCTTTGTGCGCAGGCGCGGCTGGTGGGTTGTGGGCTGCAGCAGCTGTCGTTGGAGCAGCTCGGCCGGCTGCAGACGTCCAGTGTCAGCAAGGCTTGATTTCAAAATTTTATAGAAACTCCAATACTGTGTGCAGGTGCGGCTGGTGGACTGTGGGCCGCAGCAGCTGTCGCTGGAGCAGCTCGGCCGGCTGCAGCTCTTCCACCGCGTCATGCTGGACCCGAACTTCCTCCTCGGTGAGCATTGTGTCCTTTTGATTGTAAAGCATGGTTGCAGCCAGAGCCGCCTTCTGCAGGCTCGGGTTGAATTGCGTTCGGACGTTCGGAGTAGGTTGCGGATGCACTGCAGCTGCTGGTATATGATCCACTTGACAACGCTGCTGCACATCACTTCAGTTTGCTGCTGTGCATTTCGGCACCGTTTCACCCCGCTTGCTTTTGCCCATATGGCTGCTTCCAGCTGGTCGTCATGCAGCATTGTGACCAGCGGCTCGATAGACTGTGCTTCGAATTCAACACATGCGCCCAGACGCGGCGCCACCATCATTCCAGTCAGAAACATGCCGCGCCCCTGTACATGCGATGACATCTCGGTTAGATCTCATCTTGTGCGTTCAATGTCCAGGCACTCCGAGCAATGCTGTGGACAGCAGCTAGGTTATTGGCGCCTCGACGCAAAAGGGAAAACCAGCCGCTTCTCAATCTCAGTGAACCCGGTGGGTTTGCAGGCACTCCAAACGGTGGCATGGAGAGCGACGCGTGGGGGCCGCCCCCGCAGCCGCGACCCGCCGCCGTATCGTGCGCCAGAACATTCCAGTCACATTCAGAGCACATGTCTTGTCTATCTGGCGCATTTCCAGGCACATCTACCAATGGCATGGACAGCGACGCGGAGGGGCCGGTGGAGGGACCTGCGACGCGCCGCCGCATCGTGCGCCGCGAGACGGCCCAGGCAGCTGCGGCGGCTGTCGCGGGCCCTGCAGCGGCGCTGGCGGCCGCCGCCGGCCTTGGAGGCGGCCCGGGGAGCGCAGCAGAACTCGGCGGCATGGCGCAGCCGCAATCTGCTGTAGCCCCACAGCCGGCGGCGGCGCCTGTCGACGCGGCTGCGGATGTCGCGGCAAGCTCCGGAAGCGGCCAGCCGGCAGCGAGCCACGGGCTGCAGCAGGCGGCGGCGGCAGCGGCAAGCAGCGGCAGCAGCCTGCTGGCAAGCTTCCTGGCAGCTGGCCGAGGTGGAAGTGTCGGGAGGCCGGGCATCGCAGTTGGTGCTCCTGAGCCCAGCGGACAAACCACCAGCCGCTCAGATGCCGCGCCCAGCAGCGGCGGCATGCCATTGGCGCCTGCCGGTGGCCGAAGCGAGCCTGTCATGTCCGGCATTCTTGCGGCTTTCCTGGCTGTTGCCACCGGCGAGAATGTTAGCAGCCCAGGCCCGCATGCTGGCGGGAAACACCGTGTGCCTGCACTCCTCAATGACGGCCGCACCAGTCAGCCGGCGACGCCCGAGCCCCAGGTGGCTCCACTCAGCCCGCCGCGCCAGCCCGCGGCTGCTGATGCTGGCAGCAGGGTAGCGGCTGCAAGGCCAGGGATGCCGGCCGCAGATGCTAACGCCTCGGCGGGCGACGCGGCAGCGACAGGCGGCATGGCATGCTCTGCAGCGGCAGACGGCACGTCAGCACCGGCTGCGAAGGCAGCGGCTGCTATGGCGGCAGCGCCGGACACATCCTCAGCAGCGGCGGATGGCGCGGTGGCAGCGCGGGCCGCAGCCCTGCGGCAGCAGACTGCAGCGTATGTAGACCTGTCAGACGCTGCGGGACGGCCGCTGGACAGCGCCGTCATCCCCGATGCCCGCTGGGCCGCGCCGCTGACGGGGGCGTGGTACCTTGTGGTGCCGATGTTGGGTCTGGCGGCGATGGAGGCGACAGCGGCAGTGCGGATAGAAATGCCGGTGGAGTCGCCAGTAAAAGCCCCGACGAAGGTGCCAGAGGAGGCACCAACGGAGGCAGCGGCAGAGCCGGCTGTGGTGCCGCCCGCGGCGCCAATGGAGGCACCGGCGGATGCGCCGGCAGAGGTGTCATCAGTCAAGCAGCCGGTGGGACAGCTGCAGATGGACGCTCGGGCAGATCAGCAGCATGCGGGCCAGCGGCAGCCGCAGCAGCAGCCGGAGCAGCAGCAGGCACACCAGGGGCAGCAGGAAGCAGTGCAGGCGGCGGAGCAGGCGGCCGGCGCAGAAGATAGTGCGGCGGAGGCAGGGAGCGCCGCTGCAGAGGCGGCAATCGACTGGGCCGCCATCGGCGCCGTGGCCCGCGGCTACCAGGTATGGAAGAGGCTTTCAATGCATGCGCCTTTCCGGCATCAACATGTACAGAAGACAGTGGGTAGGCTGGTGCACAGACAAAGATAAGAATGCATGGCCGCCGCCCAGCCCTCTTCTGTGGGTCGAAGCCGCTGCCTGTAACAATCACATGTTGTTACAGGCAGCGGCTTCGACCCGCGAACAACATGTCATAGCAAAAATTTGGTGAAGACTATCAAGATATACGACACCCTGTGGGATTGTCATCGATTCTCTTCGAAGCGTTCACGAGTCAGGCGTTCTCAACATGTGAAGGGTGCCGCTTTCATCGCTCTTCTCTCGTTGCAGTTCGGGCTCAGGACAGATCCTGAGCGCTGGGCACTGCTTAGTGAGCATAGTCTGGGAGGAAGCTGCATGACATGTGCTGCAAGGACTGCCCAACAGACTCGAACGTCAATTGTGGATATTGGTAGCACTCACCCGCTCGAGCCAAGGGAGCGGGTCATGACATGCACATTGCAGGCGGCCAGATAACTGCCTTGATGCCTTGGATCATCTTGGAGGACATCGGAGGACCCGTCCATCATGTTCCATCTTCGGCACTTCTTACTCATGCTCCATTTTGGGGTTTCTAGGAGCTGCCAACGGAGCTTGTGTCGGCACGCGAGCCGTCGGCGGCGGCGCTGGAGCTGCTGCGGGGCTCCGTGCTCATCACGCGGTGAGTGAGATTCAGACACGCAGGTCTTTCATGAGAGCGACCGCAGTTGGCCATGAGCCATGATCAGCTGTCGCTCAGCGGCAAGCTCGTCAATCACACGATTATCGTCACTGGCGCAAGCGGCAGCTCTGTGGGGACATCCAGTACACACAACGGACTGCCTGCCTAAGGCGACATCTGTTGTGTGCATAGTGTCATTGGCAACAGCCGCCGATGTGACGCGGCTTTTGCCAGCATGCTACACGCTCATCACTCTCCCTCTCCACCCCATCGTCTTGATCCGTCCGACTCATATACACAGGTACAATGGCTGGCGCTACATCGCGGACGGCCTGGACGAGGGCCTGACGCTGGAGTCGCCCATGCCTGAAGACCGGGCGGGCGCCGCGGGCGCAGAGCCCGAGGGGCCGCCAAAGAAGCGCAAGACGGAAGCCGGCGGCGCAGTGCCGGCCGGCGACCGCACCTTTCGGGAGTACTACAGGTGTGGCAACATGCGTGCTCCAGCTTCCATAGACGCGTTTGTTAAACCCTGTTTCCGCAGACGCTTTTTTTGACAAAACGCGAGACGAAAGACGGTGGCGCGGTGCCGGCCGGCAATCACACTTCTTTAAAAGTACCCTTCTCGTGAGCTTGATTCGGAATCGTGGGCTCAGTTTCTCGCTGACAATGGAATGCGGGTATTCAACTGCCGGCGGCGGGGTGCCGGCGGGCGCGCGCACCTTTTGGGAGTACTTAAGGTGTGACGAAAAAGGAGTTCGGGATTCCTTGGACTTGTTGCTAAGTGTCAATCACAGGGCGTAATAACACTCGTGGCGGTGACGATGCTGGAGTGCAGCTGTCATGATGTGGTCCTGGCATGATGCTGCTGCAAAGAGGAGGCTGACTCCCTTGGGAGCCTTCGCATTCATAAGAGAGCCTGTCTCCTCTCATCACAAATACCTCCATGAGGCTGCATCCAGTAGAGCAGCGAGCGTCATGCCACGAATCCAACCACAGAATAGTTTTGACTCTCACACGGCTCAAAAACCCCAAGCAGGCCGGAGGCGTGTTAGCGCGCTTCCACCGAAAAGCAGATGCCAGCAACTGGCTGCAATAGATGCAGCCCATTTCAAAGGTTGTTGCAGCGCTCTTTTTCCGGCAAACCCCTTGATTCCTACTGCGCAGGGAGCGCTGGGGCGCGAATGGCCTCGAGCCGCAGCGCCTGCTGCCTGCGCTATGCGAGCCGGCATGCGCAAGCACAAATTGCCTAGAGATTCGTCATTTCAACTCCGAAGACAGCACCAAACCAATGTCTATCAGTTTTTCCTATCGAATGCAGAGAGCGCTGGGGCGCGCGCGGCCTGCAGCCGCAGCGCCTTCCGCTGGCGCGGAAGCCAGCCGGCGCGCGGATGAGCCTTCTCCAGTATCTGTGTTGCACAGCAGCGTTGCATCATGTTTTGCAGGGAGCGCTGGGGAGCACACGGGCTGGAGCCACAGCGCCTGCTGCTAGCGCGGCATGTGATTCGGCGTGCTGGCAGTGTTGGCACGACGGTGGTGTGCCTCGTGCCGCAGCTGTGTCTGCTGCACCCGCTGCCGCGCGCCGCCTACATGGCCGCCAGGTATGCTGCTTGAGCTGACACACTACTCCGAACATATGATATACTTTGTCGTACCAATGTTGGCGGACGACAAAGATGTGCCTGGTGCCGCAGCTCTGCCTGGTGCGATCCCAGCCGCGCGCTGCCCTGCATGACTGCCATGTGATGAGCTTTGACTGCCGAGGAGGGTTTCACATTGTGGATATACAAAAGATCCAGCTCTTTGTGCAGCACCGCAACCTTCCCTGCTAGCCATCACACATCGTGAGTCGAATCCGGGCTGTCATCTGATTGTGCGTAGAAAGCGGCTGCGATCGCATCAGACGCCTGGCCGCCAGCCTTGTGCCATTGCTGCGGGACAATTGCTGCAACGATGATGGAGCGTACAAACCGTCTGCCTCCGCCACTCATGTGGCTTGCCATGTCAACGACGCCTGTACTCCACCTGCCCTGTGAAGCTGTACTAGCATGTGTGCCACTGCAGAGATCTGGCAATCGCATCCTGTGGGTTGGGGTGGTGACAAATGCTTTGCAGCTTGGCGAAACCCTGGATGAAGACACACACACACACAGGGGCCGCGGCTGCTGTGGTAGCTGGGCGGCCTGCCGACGGGAGCAGGAGCTGCTGGCAAAGCCGAGATTTATATGTCTTGAATTCCTTCATTGTGTCATCTCCTGGGCACAGGGGCCTGACGTGGCTGCTGTGGTGGCTGGGCGGCCTGCTGACGGCGCAGGAGCTGGTGGCCAAGCCGGTCTTTTGGCTCGCTTCAGTCCTTCAAGTGTATCATATCAACGCGGAGGTTCCCTCGTGCAGGGGCCTACCGCGGCTGCTGTGGTGGCTGGGTGGGCTGCTGACGGCGCAGGAGCTGCTGGCCGATCTGGCGCCACCCGAGCTGCCGACTGACCAGTGAGTCTACCGTTGCTAGTCACAAGCACATTTCAGATTTCTGCCAGAGATCTGAGACCCCGTCTTGCAAAGTTCGCTATGGCTTCATGCTGACGACTGGCAACTCCAGCGCTGGCGTCACCCGAGCTGCCGCCCGGACAGTGCGTTCCCCCTTCTGTCTGACAAGTGATCTCTGGTCGGAATCGCGCCACTATTTGGTGCATGTCCTGCCCGTCCTTCAGTTCAGGTGTCATTGACAGCAGCAGAATACTTGAGACCAAATGCGGGCAGCTCTCCTGTCTGGTAGTGCGCCAGTTGTCGGAGAAGATATCGCTGTTGCGTCTGGTGCCGCCTCATGTGTATGCATGCCAGAAGCCTTCCCTCTGGCTTGCTGCTGCATAATGCTGCACCTTATGCAACTGACTAGTGGCAGCTGAGATGCAGACCTGTCTCAAGTGCTACACAGATCGCCTGGCGCAAGTCGTTCAGCTGCATGTCCGAGGCACACCGTCCGCACAGACGGACGGACAACCGCCTTGAAACGACCAATCGTCGGATTTCGTCAGAGTCAGATCGCGCGCTGATGTAGTTATCCACAGTCAGGCAGCCGGAGCCGCCGCAAGTCGTGGGGGCGCTGACAGGGGCGGTTTGCCAATCTGACTGCAATGTACGAACCTTTTGCGAAGCTGATTTGCAATGCAACTAAAACGCAGACGACCGGAGCCGTTGCGAGTCATGGAGGCGCTGACGGGGGCGGCGTGCCAGGAGGCCTTCTCCTACGAGCGCATGGAGACGCTCGGCGACGCGGTGTGGTTTTCAAAACAAAGTTGTTTTCACATTGTGCAAGACTATCATCTCGAAAATCTGGCGCCATCTCCTACAAGCGCATGGGAGACCGCTGTCCGACATGTCGCGCTTGAAAGGTACTAAAGTGCATCTCGTTGTATCTCTATTCATTCTGTACCTAACCAGCTTGCCAGCAGCTGTCGGGTTTCACCATATTCAATACTGGCAACCTGCAGACGAGTCCACCAGCGCTTGTGCCGGTGCTTTGCGATGCTGGGGCGGCCCAGAAGCGCAGCACAGCAGATGATGAACCTGCTTCGATGAGACCTTGTTGCCGTCACTGCAGCTCGGGGAAAGCCAGCACACACGCAGCAGCACTTGCCAATCTGTGTCGCGACGCTGCCGTGCCTGTTGTTCGATCACAGAGCGAATGTATGACAAAGCGCAACTCATTCGAATTTGGCAGATGCAATGGGGTTGCCGAATTGTTGTCCACTATTGCACGGTTTTGTCTGTCATTTTGCTCAAATTTGCAATGCGCTGCACCCAGGCGCACATGAGGGGCGCAATCTGCATACATCTGCACGAAATCTCCAGAAAGAACATTGATTCCGTCCTCTAACAACTTCACAGGTGCTCAGGTTCGTGACGTGCGACCGACTTTTCGAGCTGCACCCAAGCGCGCACAAGGGGCTCAATAAACAAGCATCAGCATTGTCTCGGCGTGCAACAGACACTGAGATTCCTGGGCATGCCTTGCTACAGGTGCTCAAGTTCGTGACGTGCGACCGGCTGTTCGAGCTGCACCCAAGCGCGCACGAGGGGCGCCTCGCTCTGCGCAAGGATGCCATCGTCTCCAATGTCGCGCTTGGGCGCAAGGGGCTGGCGCTCGGGCTGCCTTCACGGCTGACGGCGCCCTTCAGGTACAGCCCTGATATCCAACCGAAAACATTCATGTCTGAGGTTTATTTGCCGTCGTGTCGAATGTGGCGCTCGGGCGGAAGGGGTTGGCGCTGGGGCCGCCGGCCCGTCGCACGGCGTCTTTCAGGTAGGGGCCTGCTTGGCTGTGCCCTATGGAGGTGCAGAACTGATGCCCTGTGAAATGTCAACACCTGGAGATGTGCTGGCGCCCCGCAGCAAGACGATGTTTGGATTTCTGTGAAGGCGTCCCAGATGAAGCTGTGTTCTGCTTGCCAACGCTGCAGGGCAAAGGTGGCGGCGGGGGCGCCCGGCGTGCTGGCGGCTTCGGCCCGCAAAGCACGGCCAGTCGTCCGCATACTGCGCGGCAAGGTGCGCCTTCGAATCCGAATGCTTATCTCCTTGCAATGCTGCTCTTCCGATTCCTGATTCGAGCCTCACATTCAGATCCTGGCCATGTAGCGCAAAGGAGCAGCCCGCCTTGTGTGCAACAAGGTGTGCTTTCAGTCTGCACATCAATCAGCAGAGTTCTCGAACTGGTGTCTCTTCCGTTTCCTCATCAGAGCCTAGAACCCGTGAACAACGGCCGCACAGCGCATGTTGTGCGCATCCCTCTTTGCACGGTGTGTCTTGGCTCTGAGTCATTCGTTTGCTGAACTTTCCTCGAGTCCTTCCTAGCAAGAAAATTTTGAAGCAGACGGCCGCGCTGCGCAACGAAGGTGCAACCCGCTGCGTGCATCCTTCGCTGCAAATTCCCTGCTGGCTCTTTGAAGACATAGCTCCTTCATTTCCTTAAGATGTGACACTTCGGACACGGCCGGGAGTCGAGAGAGGCATATTGAGCAGGTAAATCTGAAGCAACTGGCCGATCCCGGGGGCTGAAGGCAGCGAGAGTCAGAATGTGCTTCAGCAGGTGGCAGAGCCTCGACGGTGCTCGTCTACACCGTTGCCGAGCTCATATTCACTCCAAACCACAGAGCTGCGACAAACCCGCGCTCTCTGTTCGCACGGACTGCCTGGCCCCTACGCTGAGCAGTCCCTCCCTTTGACCATTGCACCGTTCACGGTGATCAATTTTACATGGGTGGTGCCGCTGCTGCAACGGCATGCCGGCCCAGGCGGCTGCTGCCCCTCAGCTGCGTTGGCAGCTGCTGCCGACGCCTTGCTGCAGCTTCGGCTACTACGGCAACGATGGCTGCTGCTGCAGCTGTGAGCAGCTGCAAGCTATGCTGCCCCTTGCATGTTTGGAAGCACAACTGGCCGGCCGCAGCGGCAGCAATTACCTCGAGCAGCTGCCTCGAGCAGCAGCGACAGCAGCAGCAGCGGCAGCGGCACCACCACCACCAGCAGCGGCAATAGTAGCAGTAGGCTGGCTACAGCAGCGGGGCGGCAGCAGCAGCTGCTGCTATGCTGCAAGGCAGGCGCCAGCTGATGCGCCTGCGCTGCCGTAAAGTGTGCCTTGGTTGACCAACTGGAAATTCAATCGTGGATTAATGCTTACGGGGCAAATTTGTCTCTGAGAGAGCCAATAATTACTAGTTGTTATCAAATCCGCACATCGTCGATTTGGCCGAGCGGTCTAGGGCGCTGGAATCAGGACGTACAACACACCGCACAGATCGGCGGTTGTCCAAGATGTATCCAGTTCGAGAGGGCGTGGGTTGTTGGCACCGCAGCTGGCTGGCAGTAGAGGCAGCAACTGCCTTGCAGAGAAGCAGCAGCAGCAGCAGCAGCAGCAGCAGCAGCAGCAGCAGCAGCAGCAGCAGCAGCAGCAGCAGCAGCAGCAGCGCCGAAAGAGCTGATGCTACTGCAAGGCAGCGTGCTGCAGCCGCCACTGCTGCGGCAGGGCGGCAGCAGCAGCAGCTGCGGGAGCATCAACGCTGCCAGCGCAGCTGCAGGCTAGCAGACAGTAGCTGTTGCCGCTACTGCAAGGCCCTAGCCCGTGCAACAGGTTTCAGGAAATGTTGCGCTCTGACAGGAGCGCCAAACGCTTTGTACGAAGAGTAAAACAATGCCGCCCATGGGACGATGACTCCGCGGCAAACTCGCAGATTGATACCCTTAAATTTGGCCAATGTCAACAAGCAACAACAGCAACAACGCCGATTTGGCCGAGCGATCTTTTAAGGCGCTGGAATCAGGACGCATAACATACCCCGCACAGCGGTATGTCCGAGATTTATCCAGTCCGAGAGGGCGTGTGTTGGCCACTAGGCTTCATATTCACAAAGGCTGCGGCTGCAGCAGCCTTTGTGCAGCAGCAGCAGCTGCCTCGATGGCTACAGCTGTACGCTGCACTGCCTCGGCAGCTGCTGGTTGCAGCAGCTTGCTGGCGCAGCTGCAACACCACGCTGGGCAGCAGCAGCTTGTAGTAGCAGCTGGCCGCTGCTTGCAAGGCAGCAGCTGCTGCAGGCAGCGGCCAGCAGCTGCTGCAGCTGCACCGTCGCAAAGGCAGCTGTTGCTGCAGGGGCCGCAGCAGCGGCTGCGGCAGCAGCGGCAGTGCTATTGCAGCAAGAGCTTGCAGCTGCCGCGATCGCGCCGGCAGCCGCGGCAGCGGCTGCAGGCTGCATCGCCGCAGAGGCAGCTGCGACAGCAGCGACTGCAGCTGCAACGCCGCAGGCGCAGCAGCTGCTGCAGCAGCGGCAGCGGCCATGTTGCTTTGGCTGCAGCTGCTGCGGAAGCGAGCCTGCAGCTGCCGCCATTGCGCCGGCAGCCGTGACAGCGGCTGCAGGCTGCAGCTAATGCTGCTGCAGGCACAGCTGACGCAAGTGCAGTGGCTCATGCATCCGGGAGGGCAGCGCAAGCAGGATCGGAAAGTCGCCCTTTGCTTTTCTCGACATTACATCCCAGGCACATCGATGCATGGACACGAACAGGGGCAGCGACCGGTGCTGTATGGCGATAGCTACGGCTGGAAGGCCATAAGCAGACCACTGGGGCACAACATAGCCCAGGGCAAGAGCGGTCCGGATCGGGTAGCTGTATGGCGAGGTGAGCTGTTCTGGATATGAGCAATGGCCAATAATGGCGTCAAGGCCAGGCAAAACACACAGACAAACAACCAGGTGTTCATAGAGAGCGCAAATGCACGCGCGATGCCCTGCCACAGCCGTGTCTACTGTTAGAAGCCAGCTGTTCACCCAGCACTGGGCAGCAGCCCTGCCGATCGAAGCTGTTGCCGCTGTCGTGCTGAGCCGCCGGTGCACTACAGAGGCACCGTGGCGTCTCTAGAGGTCGAATGCTGCGCTGGCAGTCTCCGGGCTTCGCCTCTCCCAGGCGGGGGGGCTGTGACCAGTCGGATCACAGCCACCCATCGAAGGGCCCTCCAGCTGTAGCTCCGGTGGCTCCGGCCGCCACGGGCACGCTCGCAGCCGGCTGCTGCAGCTGATGACAATCCCAGCCGCCAGGCGCTGCCGCTGCCGCCTGCTGAGTCGGGCGCACAGAATGGTCGGTGATTGGGTGCACTGGTGGCGGCTGCTGGCGCCCGTGTGGCGCCGCCCACGCCAGGCAGCTGGACCCGG
>JAABUL010000967.1_pt1 | contig 58272 bp, 103 predicted proteins | sample 5559151 | NCBI WGS metagenome assembly JAABUL01 (sample SAMN10711876, study PRJNA513368) | rock metagenome | isolation source: Antarctica rocks | place: Antarctica: Victoria Land, Pudding Butte sud
TCCTGGTGCTTGCTAGAAGGAGCTTTAGAGGTCGTCAGCATGCGCGTCATCGTCCTGGGAAGGCGCCTGGCTTGGGCCGTCACATGGTGCATGGATATGGCCAGATTTCACAAGTCCTGCGGTGGTCGTGCCTTTAACATGTCATCGTGCGGTTTGCTGCAGGAGACCCAGTGGAGCAAGGACGTGCAGCAGGAGAAGTACCAGCTGCACCTGAGGAACTGCGATATCGGGGTGCGCATCGACTTCTGAGAACTGCATGTACCACCACATGCCTCAGTCACCTCTCAGCATGTCAGCTTCGTACACAAAGAAGAGGTGGTTTGAGGACTCCACTGCTGGACGAGCTGCGGCGGGTGGCGAGACGCCGCCAATTTCTGATGCGTTGACTGGCACTTGGGCAGCCTGAAGCTGCCTGCCGCGCCTTGTCAAGCATCTGGGCCAAGCATGGTTCCAGGCGCTAGGCACAGGGACACCGGGGTCGTGCAGCAACGTGCAACGATATCCACCACGCATAGCACCCGCATGACTTCAGGCCTGACTGATGTGTTGCTATTGCGCGACGCAGGCGGAGCAAGGCTTCGTGGACAAACACTCAGCGACTGAGGACCCGCAGGCATCCGCAGTCGCTGACAAAGTGTGATTTAAGAAGAATGTAGCTCCAAATGCAACAGTGGGCAGCCTTGCAACGCTGCTGCCTTCTTGTATGTGCACATCTGCTCGGCAGTGTCACGCTACCCTGACTGCGGTGGCCGCGTCGCGATGGTTACCTGGTTGTGGTGGCATACTGGGGCACACCGGCTCAGCAGCAGCAGCAATCTGATGCCCTGCAAGATGCAGCAGGGTCTGCACTGCGTTTTGACATCCATGGTCCGCAGGTATCCGAGGCGGCGCACCCGGCCGCCAGCATTCCATACGAGGTGCTGCTGCGGGTGCTCGGCCTCGGCAGCGTCAACCCCAAGGAGCGCGAGCAGGTGCGTGTTCCGATCTCCCTCCAAGTCTTTGTGTATGCATCAGCGGACGCTGTCTTGGTGGCGCTGCGGAGCGGAGATATGGTCCTCAGATCAGAATCATGATGACACCAAGCTTCGTGGCTGCTTCGTGTTCGCCACGATTGCCAACATGGCGCAGCGCCACTCTGAGCATGGCCTGTCATATCCGTGCACACGAATAATCAACGCCCGTGCGCTGCACTGTACGTCCCTTTGCACCCCTCCACGAACAGAAGCCGTCATCAGGCCACAGCGGCTATCATTCCTCAGGAGAATTCCCCAGGGCCGCTCGTTCACCCAATCTGCTGTGCGCCTGCAGGTTGTGTCCGCATACGGTGGCGACCTGGTTTGGCTGGCGAAGTGGAGCGGGCATATCGTGCGGACACACGCCCAACACATCTACGCCTCCCCGGTGCGCCTTTCCATGTTTCAATTTTGCCACAATCATGAACTCTCCAGGCAATCAAACCTTCAACTGAACGTGACCGTGTTCCACCCCTCTCGGCAGCCCGGCTGTCCCAAGGTGCGGCACCCGCCAGCGTCCAAGCTGCCAGGGTGCGCACTCTGGCAGAGGGTCATCAGGCGCGCCTGCGACAGACATGAAGTTTGCAGCGTTGAGCTGCAGCTCGGCGATGTCCATGTTTTGGAGGGTCTTGGGCATCCAAGCTGTTTCGACGCAATGGCGACGAGCGCTGCATGTTGCACCATAGACCGGCTGAGCGTCAGCAAGCAGCGGCTCCGGCAAAGGCAACGTCCCCATGCGGTCCCCCTCAACGCCTGACCGCCGCACCTGTGTTCGTCTGCTTTCGCATTCAGAAGCGACAGCATTTCGCTCTGCAGGGCACATTTGCAGAGGAGCACCTGGCAGAGTTGCAGGCGCTGGTCGGCGAGGACCTTGACTCGTTCACGGAGGAGCGGCTGCGGCACGGGTACCTGGGCACGCGCATCCCGCCACTGCCGCGCGACTTCCTGCACCCGGAGGGCGTGTCCTGGGCCTGCGCCTGCCTCGAGACCCGGTGCGCGGCTGACATCTTCTCCAAGTGTCTTCTTGTGCATGTGTGGCTGCACGTCCCGCCTGGTGGCCACTGGTTCCGCTGCACCCCGGCTTGCCACGTCAGGCACTGCAGACGCTCGCGCCAACACACAGCTGCAGCATCCGTGCCAACTGAACCGATAACAAGGATGCTGCAATACTTTGGCATCTCCGCTACCCCAAAACTTAGCTTGCTGCCGCAAGCCTCGGGCTGCTGGGACCACCTAGGCGTCACAGAGGACGCCCGTTGTCACTCGTGATAATGGATGGCAAACCAAGCGGTCCTTTGTTTTGGTGCAGCTTCTGAGGTGATCAGCGCGCCGGCGGGTGCTGCGAGGCAGCATGGCGGCAGCGCCGCCGCAGCAGCAGCAGCAGCAGCAGCAGCAGCAGTTGCTGAGACAGCTAATCGACAGTGTGCGGCCGGAGTGGTTCGCTCCAGCGCAGGCCCCGCCGCCGCTGCGTTCCGGCTATACAGGCGTGTCCCAGCGCTGCGCCGTCGCATGGCAGGAGGCCCAGCTGGAGACCAGCTCCGAGCTGCAGGACCGCCACCAGCAGCTATGGACGCGCAGCACGCGTTTCCGGCTCCCGCTGGCCAGCCATGCCGTCCTGCAGGCCTTCGGCTTCCTCCCGCCGCAGCCAGAGGACCTGGCGCGCGTTGCAGCCGCTCATGCCGCTCACCAGCGCCAGACGGTGCTCGACTTCACGCCAGGCTACGGCAAGTGCTGCTGCCTGCGCTATCACAGCGCAACATTTTCGGGACGGCACCTCAGCGCCGGACGAGATCCCACTCGCTTGATTGGCGCCGCATCCGCAGTATCGCCGCGGCAGTGCCGCCGCAGCAGCAGGCGGCGCCATCGCAGCTCACATTCGTCATCCTCGCGGCGCTGCAGGAGGCGTATGCCATCGTCCAGGCGGCTGAGGCGGCACTTGATGCAGAGATCGACCCGGCTTCAGCAGAGTTCGAGCCGCGTCTCGAGTCGCGCCTGGCGGCGCGCGCGGCGGAGTGGGTGCACGATTGGTATGAGGCAGTGCTCAGCCTGCTCAGGGCCGTCTGGTGTCAGCGGCGGCTCGACGCCCTCATCGACGACCCCCAGCCCCCCCGCGTCAACCAGAACCACCGGGGGCCGCTCATGGCTGGGCTGCTTGCGCGGCAGCAGCAGTTTCCTCCGCCAAAGACAGCCGCAGCCAGCACAGCCAGTTGGCAGCAGCAGCGGCAGACCTGTCGGGTTCGTGTTGCCATCAGCGGTGCTGCTCCTCATCCCGCAGCAGCCGCAGGGCCGCTCCTCATCCAGTAGCAGCCGAAACGGTGCAAATGGTGCCCATTTGCGATAGGTAGCGGCAGAAAGACTTCTGAGACATTTGTGTTATTTCCATTGGCGCTCTTGTGTCACACATAGCAAATGCATGCGAACTCAGGAACCCCAACGTGTATGTTGTGCATGTACGATTGCAATTTTGGTGCTGTGGTTTCTGCTGTGGTTTTGGGACGGTGTTCTCACCGGCGGCATGGCCGCCGGCAACGAGGTGATGGTGTGGTAGTGTAAGGCTTGACCGGCGGTCACCAACTTCTGTCAAATGCACTCCACAAAAACTCTCCGGAATTGCCCTTCGCCACAGGCACACGAAGAGTGCCGGTCCTGCCCAACATTCCAATCCGGCATACAACTTCATAAATGTTCGCAGAATCAGCGCAGAACCAATAGCACTCCACTCCTTTTGCGTTCCGCAAGGGGACTACCGTAGCCGCGCCCACCCTCATGTGTACATGTCCACCGAGAGAAGGCGAGTTGGCAGCCTCGGCCTGTCGACCGAATTGAACAATTGATCAGCTCAAATCTCTGTAGCGCCGCTCGAATCAGAGCGTAACTGGCTTCTGTTCCCTGTAAGATCTTCGTGTGACTATTGTGCATGCAAAATCAAGACTTTCCCACGCCACAATGCAATTCCACTGTCTATTGTCTATTGTATTGAGGAAAGCAGGCGCAAACCGCCAGTTTGCGCCTCAGAAATCAGCACCGGGCGTACAGCAGCAAATAGGTCTCGCACGCCACCACCGCTGTCCAGTCCACGTGCTTAACGTGCTTGTAAGACACGCGGGACCAGGCCAGCTTCTCCGGCCGCAGCAGCGCCGCCGGTGGCACCGGCGGCTGAGTCAGTGCCTGAGGCGGCTGCGCTGTTGCCAGCTGCGCAGCAACGTCACCTTTGGCGGGCGCGCTTTCCAAAAGCTCACGCCCGAGGCTGGCCGCAGCGCTGCGGTGCCGGGCGGCGCGGCCACACTGTCGACCGACTCAGACGCGGCTGCCACGGCCGCCCCAGCAGGCGCCGTCGCCCCGACGGGAGCTGCCAGCCCACGCTGCACAAACGCGACGTAGTGAACCGACCTGCAGCAGCGGATCCCGTCCGAATAGGACGAATGTCAAAGGACAGACAGGACAGACGATCAGGCACCATTAGAACCTCATGCAGCTTTTACCTGCTGACAATTAAACTTCCAGTTTGAAGTGTCGTCTGATCTTCCACTGAGACGGCTGTGCCTGACGGCAGACGAGGATTGCGCAAACATCCCTGGACTCACCGCATCGTCCCGCTGTGCTCGACGACTCCGACCAGCTGGTAGCGGGCGTCAGTCCGCGGCGCACCGCTGCGGCCGGGCGCAGGGGATGCGCCGGTGGCAGCGGCGACACTACTGTCGATGCTACTGCCTGGCTGGGATGCTCTTCCGGCGCTGCCACCACCCGCCGTTGCATAAGCCGCTGAGCCGGCGGCGCCAGAGCACTCTGCAGTAGCGTTCGGTGCAGCGCCACCAGCGCCGGAGCCTGCAGCCAAGTCTACTGCCGAGCCGGCGGCACTGGGCGCGAGGAAGGGAGCCAGGTCCAGTCGGAAGTCGAAGCGCACGCGGCGCTTGACCTTTCGAAACATGCCCCGCTTGTCCTGCAACGTTTTATCGAGTCGGTCAGCACGAATGAACAACTGTGTACCGTGCTTTTTGGACAGAAATGCAGGCTGGCCTGCTCAGGCCCAACGGGCCCCCAGCGCATGACAGCAGAGGCAGCTGCAGCATTCGCACTTAAATATGTGCCCCCGAGGTAGAACCTCGCCTGAGCCAGAAGATTGCAACCGAAGATGCGTGTTGTTGAAGTACAGCAACGAGGGCAGCGCCACCTGAATGCAGTCTGCTGTACAGAGTGGTGCTTTGTGAATTACAACCGACAGATGGCTGCTAAATTACATTCTTATGATGAGCCAAGCCTTGCTTGAGCGATGTGCAAGGATGCACTTTGGTGTATGTCTCAATGACATGTTGTCAAGCTCGCGCTCAATGTGGCCTAGTACCCTGCCAAGACCACAGCTACGCCGCCACACTAACTCTGCTGCGGCCTCACACGGCTCGAATGCATGGCACCATGTACATCAACTCTGCCGCGGCAGCTGCAGCCGCGCCAGCGCTGCTATAGCTGCATCAACGTCGCTCTCCGCCGTCAGCTGCACCCGGTACTGCCGCGCCCACTGCAGCAAACTGGCCTCCTCCGTTAGCGGCAGCTTGATGGTGAGCTTTGCGGCCGCGCCGCCGCCGGTGTTGGACGCTGCTGCGGCGGCGGACGCCATGGCCAACGCCCGCGGGTAGTACGCAGCCTGCTCCCTGGGCGAGTCGTGGTGGCCGGGCGCCAGGCGCGCTGAGATGTATCTGAAGTCCGGCGACTCCTGCCAAGGCCAAGGCGATAGTCAATCACTGTACAGCTGGTGTTTTGCAAGGAAAGCACATACGCCGCGGGCCTGCTGAAAGCAGAAGGCTGACGAGGTGAGCGGCCCTGCAGCCTCACCTGAGTTCCACGCACGCTTGGCTCTGGTTCCAGAAGCACACCCAATGGCTGGGACCCGGCATGAGACATCTGGCATTGGTAGCGATGCATATCTCCTGGAGATGGTGGCTAATCCTCACGATGACAGATCACAGACCAGATGCAAACACTTGAATTACGTGTACATACCTCTGCAATGTCACGGACCTCCGGCAGCGGCAGGCGCCCGCTGGCGAGGCCCTCCACAAAGCCTTGCGCCGCGGAGGACAGCGCCTCACGGCTCCAGCCGCCCGCGCCGCTGCTGCCGGTCGAGCCCAGCCACACGAAGATGGCCGACCCGTGGTCCAGCACCAGCGGCGGGGCTACAATCAGACAGCCAGCTACTCACTTGGCGCAAGCACATGAGAGCATCAGCCAGGACTGAAACATCAGAACAGAGCACCTGCCTGTAGCTTCTGGACAAATGCGAAAACCGGTGATGCGCTGTTTGTGAAACACGTGCTTGCAGTTGCCAGAACGCGCACCGCCAATGACCGCGATGTCGACGGGCTCCACTGCGGCAAAGGTGCCCGTGGCGGCGTCGAATACGTACAGCGCGGGGCTCAGCATGCGGCCCGCCAGGGGCGCGGACGCGTTGAGGAACACCGTTGCCAGCGCCGCGCGCTCGTCCGGGTGGCCGGCCACCTCCCCCAGCATGGGGCCCCGCTGCAGGTGGTACAGCGCCTGCGGCGCATGACAGAATGAGGCGTTCAACAAGGTGCAATAACACCTGTGCTATGTTTGAGGGACACTGCGCTGTGACGCAAAGGCGGCATATCCCATCTGCTGGTTGCAATGGGGTGTTGTTGCACCGACAATGCAAAGATAGGACAGATTTCAGCTGAAATCCGAAGATGCAGCCAATTTTGCACTCTCGCAAGGTGCATCAAAGAGCACAACCTGAAGCGTCCACATTCGGACAGTGCGGCTGCTGGACAAAAGCCACAGATTACAGCTTTGCACGTCGGCCATCATAACAGCAGGTCTGGGCACACCTGTGCAACCGGCAGCAGCTGCGGCGGCAGACCCCAGGAGCGGCGCGCAGCAATGAACCAGCCGCCGTCTCCCTCCTCCCGCACCTCACCCAGCTTCACCGCCACATGGTACAGGTGCCGCCCTGCGCAGCAGATGAGATCCCAGGTTGTTGCGCGGCATCGGCAGATATGAGGGCGAGCCCAGGACGAGGGACTTCATGAATGCATGGCAGGATGTGGCTGCTAGAAAACAACAGCAGCAGGCAGCCTGCAACATCCGATTGCACAACACGGCTCGATTCCGCATTGAGAAGGCGGAAAGGCCTGTGACTGACGTGGTGGCAACCCTAAACCCTAACCCTAAAGCCTAATAAGCACATGGCCCAGCTGAGCCACGCGCAGGTGCTGCACACCAAGTGCACACGCGCGTCATCAGGCACACGCTGTGAGGAAAGACCCAAAAGCGTCCGAAGGGGACCAGAAAACAGCACCTATCGCAGCCCGCAGCTGCGCCGCCGCCGCGCGGTCGCGGGCGGCGCCCGTGCGCGCCGCCTCCAGCACGATGCGCTTGGCCAGAAGCAGCGCCGCCGCGGGCGCGTCCACGGACTGCAGGTAGGCGGACGGCGAAAGCGTCGCGCGCACGCGCCTCGTGACGCAACGCTCGTGGATGGAGCCGTCCTCCGTCAGCCACCCCAGGATGACCTGCGGGCCGGTGGCACAGCCTTGATGTTTTGATTCTGTAGACCGTCTGAATGGCAAACGGTCTGCATGGCAACACAATTTGTGATGGCTGATGCGATCACGCTGACGAGTCTGAGGCGTAGACGCAATGAAATCAGGTGGTTTCATGCAGGACGTGGGCAGTCTCGGGTAGGGAGGCGGGGCTGCTATGCTGCTGATCTGCGGAGCAGAGTGTTCGAGTTGCAGCGTACCTGGAAGTAGAGGAATTCCTGGGGCAGGTCGCGCTGCACCTCCAAGATGACGCCCAGCCCCTGGCCCCGCTCCACACCGTTGAGCTGCCGCATGTGCGGCCGAGCGCTGCTGCCGCCGGCACCATCCGCGCCGCGCAGCAGCACCGCTGGCCCGATGATCTGCGACACGTCCAGGCCTGTGCAGAGAGGAAATCCAATGCGAGACGTGAGTCGTTATAGCGCTCCTCCGATGACGTTTGCCACTCGCAGAGGAACGGTGCAGAACCAGCATGTGAGCGAGAATGCGGCAGCCATCCTATTCTCTGGACGTAGAGTAGGGTTTTAGGTTTTAGGGTTTAGGGTTTAAACCCTAACCCTGCAAAAGCGGGGCACCTGGCGAGGTCTTGAGGTCGAGGCCTCCGTTGGTGCCGGCGCGCCGGCCCAGCGCCGCCACGATGCCCGCACCAAACAGCTGCCCAAAGCCTGCAATGGGAGCGCACATGATGTTCTTAATTCACCCGCCAGGACCTGGCCTGCGATCCCTGACGCTGGTCGAACATGAATGGACCAGATCGCCGTGTTCTGCAAGACACAGCCTGCAGAGCATGTACTGACAGACATCTGCCAGAGGAGTCCACCACTTTCCTCTGCAAGCATGCTGCCTGGTGCCGCAGCACATGTGAATCTCTGAGATGTTGATACCGATTGAGCCGCTGCACCTTCTTGTAGCGTGAGCAGGCCGCCGGAGCGCTCTGCGACGGGCGCGAGCGCGGCCACATTGGCGGCGGCGCTGCCGGCAGCGACCACGTCGACGCTGACGCCGGCGGCGGCGGCGGTGCGCGCCAGCCACTGGAAGTACCTGCTGGCGGCATCCTCCGAGGAGGCGCCGTCGCCACCGCCGTCGATTGAGTCCAGGTCCACCGTCCCGGGACCCTGCGGTGCTGAGACAGTCAATGTTGGCCAGTGCCACCTGCAGCTGCATCTGGCCTGTGATGACGGCAACACAGGCAGGCTGTCATTGAAAGGCGGAGTGACGCGTGCCGGCCTCGGGACTGCTGTTCAACAGCGGATAGAAAAGCCGTTTAGGGTTTAGAGTTTAGCCGTTTCGTGTTCCCTCACCCGCGTGGAGGGCCCTGTGGCGATCAGCAGCACGCGGCCGCGCGGCGTGGGGCGGCCGCCCATGCCGGGCGCCGCGGGCGCCGCCTGCGCGGGGCCGCGAGCCAGGTACAGCGCTGCCTCCAGCGCCGCGCCCAAAGCCCGCGGCCGCCGCCGCCCAGACACCTCCTGCTTCTGCGGCCTGCGTCAACAGGAAATGCATGGATGCGCAGCAGGTTCGAGGAGAATGAGCTGCAGCATTGGTGCTGCCGCACAGCTGCCAGCTACACACTCAACACTGAATCGCCGGCCCAAATCCCGCAATGCATGGCTTCAACAGGCTGCTCTGCTCATCCCCAACAGCGCATCTGCAGAATGGACGAGCCAGACTGTCGTGGCTTGTGGTTGGAGACATTGTTTGGCACAGCGTCAACCCACCCAAGCGAGCGGATGGCGGCCTCCGCGGCGGCGCGCCCCGCCGACAGCGGCGCCGCATAGCGTGGCAAGCTACCGAGCAGCCGCTTCAGTGCCTCCTCGCTCAGCTCTGAGTGCCCCGGGAACATGTCCGCCGCCGGCAGCGCCGCGGCTTCCCCCCGCAGCGCGGGGTTCAGCTGCCACACGGACAGCGCGGCGCCAAAGGTCAGCAGCGCCAGGTTTGTCTCCGGCGGCAGTGCCCTGACCACCTGCAAGTGAAGGACTTGTATCAAATTGCATCTCAATCAAGGCCTCCCTGTTTGCATTGGCCTCCCTGTTTCCCAGCGGCCAGCTTCCCAGCAGGGCCCATAGGATGGATGTCGTTTGATTGATGCTATTAGGGTTTAGGGACACTCGGGCACAGCTCGCTGCCGATCACACAGCCGAAGACAAGTCACAGCTGCCTGGTGCCACCACTGTGTCCCCCACCTCGACGAGCGACTCTTTGAGTAAAGACAGCTCGGCTGCGTTGGCCGTCGCGTCGACCGCCAGCACCGTCAGTGGGGCGGTCCCCGCGCCGCCGCCGGGGCCACCGCCCAGGCGCTGCTGCAGGAAGTCCGCCGCCTCGCTCTGCAGCTCCAGGCATGCCTGCGCGTAAACACAGCTGATTAAGGATTATTAAGGATTATCAAGGATTGTCCACTCGTGCGCAAAACGATCACATGGTGTGCGCGCGCCTGTGCGCCGCCGCAGGAAGGCTGCCCAGCCAGCAGATTCGTAGACACATCACGCGGCGATGTATCAAAAGTCAGCCACTGCGACCCAGCTCGAATGCAACACGCCTTTTCCCAATTGGAGTACACAGTGGGTTTTTCAATATGCCACGCGCGGTTAGGCGCGGTGCATGCCAAAGCATGAATGCGCTTTGCGGCACACATCAGGCACCCTAACCATAAACCCTAAACCTTAAACCCTAACCGCAAAGGCCCACCTGGGGGTCGTCCACCAGCAGCGCGCCAGTGGCATCGTTGCTGTGGCTGCAGAACAGGCAGCTCCACGCGTGGCTGTGCGGGTGCACCTGTAGTGGTGCGACGGTACCTTTAGGGTTTGGGGTTTAGCCAACACTGCCGTGCGCAGTGCTGTGAAGTGTGACCGGATGCAGCTCATGTTTCAGATACACATGACTTCTGCCAGCAGCCTTGTGCAAGCGGGGAATCGACGCGCCTTGCAGTATGGGTTCAGGAAGCCGCCGCATGCGGCGCAGGTCACCGGCGGACGCCGTGCCATCGGCGGCGCCGGCGCGTTTGGTGGCAACGGCGTCACCAGCGCGCCCAGCGGCACGCCCACGGCTGCCGCCGCCAGCCGGCTCGACAGCACCTGCAGGGCGTGGGAGGCATGGGCATTAGACCATGGCAGCCTGAGCCAGGGTTTAGGGTTTAGGGCACACATCACTGACGCGACTGCATGGTCCCCGCAGCCATCGCAATGTGCGTCATGCGCATGCATTGCGAAGCTGGAGAATGCGAACAGGAGCTCGCCGAGGTGGACGTCATACAGACAATGGCCTCAGCCGCGTCAGCGCCCTGCGGTCGCAGCTCCTGCGGCGCTGATGCGGACCGCTGCGCCGGCGCAAACCTCGGTGGCTGCAGCTGCGCGTGCACGCGCTGCGGCCCCTGCGGCGCGCTCGGCCTGCGTGCGCAGGGGACTTCGAATCTGTAGTGTCACTGCGTCACAGACAATTCAGCCCATGCCATGCCCTTGCAGCGCGCAATGCCCGAGGGGGCGCAGAACAAATAGAGGAACGTGTGTGTCGACGAGCGAAAGGAAGGTATGACAATTAGCACCTGGGACTGCCGGGGAGGGCGCCGTGCGGGCTGAGAGTCCCGCCATGGCCGCTCGCCAGCAGCTGCCGCTGCGGCGGTGCTGCAGCCGCGGCGCCGGGGGGCTGCTCCGGCAGGGGATGCGATCCGCTTTCCAGGTCGCCCAGAGGGTCGGTCTGCGCCATGGCGACCAGCGCACGCCAGTGACGCGTGCCTGCCGTCATGGGCTGCTGAACCCAAGCTGCTGGCGTCTGCTAACCTTCCGAATACGACTCAGAGGCGCTTTTAGAATCGATTAGATGTCACTCAGATGCGAGGTCACGGGCACAAGCCGCGGGACGCGGAATTATGTGCTGCCTCACGTTGATCGAGGCACTGATCTACAGATATCCAACTCGCAGGCAGCCGGTACTATGTGGCAGACGTGCAGCCCTGTTAATTGCAGCTAGCGGAAAGTGGCATATAGGTATACAGGCAGCGCTTTCGGGCGCGAAAAGCACCCTGATTCACAGCCACTGCGTGCAAGGTGTGCACATGCGCAGACACCTGTGCTCACCGCACGAGCTGTGATATAAGACTGCATAGAGATTGCTGTCATGCAACCACGACTGTAAGACGACTCTGCACCGGCAAACTTGTGTGCCAGTTCAGGGCACCACATCGAAAGGCAGAATGACAAGGGCAGACCTCTTTTCTGTCGAGAAAAGAACATATTGAATGGCAGAACCCGCTAATTGTACAGGCAGCCACCACATGCAATCTTAGCTTCGTCAACATTTTTCAAATGTTGGACCAAGCAGTGGCAACAAGCTCCTGTACTTTGTGGCGCAGGGTGGGCACTGTGGCGCGAGATGGGGGAGCATGACGGCGCCGCGGGCGGACCTTGGCAATTGTTTACAACCGGGAGGCCAAACAAAGGAAAGCCAGCGGCGACCAGGCATGCATTCACACTGCAATGCCGGCCAGCGACTGGCCGGTAGCCGCTCTAAGTTGCAGCGAAACCAGTCAAAGGACCTGCGCGGAGTATGGAGCTGTCCGATCCGCCGTCATGCCAGAGCAGCAGAGGCTCAAGCGTTGCTGGCGAACAGGTCAGGAAAAAAGGCCATTTTCGAGATCACGTGCGCTGCATGTATACGGAAGCTGCAATGCCGTCTAGCGTGCTGCTCTGCACTGCGGCGCAGCGGCCGCCGCAGGCAGCGAGCTGCCACGCCGACGCGACCTGAGTTCTTACTTCAGCCTCGCCCGTTGGAGACTAGGGAGAGTCGTCCTGCTCAGCACCGCCGTTTGTGTCGGCATCCGGCCGGGCAGCATCAGTGGCCGGAATACGGACCTCTGATCCCGGTGGCGCAGACACATCTTGCTCGATATTTTCCTCTGCAGGTGGCTTTTCGCCGCCTTTGGCCGCCGCCTTTGGCCGGACGTCCGAAGCGGTGGGTGACGCCTGCGCCACTTCGCCAGCATTGGCGGCTGCGCCGCTCGCCTGTGCAGCGCCTTGCGCAGGGATGTCGGCATCAGATCCGTCTGCCGTGGCCGCTGCCACATCGCGTGTGGCAGCATCGTCCGGCGCTTGCTGCGGCGCGATGCCGTCTGCTGGCACAGGGGGCTCCTCCGAGTCTGCAGGTGCTGCCGTGTCTGCACAAAGAGGAAAATGTGAGTTGAACAGCTGAATGGCATCTGGGGAACACTGCCACCGGCGGTCATGAGCGGAGGGTCAGCAAATGCAAGGCAAGGTGATTGGGTGCGGCACCCGCCGGTCCAAACACACAAGTGCACAACCAACGTAGTGAAAGGGTGTGAGAGCCGGAAGGACTGTGGACACGATGCCTGGGGAACAACCTAGGTGCAGCAGGCAGGGCAGCTGCACACCTGAGGGCACGGCGTCTGCAGCAGGAGGGAACGCCGGCGCCGTCGCCTCTGCTGCGGTGCCTCCGCCGGCAAGGGTGCCCGCCGCTTCCGGCATGCTCACGCTGCGCGACGGAAGTTCGCCGCTGCCTGCAGCCAGATCGCTGCCGCTGCCTGCAGCCGTGCTGCCGCTGCCCGCGGCGGCGCCGCCTGAGCGGCCGGTGCCGCTGAGGGTTGGCGAGGCCAGCACCCGCGCGTACTGCCCCAGGGTGGGCGTCATGATCGGGGGCCACCCAGCCGCCTCACTGGAGACTGGCGACGAGGCGAGCGAAGGTGCAGCGCTAGGCGCGCCGCCTGCAGGCTCCACCGGCGAGCGCGCCTGCTGCTCAGGCTGCCTTGCGGGGCTCTGCAGCGGGGCGGCGCCGCCGATTGGGAGCAGGCCGCCTAGCTGAGGCCGAGCCGCCGACGGCTGCGCGGCCGCCGGAGGGCTGCTGACGGCGTCCTCTGGTGCATCGGCCTGGGTCAGAGACGCAGTGGAAGCTCGGTACAGAGAATTGTCGCTGCTCGGGAATGAGAGCTCGCCGGAAATCAAACCTATCTGCAGAAGGCCTGGCGGCGACCGTCGCAGCAAGAAGCGGCGAGAATTCCAGCATGCTCCTGGGCAGTGTGCATGAAGGCATGTATCTCACCTGCTGGCGAGGCCCCGGCAGTGACGCGGCCGGCGCAGCACCCGCTACCGGCGGGCCATTCTCGGCTGCGGGAGCTGCGCCGCCGGCCGGCTTTCCTTCGGCTGCCTGTTCGGGTGCCTGTGGCGCCCCCGGCAACCCGGCAGCATCACCTCCCACCGTCTGCTGCAGCCGCTGCTGCTGCTGCTGAGCGTACTGCTGCTGCTGCAGCAGCTGCTGCTGTTGGTGCTGCTGCTGCAGAGCATACTGCTCTTGCTGCTGCAGCTGCATGATCTGCTGCATGGTCAGACCCTGCTGCGCCTGCTGCTGCGGCGCCTGCGGTGGCGGCTGCGGCGGCTGCGGCGGCTGGCCTTGGTGCATTGCAGCGACAATCGCGGCATGCTGCTGTGCCTGCTGCTGCTGTTGATGACCCTGCGGACCCTGCTGCTGCGGACCCTGCTGCTCCTCCGCCTGGTGCTGCGCCTGCGCCTGCTGCTTTGCCTGCTGTGTGGGCAGAAACTGCATCTTCGAACCCTTCCTACGCTTGGAGAGTGGATTCGCCTGAGGAATTTGACACTGGTGATGGAGAACAGCGAGTGCCGCTGCGGCACTGCCCAGTTCCCCACTTGAGCAATGAACACGCGTGCAGGCTCGAGGCAGTGTGGACGCTCACCTGGCCGGCGAGGCGCGCCTGCTGCTGCGCCAGGTACTGCTGCCGGTGGATCTGTTGCTGCTGCTGCTGCACATACAGCCGCTGCGCGATCTGCAGGCAGCAAGGTGCAGGCTGTAGAAAGCCAATAGGTGCAGACCATGTCATCGCACTCCATGCCGCTCACATATGATGCCAGATGTCACGCAGATGCCAATGCAGTACTATGGGAGTAGAGTCATACAAGGAGGAGGCAGATGCGCCCATGCAGGTACACATCTTTGGACCCGGATGACTGGCATCGCACCTCCACCTGCGTCTGGGGCGGCAGCGCATCGAACTGCGCCTGTTGCTCCGGCCTGATATGCACCCGGAAGCCGGGCGGCAGCCCTGGCCACTGCCCCTGCGGCCCCGGGCCCTGTCCGAGCGCCTGCAGGCCTGCTTGCGGCTGCCCCTGCTCCTGCTGCTGCTCGCCCTGGGCCTGCGCCTGCTGCTGCTGCTGCTCCTGCGCTTGCATCGCCTGCTGCGCAGCCATCTGCCGCTGCATGTGCGCATGCTGCGCCAGCATCTGCTGGTGCTGCTGCTGCGGCGTCAGGCCAACCCGCGGCGAGCCCGCCACAGGCTGCGGCTGCTGCTGCGGCTGCTGCTGCTGCTGCTGCTGCGGCGGCTGCTGCTGCTGCTGCTGCTGCTGCTGCTGCTGCTGCTGCTGCTGCTGCTGCTGCTGCTGCTGCTGCTGCTGCGCTGCCGCCGCCCACTGCTGCTGCGCCATAAGCATCTGCTGCTGCTGCTGCTGCGCCGCCTGCTGCTGCGTCGGCTGCTGCTGCGTCGGCTGCTGGATCCTGCTGGGAGACGGCGCTGAAGACGGCGGCCGCGGCGGCGGTGGCATGGAGCTCGCGGGCGCGTGCGCAGAACCGGGGGCGCCGCGAGACGCAGGCCGCCCCTGCGACAGCGAGAGACTCGCCGACAGCCCGCCGCTGGGACCTGTCGATGCCGCGGCCCCTGCCGTCGTGACCGCGTCCTGCTGCGGGATGCCCTCAGGTGCCAAGCTCTGCGGTGTCGGCGCCCCGACCGGGTGACTGCCGGGCTGCTGCTGCGGCTGCTGCGGCTGCGGGGTGGCGAACATTGACGGTGGCAGATGCCCGGACTTCGTCTGCGGGCCAGGGCCGTCCTGTGGCGGCGCCTGGTGGTTGGGCAGCTGGCCCTGCTGCTGCTGAGCCTGCTGCGCCTGCTGCTGACGCTGCAGCAGCATGGCCTGCTGTTGTATCGCTTGCTGCTGCAGCTGCTGCTGTTGCGCAGCCTGCTGCGGCGCCGGCTGCGGCTGCTGCGACGCGGCAGAGCCTGGCTGCGGCGAGGCCATGGCGCGCGCCGGTCGATCGGCTGCCTTGGCCGCAAGCGCCGCCTCCCTCGCCGCTTCCTGCGCCTCATGCCTCGCCAGTTGCAGCTGCGCATCGTCAACAGCGATGTCAGGGCAGGTTCGCAGTGTCAATATCAATGATTCGCCCATCGCGACCTTCATACATGGCACTGGTGGATTGCACCAGCCAGGCGGCAGGCAGCAAGGTATTTGAATGCTGAGACGTGCTTGGCAGCGATGGACGGAGAGATCCCTGCGACCCTCCGCTGACAGCTCAAGGCCCCGCGTGCTTCACAGCCCGTGTTCTTCAGGAATGTGCGCACCTGGAAGCTGGCCTGCTGCTGCGCATGGCGCTGCTGCAGAGCGTGACGCTCGGCAGGCGTGAGCTCTACGCTGCTGCGCGCCGCTGGGCTGACCATACCCTGTGGCAGGAACGGCAGTGACATGTAACCTTGGATACACCGCGAAGAGAGATGACGAATTTCGTGCAGATATCGATAGCACCCACTCACTTTCGGCAATGGTGCAGCGACAAACCCTACATCCCAGATTGCCAGACCACAGGACTGGAAGCCCTTGGTTGCCGCCACGTGCTTATGTAAGCTGCAAAGCACCATGCAATCGTGCGCACACCTGGTGAGGGTTGAGCGCCGGCTGCTGCTGCAGCTGTGCAGCCGAAGCCGCCGGCCCTTGCGGCTGCTGCTGCTGCCCGCCGCTCGCGCTGTCGGGTGGCTGCCGCGGCGACTGCTCTCGCAGCCCTGGTGACGCAACCGCCTGCCGCGCCTGTGCCGCCTGCAACAAATGCAAATGAATTAAGACTTCGCGGATGCCAGAACGTTTCGTGTACTGGTGCCTCCAGTCCCAGGGAGAATCTGCCAGATGGCAACATCATCATCTGTGCACGATGCCCAGAACTTCGTGTGTACAGCTGAGAAGGTGAAAGGGCAGGCAGCAGCACACCTGCATCGCCACCTGCTGCCGGCGGGCGGCCGCCGCCAGCAGCTCGCGGTGTGCCTGCAGATTTTAGGTTTTAGGGTTTAGGGTTTAGGGTTTAGGGAGGCAGCAGCACACCTGCATCGCCACCTGCTGCCGGCGGGCGGCCGCCGCCAGCAGCTCGCGGTGCGCCTGCAGATCAGCGGGCGCCGCCGGTGGCCGTCCGTCGTCGCCGCCGCCACCGCCTGGAAGCTGCTTCGCCTCCGCCGCCGCCGCGGCGGCCTGCTGCTGCGCTGCGGAGCCGTAGTAGTGGTTGCCCAGCGCCTGCACGCTGGAGTGCAGCACCGCCGGCGACGCCTGCCACGCGGAGCCGGGTGTCGCGAGCCTCGCGTCCTGCGGCCAAGCCTGCGTTTCAGGACAGAAGCCGTCAGCCTCTCTCAGCATGCTTGACGCAGGTATGAACCGCTGTGATCTGCTGTGAGGAGGCAGGCAGGATCCCCACAGGGTTGGAAGCCTTGATAACCATTCCCAATGAACTTTGTTTTGCTGGACAGCACGCTCTGTCTGTTGCTGGCTGTTCCTCCAGAGAGGGTATGCACGAGTGACGTGCGCAGGCTCAGCGAAGGGACGAGGTGCATCCAGACAGACAAGGGTGCTTCAGAGAGGCACACCTGCCATGTGGTTTCGGGCGAGGCGGCCGCCAGCCGGCTGGCCGCGAACGCCGCCCGCTGCCGGAGAGCAAGGTAGCGCGCCACTGCCTCCTGCGCATGTCGGCACGACAGTATGTGGATGATCCGCATTACATCTGTCTGCAATGCGGAGTTGCCCTCGCCAAACAAGGCGTGCACGCCCTTGCCACCAGCAGCACGAATGTCAGCCCAGCTCCATCTGTGCACAGGGCATGAAGTCCACCTGCAATCCCGGACTGATCCCTTGTGATAGTAGAGCATGAGTCTGTAGGCAAGGGCCGGGCGGTGCGTTTTCACGCGGTATTTCTGTGTTGCAGCGCACCTCGGCTGCGTGCGCGTAGCTCTGCAGCTCCTGCCGCGCCTGAGCCACATGGTTGAGCTCCCCCTCCAGCGCCGCCGCCTGCTGCTCCGCCTGATGTTGCTGCGGCAGGGTCAAGGATGTGGCAGGGTCAGTGCATAGAGAAAGCAGAGAGGGACTACGACCGACAGAAAGCAGCAGACCATAGGAGTGCAGGCAGTGCTGCCGCAGTAACAAAGGCGACCATCTGCGCTCACACGAAATCTCAGTCCGGCGAAAGGAAGAACGTCGGCAAGAACAGGGCAACCAAACACAGTCAGCCCAGGTTCAAACCACGAACATGGCACAGCAGCGGCACACCTGCATGGCCAGGGCCTGCGCCTGCTGCTGCAGCCCGCGCATTTGCGCCGTGCGCGCGGCGTCGAGGCTGCTGCCGCCGCCAGGGCTGCCGCTGGCGGCCGCCGCGTGTGGGCTGGTCAGCTGCATCCGCTGCATGTGCGCCATGCGCGCCTGGAACCGCGCATCCGACAAGCCTGCAGGGTGGTGGTGGACACATTTGGGTACGTGACAGCAGCACGGTGCTTGTTGAGCGCTGCGCTTTGTGCTCATATCATTTCTGATTGAGAAACGCCCCGTCCAGACCTGCGGGCTGCCGCAAAACAAGTAATGTAAAACCTCTACAGCTTGGGTGCAACCTCAAGCTGCAGAAGCGCTGCAATTGGAGCGCGCTCAGCAGAGCAGATGCATTGCACCAAGTGGCGTCAATGTGACGCCAGCACCTCGTCACGCGTAGTTCAACTTCAGCTGCGCGCTCCTGCAGGGTTTAGGGTTTAGGGTTTAGGGCACGCGCCTGGGCCGGCGCTACCGCCGCGCGGTGGGGAGCCGCCCTCGGAATCGGAGTCGCCGCGGCGGCCCGGCGGGCTGGTTGGCAGCCCCGCCGCAGGCCGCCGCCGGCATTTGTAGGGGGCCGTGGAGGTGCCGCACCGCCCCTTCTTGGCGCGAGCGCACACATCGCAGCGCGCCGGCGGCGTGCCGCCCGCGGGCGTCCACTGCGGCGGCAGGAACAGCGCGATCAACTCAGGGAGCTTTGGCAGCACAGGGTGTCCAGATGACACTGATACAGGGTCTGCAGTTGCAAAAACGTGTGGTGGGCAATGTGCCCGGAACTCCCGCTAGCTTGACCCGTTCGGCGAGGTGCGGATTGCTCAGGTGCAGATGCAAGTGTGGTTCAGCTGTGCGCAAGCAAAGGGCAAGAGTCAGCACCTCGCCGCTGTCGGTGCGCCGGCCCATGCTGCCGCGCGAGTGCGATGGCGTGCACATCTGCTGCCCCTGCGACTGCGACTGCTGCTGCGACACCGTCGGGCTGCCGGCCTGGCTGGTTCGGCCGCCCCGCTGGAGCATCTATAATCCAACACAGGACGGGGTGCATGTGTGAACACTGTGTTTGCAACCTTTTGCGAAACACTGCCATATGCTGAGCTGCCCAGGGTTTAGAGCCATCCCCATGGAGTGCCATTCCAATTGGGCAGAACGCCCGGAGAGCTGGGCAGTATAGCAGTTCCCTATGCATGCGCGCCAATCGTGTGCACGTAAACACAGGGCAACCAACAATGAGTCGTCTGTTCCATCTCAATGCGGAAACCCTCAAATATGTGCACGCACCTGTAACCGGGCATTGTAGACGGCCTGGGCGTGCTGCTGCTGCATTGTCGGTGGCTGTTGCTGCTGCATCGCAGCGGCCTGCGCCTGCCGCTGAGCCATAGCATACTGCTGCTGCTGCTGCTGCAATAGCCGCGCCTGCTGCGCCGCCTGCATGCCAGATGCGCTTGAGGGCGTAAAAACACACAAACACTCATATACACAGACAGACACTGTTCACCTTGCCTGCTAAAGAACACGGAGGCCTCCATGGCATTGTCTTGCTGTCTGTCTGCCCTGCGGGTGAGCGCCATATCGGTTGTCAGGTTATGGGTTTTGCGGGGTTGCAGGGTGAAGCTCGTAGGAGTCCCATGGCTCGATATGTGAACCTTTGCCAGCGCGAATATACGGAGCCCAACCCAGTCCGTGCTGCAGCTGGATTCCATGGCACTCCCCGCCAGGGCCGCATGCAATGCGCCCCATAAACCCTATAAACCATGACAGCACTTGCCCGAAAGGGCAGCTGTTACACGAGGTCTATATCAAAGACGCTTCCCTCGCTGCCCATCAAACAGAGAGTGCCATAAGAACTCAGAGCAGACACTGGGCTTGCGGCAGAGCTTGCAGCTGAAGAGTTGCTGCAAGAGTGGTTTGGCCACGTCCTCTGCTCATTCCGGGCGGCAGCCAGCAGAGGATACTGCAATTTTGTTAGTTCAAAAAGGCTTTCTCGTTCGACGCTCGCCAGCAGCAGCCTGTTTACTAAGTCACTTCCGTAAGCGTTATGCAGAGGGACAAGACTCTACTGAAGCTCTGATGAGAGTGAGCACCGAGCGCGGCCTCGCATTTGACGATCCGCTGGGCTCGCCGCCCAGCAGGCCATCGAACAATGATCCTTGATGCGAATTCGTAAGGGAGAGTGGGACCATGAGCCAGCAATGCAACAATAATGGATTCTCACATTGTTGTCGGGGGCCGGCAGCCAGCTCGGCGCCCAGCAGGTCATCAAAGGCGAGGCCGGCCAACAAAGCAATAAACGTTATGACCTCTTCTTAGACCGCGTTTGCCACTCACATTGTCGGGCGGGGCGCCGGGGGTCTCATCGGCCAGCAGGTCGTCGAAGGCAAGGCCGTGCTCGAGGTCGTCCAGCTCCGTGAGGGAGCCCAGGTCCACGGAATCCATTGCCCGCAACTCGTCTGCCGCCGCAGCCGAGAGACCAGGCACCGGAGCCCGCGCAGCCGCGCCGCCGCGCGCCGCTGCGCATGCGCGCGAGAGCAGGTCGTACAGTCAGGACCGGCTGTCGATGACAGAGCAGATTATGTGCGCCTCCACCAGCCGCGTATCAGCGCGGTCCGAGCACCTGCAGGGTGCCTATTTGGACAGCAGCAGCAGCCTCACGGCGCCACTTACTATTGGAATATGACAGAGCGGGCTTGACTGTGACAAATGGGCAGCCAGCCCAGGCTATCAAGTCCAAGGAGAAGAGCCACGCACCGCTGGAGTGCAGCTCCTTCATGGAGCGCTGCTTCTTTGGGCGCCGATCCGAGCCCGGCCGCCCGCCACTGCCTGCACTGCTGCCCCGTTTCACCTCCACGCTCTGCGGTGCAAGCATCATGCGCAGAACTTGGACCACAACGTGTGGAACCAAGTAGTGAGACGGAAGTGTAGAGCCAGGGCGCAGGGTTCTGCCAGCGGCACCGATCGATGAAGCTGACATTCTTGCTGGCACGAATCCTGCAGACACGAAAGCCGCTGAGCACAGGGGCAGCGCAGTTACAATGCGCTGGGGGCATTGGTATCAAAACGCATTGCAGTTTCACAACTCGCAGAGGTACACAGTATGCATCACTGGCTCCTTTCCGCAGCTGTGCGATTGGCCGTGGCGTCGCCCAGACTTTTCGAATCAGACCTGAAACCAGGACGAACCTTGCGCGTGAGCCCGGGCGCCGCAGTGGGGCTAGCCTCGTCGCAGAGGCCGGCGCGCGCCCACGCCGCATTGAAGGCTGTCTCCACCGCCTCCAGCATCAGCCTGGGCCCCAGAAACAAGCGGGCGCTCAGCCGAATTTGCGGACACGATACCTAGACCGACAGCTCCTTGGATTCTGACTGGTGAAACTCGCTGGATTTGATGCGTCTGTTGATGCCCGCATGAAGCTCTGCATACTTTTGCAGCGCTGCAGCTGTGGTGATCTGGCCTTTCGTGCACGTCAAGCTGCGCCTTGCCACTTGCGCGCCAATCACAGGTGTGCCACGACTCGAGCAGAGACGTGCATATCACTGCACGAGCAAGAACTGGTGCGACCTGCAGGAGGAACTGAGTGCAGGAGGCTCACAGGATGGGCTGGCCCGGGGCGGCGCCGGCACGAAAGTGCGCCCACAGCGCCGCCACATCTGCTGACACCTCGCCCGGGTGCGAGTACGGGCAGGCAGCCCACCCTGAAGCGGCGCCTGTGCTGAGCCGCCCTAGGATGGTGCCCAGGTCCGCCGGCGCATCAGGTCCCGCAGACACCGGGTCCAGCTGCGGAGGCAAGCAAGGAGTCGAGGAAACGATGCTGAAAGCGCATGGCCGAGCCAGACTGGGAAGTCAGGATGACAGGCGAAATGCTTTGCCGGACCGCGAATTCGAAGCCGGCCCTGGAGAGGCACCCAAGTAAGGTGGTACACTGACCTGACGCTACAGCTCTTGGCAGCACAGCACCAGTGCGGGTTGCGGCACGTCAAACAAGACCCTGCCAGTGATTTTTAAAACATCGCTCACCGGCTGGGCGAAGGGCCGGCCCTGCGGCAGCGCCGCAATCTGCAACAGCACGTCCAGGCACCGCTGCATGAGCAGCGGCTTGGCCTGCGGACACAGATCAGTTTGACTGAGCAAGTACAGAAGATTGTGTTGGTCGCTGAAAAACGGGAGACCTGACAGCGTCGTTCCCAGTTGCCACAAGGCAAAATGCGCGTCTCACGACCGCCGCCGTAGGTTCATAGGGTGCGGCGCCAGCTCCCAATGGTGTGAAGCCGTCCGCCCCAGGATCGGAGACGCGCACCTTGCCCTTGCCCTTGGGGCCCTTGGCGGGCGCCTTGCCGGGCCGGGCCGCGCGGGGCTTCCCTGCCGCGCTGCTGCCGCCGCCGCCCGGGGACACCGGCTCCAGGAGGCCGCCCCAGGCCATGGGGCTGCCGCCGATTCCGCCGTCCGGCACGAAGCCGGGCGGCATGCCGCCGCCGCCAAAGCCGCCGCCGCCGCCAAAGCCGCTGCCGGGCGGGATGCCGCCGAAGGCGTGGTCAATGGGGCCGCCGATGCCGCCGGGGCCACATGCGCCGCCGGGGCCGCGGCCGTATAGCCCGTCGCTCACTGGTGACGCACCCTGCGGCTGCATGCCGCTGGGGCTGGCACCCTGCAGAGACCAGGTGACGGCAACATCAGGGAGCACGCCTAGAGAGATGGCAGGGGGGAGCAGCATGCCACATGGGAGACACACACGAGGCTGGTCCTTCACACAGTGGCAACCTTTCCCAGCTTCATGACTCCGCCGTCAGCGCCAAAGGAGCATCACTGCATGACTACGATGTCGCCTCCAAAATGACCCACCGGCGCTCGGTCCAGCCGGGCCTGGCGCCACAGCTGTTCCACGTAGCCTGCCAGCTCGTCACAGCCCTTGTACACATCGGAGCCGGGCTCGTTGAAGGCACGGCAGTTCTGCCACACCAGCCGGATGTCGTCCAGCGCGCCGCCGGCATTGGCGTATGCGTCCCCCTGCGCCTTCGCCATCACCGTGCCCAGGTCCATGGGGTGCTGCAGGCCAGGAGGGTGGAAGTGAACCAAATGTCCGCCTGTGCACTGCCTCTGTGTATCGTCGAGAGTGCTCCAGGTCAAGGCCGTTCCTAAACCCTAAACCCTGACCCCTCGCGAGGCGCTAATGCAAGCGGTCGCTTGCTCTGATCCGGTCAGCAGTTCGTGTCCCAGCCTGCATGCGATTCCACGTCGGTGGATGTCCAGGTGCAATGCCGTTCCGCCAGCACACACCCTAATATTGAAGGGGTTCTTGGCGATGAACGCGGCCTCCACCCTGTCGGTGTCCAGACGCACAAGCGTCCTGCGGCTCACCTGAATGACGTCACGGTACTCGGGGATACCCAACGCCTCGGGATCTACCGGCTCGTTGAAGAATGCGCTGGCCACCTCGTGCTGCATCGCCCGCTGCAGCACCTGCTGCATGAATAGAAGTCGTGGAGCCAGCGCAGAGTGTCGACTCCTCAGTGTGTTATAGATTGCGGCCGCGCCGGCGCCGATCCGTGCAGCCCGCTGCCGGCGTGCGGGCCGCAGCCTCAAGCTTGCAGCGTGCCTATGGGCGGATGTCTTTGAATCGGAACAGCCGCATGCAGGCGGGCGCCCTGCAGCTGCGCCGGCTGGTAGCTGGCTCGAGTGCTGCTCTGACGCCATGCCTACCTCTGGCAGGCAGCTGTTTGCACGGTGCGCGGATCAATGCTGGCGAAAGCGAGGGAACGACAACGGCATCTGCAAAAGAACCCGACACACTGTGTACTGCTACTAGCTTTTAGCGGAGTCAGGTGCTTGTGTTTATTGCGGGACGGCTGCAGCAGCAGGTGCATGCGCCCAGGGGCGTAAAGCACCATGTTGGGATGTCAGAACCGGGATCACGCCCTTGCGTAGAGAGCAGGCACCTCAAAAGCAGCAGGTGTTAGTCAGGGGTGAACTCTGTAGGCCTCTGCAGGCTGGCTGCCGCTTGGGCCCAAAGACGGCCAGACTCGTTGCCGGACTCGGCTGATAAGGCGATTGACTGGCAGTCCCCACCTTCCAGGCGGCCGTTCGCACGCAGCAAGCGGCTATCTGAAAGCGAAGGTACGGTGCACGTGCAAGGGAGCCCAGACTTTCCGCTGCAGCACCAACCGGTATGCTAATGTGCTGCAAAACTCTGTGCAGCTGTAAAGTGCAGCCGCCCATGAGCTTGCACGCAAAGAATCCGGTCGCCCAGCTCGTTTTGCGCGGACATCCAAGCAGGGGGATAGAGCGGGTGCCGGAAGAGCGGAGCCGTAAAGTATTTGCAGCTGGTATCCACTCTGAGAGTGAGCACCGCGTGAACGCTGTACAGTCTGCCGTAAAAGGCCCACACCTATCGCTGTCGAGCGAGACCTGATTTGCTGGCGACGCAGTTCTGGTGCGCCCACCTTCAGCAGGCGCTTCTTCACGTCCGGGGACATCATGACGGTCACCCTGCCCGTCACCGCCCCCCCGGCTCGACCACCGGCCCAGCCAGCTCGCGCTGTTGCTCACGTCCACAGCGAAACTTCGCGTCACGTACTCGCATGAGCTCTGAGCGCCTTCAACCGCCCAGGCGCACCGTGGCCGCAGGTCTCAATTCTTGAGCAAAGGCCCTGCCTGCTGCAGCCTCGTCACGCCATATCACGGCGCCATGTTGCACGACAATTGGGCCAGCGAGCAGCGAGCACTGCAGCGAGTAAAGATTATCAAGGGCGCTCGCAATACCCTGGTTTGTTCACCGAAATTTTCGGAAACTATTGCAGCTCAGCCTGGCTCAGTGCGCACTGTGGCGCACTTGCGCTGCAGACAATCGTTTCCGGACGCATAGCCGTCGCAGACGTGCTGCGGCTGGGCGCGTATATCATCACTGCGACTGCTGCACGGTTTCGGAAGCCGTGCGGGATACTGCCAACGACAGGTGATCCACAGGCCAACTCTTTGTGTACATGATCGTCAATTGGAGCAGTGGCTGCAGGAACGTCCTTTTGACGTCTCCGATGCGCCGCAATGTTCCGGATAGCCTGTGGGACGATTGCGCAATAGGTGCCCAAATCGAGGACTGGAGGTCGGTGCCCTTAAACAACGGGCATCTCATGTACAGATCAAATTCAATATGACATTTTACATCTGTCCATTTGGAGCAGCGCAATCGGCCAGATACCGGCCCAACATATCAGCTGTGAGCTACATCCGATCCGCACCACCGCCACCGCTGCCGCGGTGGTCATCCCCATTTGTGCACATGGTACGTGAGCTGAAGCGGACTGTTTAAATCATCCGCAGCTCCGTCTGAACATCCGACGTGCAACTGGGAGCAGCGCAAGCAGTCGCCGGTCCCGCAATCGGCAGTGCCATTGAGCAGCTGCGCTGCACTCGTACGGCAGCGGTCCACAACCATGAACTTCTACCCGGCGGAGGTGGTGACGCCGCCACTGGCGCTGGTGGCGCTGCTGGGGCGGCCGGACTTGCATGCAGCAGCCGGCGAGTTCCTGCGCTCGCAGCACAAGCCGCCCATCAACTCCATCGGCGTCGCCGAGCCCGCGTCCGCCGCGCGCCTTTTTGGTGAGCGAGAGAGACAGGGAGTGATCCGTGAACGATCGGCATGTTTACTGCAGATGCTTGCGGGTGGCGAGCCCCTACGCTGTCTTCGCTGTTCTTGCCGCAGGGTGGTATGGCATTGAGCTGCGGTCGCTCCAATGACGAATCAGCAGAACCACTCGTGTTGGGTGTTATGCACAGGGGAGCGCAAGAGTGGCACAGGCTCGCCTGCCCCATCCACCGGCATCATCAAGGTGTGCTAGCAATGTTTGTTCTCTCCGCTGGCGTCGTCCGCTGTCATTCCAGCCTGCGTGCGGCATCAGCCTGCACCTCAAGCATTGGGTGGTGCATGGGATTGATGGGCGACTTGGTACTTGCGCAGGCGGACTGGTTCGCCAAGCACAGGCAGCGGCGGCCGGCCGTTGCCGCGGTGTTCCTCGACAGGTCAACAGCCCCAGAGCCTGCGCTCAGAAGTGATTGCAGCCAGCAGTGCATGCAGCACAATGTCATATCTGCCGGCCAGCGCCATACACCGCATTGCAGCTGACTCCGATTGTCACCAGTCCTGGGGGCTGCTTTCATTATGCAATGTTCCGCGGTGCAGGGAGGCTGTTGTGGGGGACCCTAGCGCCTGGAGCCGCGCCTGCGCGGCGCTGGAGGCGGTGCGCGCCGCCGCTCGCCCCCGCGGCGCCCGCCTCATCGTTGCCATTGTGCAGGTGACCGGCGCCATTGTTCTCCGCCAGCGGCGTGCGTCTGGGCAGCAGATATGGGACTGCACGAGCTGTCCATGCATGGCGCTGTTGCAGCCGCCCCCAGCAGGCGCGCTTCCTTTGGGTAGTGACTGCTTCGTCGGAGATTGCCCAAACAAGTATGACACTGTCTTGCAGGACGCGCCGCTGGGCGTGGAGCTGCCGGACGAGCTCACCGCAATGCTGGCACGCCAGGCTGGTGTCGACCGCAAGTGCGTGGTCATGTCGCCTGGCGGCATATGCTTTCCGGGTCTATTTTTTCCAACACACTGGCACGCCTCAAGCTGTTCGCGAGCTGTGCAATATGCATGTATGCGACTTGTTGAAACACGGTCTTTCCTGCACTGGCCTCTGGGATCTGGCTGTCACCGTCAGCAACACTCTGCTTTGTGGCGAGGGTCTCGAAGATCACACCCCCACTGTCTGCCCCTCGCAGGTGCCTGGTGCCAGTGTGCCTGAGCGATGGCCCGGACGCCTTTGCGGGCCTGGGGGCGGCGCTGTATGAGCAGGCGGCGGCCTTCTATGCCGAAAACGCGCGCCGCGTGCTGCAGGCGCACGCTGAGCGTCGGGCGCCGTCGCAGGAGGCCAACACCCGCACCGCTTTCAAGGCGAGCGCTCCTTGGAGTATCGTCGTTTTCCCAGCTTCAGGTCCTGATCTTGTTCGGAGCCCACTGGTCGCAGCTGTAGGTCTGCATGGTCGTCTGAAGGAGACTGTCGAGATGTCGGCCGCGAGTATGCAGTCGGGGCGTTCCTCTCAGCCGGTGTACCCCCTGCACCCCGTGTCTCTGCCCATTGCGTCGCCGCCATCATCCTGCGGACGCGCATACAACAGGCGGCGGCGCTGGCGGAGTTTCGCGCGGACTGGGTCACCGCGGCGCGCATGTATGCGACCGCCTACTCGGAGCTGCTCAGGCTGGCGCCCGACGACGCGACGCCGCTGCAGCGCCACTTCGAGGTGGCCGCCTGCGCTGAGCTCTTCAACGTCAAGGCGCGCTTCTCTCTCATACTGACTCTGCAACGCCCGTGCAAGCACTGTGCTGAATTACAAAGTGCGGTGCGGCGACCTAAACCCTAATTTTTAAACCCTAAATTATGTACGGCTTTCCTCGCCAGCCGCTCCGCCGTGCCTCGGCTCACACTCAGCTGATGTGCGTCTACCCAGCCACCAAAGACACTGGCAAACGCGACTGCTCCCCCGTTGGCAGGTGGTGACGCTGCTGCTGCATCAGCGGCGGCTGCCGGACGCCGTCGCGCAGTTTCGCGCGCACGTGGCCCGCTTCCGGCGGCGGCGCGAGCTTGCGGGCGCGCCGCCAGGCGCGGCGGCGGCGCACGCCGGCTGGCTCGCGCGCCAGTACGCCGCCATGGCAGAGCTGCTGCGGGGGCGCGTGGACGCATCCGCTCTGAGCGCTGACCAGGTTCGTGCTTACCGCGACATCTCCATGTGGAGCTTCGTCGTGCACATCGGAATGCTGTAGAAGGTGCTGCCGTGCTTGACACCTTTCAGGTCAGGATGAGCCATTACACCTGCTGTGAGAGCCTCTTGACAGAATTGTCTGTCAGGACACTCAGTACGCGATGTCTGTTTCGTTGCGGACTTGTGGAAGCTGTAGCAGTTCGAACGACTCCCTGTTCCTGTGACCCGCAGCGCGACGGCAACCCGGCGGCGCTGTTCCTGGCCGCCGCAGAGGCCGCCATCGAGCGACGCCATGTCGCAGCGGCCGCGCGCGCCGCCCGCGCCTCGCCGCCGCTCGTGCTGCCGGATGGCGTCGCCCCAGGCCGCCATGTGGGAACTCATGCGGCGCGTGGCCCGCCGCCGCGGGCGCTCAGCGACGCCGAGTTTGCCGACTTCCTGGAGGTGGGATCCTCTCTGACCGCGCTACGTGGGCTCGTTCTTGTGCGCACGAGTTAGGGCTGGGCGGTGAAGGGTAAGTTTGATGACGGTTTTTTTGCAGAGGGGATCGCGGCGGTATTCGTCCAAGCCACATAAGTGAAAAGGGCACTCCTTCCAAAAGTGACTGTGAGAACAGGGTTTAGGGGGCAACTGTTACTTGCAGCAACAAGAGGCGGGCGTGGACCACACGCGGGCTGCAATAGAGCTGCTGGCGGCGGCGCACGAGCTGCTCAAGGGTGGGCCGGCCCGCCCGGGTCGCCTGCTGTACCACGTCGGCGGCCTCATGGTGCGATGCAACGAGAAACAGAGTTCTGAATTGGCCTGGAGCTGTGTGGGCAGCTAGAAGATGCTGCGACTAAGCTGCCTGGCTCAAGCTGGGGCTGGCTTGTTCCACATTCAAACAGCATCGTCACAGTCAACTCGCTGCTGCTCGCTGGTCATCACCGACACGCTTGGCTGCTGCACGTGCACAGCGCTGAACTCACCTGGCTGTCAATCCGTGTGTCCTACGCTGTACAGTGTTCTCGACGATGCTGACCCACAGCTACGTGCAACACATGCCGTCGCTGGGTGGCGGCAGCCAACAAACCGGCGGCGGGTGCTCGTGATAAACTCATCTCACTGCCGCCTTCTTGCCGCGCACCCCGCAGGCGCGGGAATACCTGGCAGCGGGCGACGCTGCCAACGCAGCCAAGCTGCTGGACAGCGTGGCGGCGCTGTACTGGCGGGAGCGCTGGGCGGCGCCGCTTGCCGCCACCCTGCTGGAGGCGCGCGAGTGCGCATCTCGCCTCGGCCGTGTGCGGGTGCGTCAACGTCTCCTCACTTCGTCCCATGTCATGTGCCTTGTAGGGTTTAGGGTTTAGGAAAAATAATATTTGTTATCGCTATCTAGTGAAGAATAGTAAAAGGTTAAACCATAAACCCTAAACCCTCCATCTGTGGCACATGCGCTACTCCACCTGCACCCTGCAGTCAGCACGGCCAGATCAAACGAGCGGGCCTGCCATATGGTTCACCACCCTGCAAACAGCTGCCGTGGGTGCAGGTTGCTCACAGGGTTTAGGCTTTCTTCCCACGCTGCCTCCAAGGCCAGCAGCTGCTCGCACAGGAGCATATTGCCGCGTCGCTGGAGGTGGCATCGCTGCCGCGCGCGATGGACCCCGCGCAGGCGGCCGCCATTGCAGAGGCGGCAGTCGCGACGCTCACCGCGTCGCGCCCGCTGCAGCGCGCTGGCTCTGGAAGCTCCAGCCCCACGGCCGCGGCCGCCGCTGCAGCCGCCGCCCCGAGGTCGCCCAAGGCCGGCGGAAGCCCCAGAAGCGGCGGCTCGCCCACAGCAGCCGCGGCGGCCCCCGCCGAGTCGGGGTTCCACTATGTAGTCGGCGGGGCGACGGCGCCGGGGCTGGCGTCTTGCGTGGCGCTGGCAGCGGGCTTTGCGCCGCCGGACGCGGGGCAACGCGGTCGCGTGCGGCTGGGCCTGGCGCTGCGCAGCAACGTGCCCGCCGACTTGCCGGTCACGCACGTCACGGTGAACCTTTGTCCGCCACTCATGCCAGAACGTGTCTCTGCCACCGTCAGCTGGACAAGAGATAGCAGAACAGTTTGCTTATTGGCAATGCGCCAGCGACAGGCACCCAACTCACTGTTCCCGCTGCTGAACTCCAAAGCCGCTGCAGTTGTGGGAGGAGATGCGCGTTGCCACAGCTGCTGTACACCAGAGTTGCAGGCAAACCCTAAACCGTAAACCCCAAACCCTAAACCCTAAACCACTCGGGAGCAGCCCGTAACGCCCTGGCCCAGCAAATCGTTCGAAAGCAGGGATCACCACGGTTGCGTGACTGGAACAGGCGGAGCTGGCAGACAGCGAGGGCAGCATCACCCTGCGAGCAGCGCCAGCGCCGAGCCTGCTGACTGGAGGCAACGGCACCGCTGCAGCGGCAGACAGTGGTTCTGGCGGGGATGAGGCTGCCAAGACAGACGCCCTGGCACACCTCGGCAGCGGCATGCACATCACTCAAACAGGTGTGTGGTTACATGGGGCGCACACTGCTACAGAGTTCTCGTGCCTACTGCTTTGTCCATGCTTCCGACACAGTTTTGAGGCGATAGTGCCCATGTCAGGCCTGACAATGATCCTCACCAGCATTTTGCACCCTAAAACCCTAAACCCTAAACCCTAAGCCACGATACAGCGAGTGATAATTGACGCGGAGTTTCCCGCTCCCTGCAGGCAGCATGAGCGAGCTGGAGCCGCGGCGATGGCGGGCGTGGAGCATCGACTTCGTCGGCCGCCGCCCCGGCCGGCTGCAGCTGCGCCGCGTGGTGGTGCACCTGGCAGAGGCCGCCTCCTTCGCCTGGGACCTGACCCAGCTGCCGCCGGTGCGGTATGCGCATACAGCTGCTGTTTGCGCAGAGGTTTGCCAGCAGATAGCCTCTGCCTTTGCACAGCTTGATGCGCAGTCCTGTTTGTCCGCACAGGTGCCTGCGCCTGTCAAAGTCAGGGATGTCCTGCTTCCAGCGACCTGGCCCTTCAACATCACAGGCCCTAAATTCTAAACCCTAACTGCAGCCAGCTGTGACTCCTGCAAACTGACGATGCACACTGTGCCACCAGCTGAATTGGCTGGCTGAGCACCCTGTCTGTGCAGCAGGGGCTGCCGGTGGTGGGCGACGCGGGGGAGGGTTTTGCGGCGGAGCGGCCGCCGTTCTCGCGGGCCAGCGGCGTGGTGGCGGGCGCCTGGGAGGTGGACGTGCCCTCCCGCCACACGCCACCCGAGCTGCAGGTGCCGCAAACCCTAAACCCTAAGGCTCAGGCGTGCAACGACACAGCGCCTTGACTACTGCCGGTTTGCGGTGTGTGATGGTTTTCTTGCATGATTGAGCACATCGTCCAGGCAAAGGTCGGGAAATTTCACTGAGTGGCCTCTGTGGCGGCTGCTCGTTCCGCACCTGCAAGCTCCCCCGCTTGGTGCTCGCGCTTCACGGAGCAGCACAGGGTGGGGGCATGCTGGCACCGGATGTGAACACGAAAGACGGCATGCTGCAGGCACTGGGGCATGGGACTGCTGCTCCTGGCCTCAAGCCCACCGCTGCTGAGAGAGAGCAGGGTTGATGGCGAGGAAAGGTCTGCACCACCAGAACTTTGTGACAACACCGCTGGCTGCCATCACGCCACACTGTCATGCGTTGCTGCCGTTTGTGCACTGAAGCCTCCTGTACACCCCCAAGTCGATGGCCTTTCTGGCACCACACCTCGCGGCTTGTCAACCGAGAATGCTGCAGCTCCATCCACACTGTTATGGGTGCCTCCTGGCTGGCCTCGATCGCAGCCGCACCTACTGGGCGGCACAGACGCTCAGGGTTCAGCGGCGGGTGCGAATCAGGAAGCAATCGTCCCTGAACCCTAAACTCTAAACCCTAAGACAGCGTCGCAACCTCCAGGTGGAGGGCGCCGGCTACGCAATCGTCGGGGAGCGCGTGCCGCTGACGTTTGTGGCGCTGGCCGGCGGCGCGCTGGCCGGCGGCGATCTGTCCGTGACCGCCGCCTACCGCGAAGGCCTCGGCGGGCCGCAGCTCTTCACCGCGCCGCCCGCAGGTCAGTAGGGCCAAGGGTTTTTCTGCGGTCACACTGCCGTTTCTGCTGGACCCGCCAGGACGTTGGATGCCGGCCGCGATTGGAGATCATGTGCAGGGGCGGCGCGCTGAAGAGATGCAGAAGCGCTGCGTTGAGAGTATCCCTACGGGAATCCTGCGCAGCCAAGCTGTGGCCCGCCCGCTTTGGGCGCTGAAACGCTGCGGTGCTTCCAGCTCGGCGCATCGTCGCCACACTGCAGCTGACATGCGCGCATCGAAAACGCCTGCAGGTGAGCCGTCGTCGGCCGCGGCGGAGCTCAGCGGCCCCTACAGGGTGGGCCCCGTGGCTGCGGACGGCAGCGCGCGCGTGCGGCTGCTGATGGCGCTGCCGCGGCAGGGGCAGATCCGCGTGTCTGCCTCGCTGTCCTGCCAGCTGGCCGAGGCGAGGAACTGGCCGTTTTCGAAATCCAAGCTGCAGCGCTTGCCGAGCGGCCGCGCTGACAGTATGGAACGCTATCGCGGATGGATCCACATCGCGTCCGCGTCTCCGACGCCAGTCATCCCTCATGGACCCATCAGGGCGCTCGGAGGAAAGGGCAGAAGAAAGTGTCAGCAGCTCGGACACCTGCGCTGATCGGCGGCACGTTCCAAATGCGCTGCAGGCGCCAGGGGATGCGCTGGCGACGGCGGCAGGCCTCGAGGTCACAGTCGAGATGCCGTTCTCGCTGCGCGCATCGCTGGCGGCACCGCCGCGCGCCGCGCCGCTGCTGCTGCCGGCGCCGGGCGTGTCGACGGCGGCGGCGCTGGGCGGAGGCGGGTACGAAAGCCGCACCGCGCTGCCGCTGCGGCAGCCGTGCCTGTTGACGGCGGCGCTGCGCGTTACCGCGCCCTGCGAGGCGAGTTTCGCTTTAGGGTTTAGGGTTTAGGGTTTCGCTGTTAGGGCGAGTTTCGCTGTCTGGGCCAAACCTCTGGATGTGACGTTTGCAAAGCTGCAGCGGGCAAGACGTGAGCTGCAGGACTGATGGCAGGGCCGCTGCTTAGGGTTTAGGGTTTGTTGTGCAGGGCCCTCAGAGAGCTCCTGCCCCATTTCTCGCCTGCGATCATGAGACCGACTGCAGCCAGTCAGCCCGCCACGTGCTGCCACCCTACTCCTATCGGTGTTGGAGGCTCGACAGGATGCGAAAACGTCATCTGTTCGCGACAATGCATTCTCGACAGCGCATTATGCGAAGAAGATGCTGGAGACGCGTCGTAAGGCGCTGCCGTTGCTGGACCCGCGGGGCAGGGCTCGCCGATGGCCCTGAGCTCGTGAAGATGCCGCCGACTGCAGCATTTTCCATCGATGGCTCCACCTGCTGGGAGGCAAAATGAAGATGTGATCCCGCAGCGCAGCTGATGCTGGAACAGTGCTAGGGTTTAGGGTTTTGGGTTATGCCGCGTGGAGCTGCTGGTGCCTGACCCGGGGGCGGGCGTCCCAGTGTCGCTGAGCTCAGGAAAAAGTCCGACTGCGGCACTCTCTGTCGATGGGTCGACCTCTCTGTGAAGAAAAGATACGTGATCGATGTGCAGGTGATGCTGGAGGAGTGCCGCGTGGAGCTGCCGGTGCCCGATCCTGGCGAGACGCCGCCGGTGTCGCTGCCGGCGGGGCCTGCTGACGCGGCACTGACCGAGCCTGCGCGGCTTCGCACGGGGGATATCCACAGCGCGCTGTTCACGCTGCGCGGCGACGCGGCGGCGCGCGGGGCAAGCCTCGGCACCCTGCTGCTGCGCTGGCGGCGGGCGAGGTGCGGGCCCTAAACCCTAAACCATAAACCCTGATGTTGTCATCCTAGCTCGAATGTGCTGCAGAGCAAGAAAGGCCGTCAGATGAGTGAGAGGGGATCACAGCGTCGTGTGCGACTGCATGTGGCCACTGCCTGGAGATCTCTGTCCCAGAATATGCTGCAGGACGTGCAACCCTAAAACCCTAAACCCTAAACCCTCATACATAGTCTCGGATACCCTTCACTCGCTCTAGTAGGGAACATCAACGGCAGTGGCTTATTCTTTGATTCAAAGAATTCTTGGAACAAGGAATCAATTACATTGAATTTCATTCACTGCAGGCTTGCTTAAAAATTTTTTGTTGATAAACTTCCTTCTGCAAAGAATTCTTTGAATCAACTCGCCCAGTTCGCCGCGACACAGCTCCTCGAACCGCCAATGGCACGCTGCTTCACGACACGTCTCCTGACCTGAGCAGAGATTCCAGATGCAGACACCCATGGCTATATCTCGCGCCTGTCTGAGTGCATCGTGCTCACTTAGGGTAAACCCTAAACCCTTCTTCCCGCAGACCGGCGCAGCTGCGCACGAACAGCAGCGTGGACGCATTGCGGGCCGACTCGCCACCCGCCGCCGCATCGGCAGCAGCAGTGAAGTCGGACACTGAGGCCGCCACCGGCGGCAGAGGCCTGCCATCAGAAGTGGTGGAGACGCGGCTGCTGCTGCCGGTGGTGGATTTTGCCGAGCCGCTGCTGAGCGTGACGGCAGACTTCCCGCCCAGCGCCGTCGCTGGCCAGCCCTTCAGGTGGGATTCGCGTCAGTCTTTCGAAAATCGGTTGTTTGTTTTAAAGGCCCTCATCTGTGATTTCACTTCTGCCTGTCGTTTGAGCTCCTGTATTGTCTTCCAGATTTCAGACTCTCGCTGATCTCCTTGAAGCAGGCGCAGCCTTGCACTGATCTCCTTGTAGCAGCGGCAGCCTCGCAGAAGCTTCATGGGCCAGTCAAGGTCTCACTGCCTTGTGTACTCTCAGTCCGACAGCAAATCAAAGGCAATGCGCAGATATGCGGTCACATTGGACGGTAGCGCCAGCGCGGCGCAGCAGCAGCTCACCACCTCCATCATCGACGGCACCGGCTTTGTGTTCGCAGGTAACTACAGCTTGCACATTTGGCAGGCAGTTGTTGCTGCTGAACATCGTGCGTTGCATTTCCGCCATGACCTCGTGATTTCCACCATGATGTCATGATGTGTGCACGCTGATTTAGGGTTTTACGGCTGTACGTCATGCAAGTAGTCGAGCCAGACTCTCGGACATGTCCAACGCTCAGTACTTCAGACCCTCCGACCGCAGGCCCGCGGCAGTCGACGGTGGCGGTGCTGCCGCGCGGCGCGACCACCGTGTCCTGGCAGCTGGTGCCCGTCGCGGCCGGCAGCCTGGCGCTGCCGGCGGTGCGCATCTCGGCTCCCAGGCTGGACGCCGCACTCGACGCCAGCGCTGGGCGGCGCGTGTTCGTGGCGCCGCCCACGGCGGCGTGATAGAGGATACCTGCGCCGCGCTGTGGTTTCCGGAGGACTCGTGTCCTGACGTGGACGTCGTCGTGGGCGGCGCATGTCTTGCTGCGTTGTGACGCCGGCGGCGATGCTCAGAGGCAGAGGTGTGCATGCGCCAGGGGAGTCGGAGCAGGCGGGTCTAGCAGATTGGATTGGCGGGTTGGAAAAGGCTGGCATTCGGTCAGTGCTCAAGTCCAGTACAAGATCTAGCTCGTAGAGCATGCCGGTGTAGTGCGCAGTTGGCCTGGTCTGTGACACGTGTCAGTGCCTGGGACGCCGGGTGTGACTTCATGAGTGCAGCTTTGCAGGAGCTGGATGCAGACACTGGCTTGCAATCCGTTCGGCAGTCCTGTAATCAAATTATAAGCGGGGCCGCGAGCACTGCACAAAGGAGCCCGAAGTACGGCTGCCAGAATGAAACGTGCCGGACCGTCCACGGCGTTCGGCGCGTCGCTCGAGCTGGATCGTAACCTCGAAGCCAGGGCGACACGCAGTGACGAACCGCCCACAGCGCCGCGTGTTTATCCGCTGCAGGCGCCCCTCTCGCCGGAAGCTGCCTTCCGAAACAGCCAGGTGAACGATAAAGGCCAACCTGGCTATTGTTGGAGAAACAATGGCCTTCTTTGCTGGGATACTGCGATGTGCAACCGAGGGCTTGCTGCTGCAAGTTTCGGCAGCCGCCACACACTGTACTGCGGTACTGCCTCCACGACGACAGCGCCGGTCTGCTGATGAGGCCTTGCCCACGTAGTATGGCGCAGCTATCCAGTTTGCTTTGCCATTTATTTGTGATAAAAACTTTCATTGATGAAAGTTTCTGGCAGTAACGTTGAACCTGCAGTCCCAGACTGCTACATCATGGCTCATTTCAGAATTGCAACTTTCACCCTCTGCTGTGGCAAACGCCTTTGTGCAGGGAGCGCCCAGCCGGATGGCCTCCGGCGGCGGCAGCGACTGGGGCGGCAGCCGCCCGGCATCTGCGGCAAGGCTGCAGCGCGCGGACTCGTCGCCTTCGGAGAGCCTGGCGCAGATGCCGCTGACGCAGCCCGGCAGCGAGCAATCAGCGCCAGGTACGCTGATGCGGTGCACCGCCTGCACTTTATCAGTTTGCAGACATGCCGGCGGCCCTCCAGCAGCGTCCGAGTTCACCAGGGAGCCTGCTGGGTGAAACGTGGAGTTCTACCTGCTATCATTTCCAGCCATGAAACAAGCAGGTGAGGCTAACGCCTGTCCTTTCGATCCCGCAGCATGGGCACTGCCCATCAGCAGCGGCAGCAATGGCCGCAATCCCTGGTGGCAGCGGGCCAACCACTACAACGGCGACGGCAGCCTGCTGCCGGACGCCGAGGCGCCTCTGCCGCCGGCGCAGGGGCTGCCGCTGGTGGCGACGGGCGCGCCGCGGCAAGGTCTCGTGCAGCAGGGCTCGGCGGCGCAGTGGGAGGGAACGCTTAATGCGCGGGAGTGCCATCTGCAGTTCCGGGTGCGCGAACGCCGCTTTTTCGGAGTCCCGTCCTGGCTGTGTTCTTGGGGGTTTGAGGCATGCACATTGGTCGAACTATGAAACATGCCATGCACCCCCAGTCTGCGGTTGTACGGATCACGGATGGCTGCTGTTTCGTGGGTCTCCATTCCCAGTTCACCCAGGGTTTCGCGCATGCTGCGCCGCAGGAAAACGAGGTGCAGCGGCGCGAGGCAGCGCTCGCCAATAGCCTGGTGCGCGGCAGGGTTTCGCTGGGTGAACCCTAAACCCTAAACCCTCTGAGCGCGGCAGTCCAGGAGGGACGAAGTTGACTGTTCTTTAGGGCTTTCATGACTGTTCTTTGTTTCCAGCACACTCGTCAGGCCTGCTGCGCACTCGTGTGTACAGCGGCATCTCGCTCAGGGGGCGCAAGCGCGGCATTTTGCTAGAGCTAACCATTTTGCTAGAGCTAACCATTTTGCTAGAGCTGACCATTCCGCCAAATCAGTCGATTGTTGCGGTCGCCGCGCAGAAGCCGAAGACCTGGCCGGTGTGCTGCCCGATGCTGCACCACGACATCAGTGGCGAGGTGATGCTCCAGGCCTGACTCCACATGTGTAGCACGTGCTTCACATGAATACAGTGCACTGTATCCACAGGCAGAGGCCCCCACCAGCTGGGGCGGATGTGCAGTGCTCATATCATCGGCGAGGGCAATAATCCCTAAACCCTAAACCCTAGCGTTTGTATGCAGTATGGCATCGTGCGTTTGTCTGGATCCGGAGCGACTGTAGGATTAACATGCCCATCCTTTGTGACTTCTGTGTCGGCGGCAGGTGCCGCGCCGGCGGCAGCGGCTCGTCCGCACTGCCTACATAACCTGGATGCTTGGCGTCGCGGCCATGGTCTTCAACTTTGTGCTGGTCACTGCCATGTACGCCCTGGCAGACCTCCTGCAACTGCTGCTATCTTGGTGTCGATCCTGCACTCTGGAACGAACCTGCAATGCACACCGCTGAGTCAGTCCTTCCAATCCGATTCCTGCTGCTGGAAGATACCTGATGAGGGGGTCTCAGATCTGCACAAGCTTTGGCAAATACGGTGCACACAGGTTTGCGGAGGGCATCAAGACGGAGACGGACTGGCTGTGGTCCGCGCTGGTCATGCTGGCGGGCGTGCCCGGCGCCTGGGCCGCGTGGTACTGGCCGCTGTACCGAACCGCCCGCACCCGCACCCCCGCCAAGTGCGGATTCCTCAAGATTTTCAGGTCCTTCGATTGCAACACGACTCCAATCAGATCACCGCTTGGTGGGTGGGAATGCACCCGGCTGAGCGGGTGTTCTGCCCCTCTAGAGGATCTGCAATCAGATCTGCAATCAGATCTGCAATAGAGGATCTGCAACCAGATCTGCAATCGAGCTCTTGTCACATGCAGGCAGCGGAATGCATCCCCTGCATGTAGCTCAGCAGCTGCAGGCCCTGAGCATTCGGACGGCCCCTGCTGATGAAACCCTAAACCCTAAACCCTAAACCACACCATGGCGCTGCTGCCAGAGCCGTGGCCGAGGCGCATGTGGACCACGTGCACAGGTGGGCGATGGGCATGATCGGGCTGTGCGTTCACATCGGCGCCTGCGGCTGGGCGGCTGCAGGCCCGCGCGAGGGCGGCGGCTGGTCCGCCGGCGCCTTCGAGGCGCGCGACCAGTTCCGCGCCGACGGAGGTGGGCTGTCGGAACAGCCGCGTCATGACTGATCAGCCGGCGTGCCGGAGGCATTGGCATGAGCCGTCCAGCTTTATCAGACCAGCTTGCTTGCACTGAGTGCTGCCCGCCTGGAACGCAAGTTCTCTGCAGTGGTTGTTCACAGCACGCAAGATCCCTGCTCGAAGCGGCCGTCGTTGCGCACGCCTTGTTGCAGGCTGCATCGACCAGCATATCAGCAAAGACTGACGCCGTTGAGGTTTCGTAGAGAAGATCACGGTCTACCAGAGCAATCATTTTCTGCTGCAGGTTCGCACACTGCATACGCCATCTGCTGCATCGTCAACGCCTCGTTATGGGCGGCGAGTGGCGCGCTGGCGCTCTGTGTGCTGCTGATGGGCCTGGGTGTGGCATGCAACGGCGGCTAGGAGCAGACACGTACAAGGCTGACCTGGAATCAGGGAATAAGGGCAATCCCTGGTCACCTGGTTGGTCTGGGCTGCAAGCACCGGACCTGTAGGCAACAGGCAGCAGGCCAGATGCCAGGCTAAACCCTAAACCCTAAACCTTAAACCTGCAGGCACACGCCGGATCTGCCCAACATTTCATTTCCGCCATGTAACATATACACTTTCACATCAAGTTTAGACCAGAGCGGAACAGCCTATGGTTTAGGGGTTTGACAAAATGTGTTTCTGCATGTGCCAAAACGGCGCACTGTGCCGACCCAAATATTGAAGCCTGGTCTACAGCACCGCGGTCATGAGCTGTCGAGTCAGGGCCTTGAGGCTCCACGTGCCTCCAAAACTGCAGAGGCTCGAGACATCAGACGTGCCACGTCTGACACGACTGACACTAGGCGGCAGAGCAGTGCTCTGCCGCCTAGTGTCGTATGCGGCTGCGCCCTCGCGTCATGCGCGGCGCGCCAGCCGCCGTCCGCGTCGCCAAAACCCCACGCCTTGCTGCGCGGCCGCTGCAGGCAGCCGGCAGGGCCAGGCGCTTTCCCTGGCCCATGCCAGCCTCACAACTGCCATTGGCGAGGGAAATGTGTTATTTTGTTTTCCCGTCACCGCGCCACACTGCGCAGCGCCGCGGTCACCTCTGGGTACTGGAACCTAAAGCCCGCCTCCTGCAGGCAAGCGCAAAACGGGAAGGGTCGGGAAAGTGACATGGCAAGTCGGCATCCTCGTGCGAGAAACGGAGTGAGGAGGAGCGGGATGAAATGCAGAAGAAGGATGCGCCGGTGTGCTGGATCGCAAATCTCGCATGGCAGACAACCACATTGCCCGAGAGAACGGCACTTCACAGCATTCGCTGCAGCGCAGGCGCCGGCCGTCACGCACGCCAGCCCCGCTGCTCTGCGCGCATCCGTCAAGGCCGCAGATGTAAAAGGATCAGACTCCAGGGGACTCCAAGGAAGCAGGCATCCCATACCTGGGCGCGCGGGGGCAGCACGCGCTGGCGGCCGAGCACGCCAGCCGCTCAGCTCGCGAGAAGTTGCAAGGTCGCACCCGAACATCGAAATCAAAAGTCGAAGAGGGAAACGAGCATCCCGCACCTGGGTGTGGGCGGGCAGCGCGCGCTGGCTGTCGGGCACGCCGGCGACGCTCAGGGTTTAGGGGTTAGGGTTTAAGCCAGAGGTTAGTTGCCAGGAGAATCAGGCGCATGCCGCACCTGGGCGCGGGCGGGCAGCACGCGCTGACCGTCCAGCACCACGCCAGCGCCCTCCCCCAGCAGCGTCTGCAGCGCAAAGTCCGGCACCGGCAGCCAGCTCGGTCGCCCCAGCACCGTGCCTGCGCGCGGAGGCACTGACCGCGCTTAGGGTTTAGGGTTTAGGGTTTGGCAGCCTTCCGGTGGAGTGCGGCACGCACAGGCATCGAGCATCTGCAGGCCTGAAGTCTACCACGCATCTGGATGAGGGCGCCCGGCTCGGATGCCGGGCCTCGCAGCCTAGCTACAGCTCTCAGTTCCACATTCTGCAGCGCCGGGTTATCAACAGCACCGCGTGAGATACCACGTGAGGCAGCCTGGTGGCACATAGGGTTTAGGGTTTAGGGTTTCCAGGTCATGCTGTCCGCCGAATCCGCTCCCACTTCACAGCGCTCAACAAAGCGCACCGAGGCTGGAGCAGAGCTCGGACATGCGGACAGGGTTTGGGGCGGTGCCGTTGTAGACTCCGCTGTAGCTGTCCTTCTGCAGCGCCTCCATCAGCAGGTTCACCAGGTCGTCCCTGCGCGCAGCGTAAGGGTTTAGGGTTTAGGGTAAACCCTAAGCGCGAGCGGCTCGTGGCTTGTGCTGGACAGATTCTCCAACAAGGCGGGGCTGCCTGCTGCACAACCAAAGGTGATGTACAAAGGGGGCCCGACAACACCCTAAACCCTAAAATCCCGGTTGAAGCTGTCTGATGGCGTTGCCTGCCCAATGCTCGAGTCAATGCCCTGTTCTGCGTCATGCACACTGCCGCATTAGACCTCTGCATTGCCGCACAGCTCCTCCGGTGCTGCTCTGCAATGCTGCATTGCTCATTCACCGCCTCGCCCTATATATACTCTACCACATATATATATGTAGACTGTGTACTACATATATATAGTACACAGTCTACATATATAGTGAAGTATATATAGGGCAAGGCGGTGAATGAGCAATGCAGCATTGCGTATATATATACATATTATAGTATATATACACATATTTACACATTTTTATACACATATATACACATATTTACACATTTATACATATATACACATATATACACATTTACACATATATACATATTTAGGGTTTATATACACATATACACATATACACACATATACACATATATACACATATTTACACATTTATATACACATATATACACATATATATACATATTATAGTATATATATTATATATACTATTATATATATATATTATTACATATAGGTGTACCGGTCTCACCTGTGGATCCAGGAGAACCACTGGCGGCCGCTGCCCAGCGGGCCGCCGGCGAAGACGTTGAACACGGGCAGCATGCGAGACAGTGCGCCGCCCTCCCGCGCCAACACGATGCCGAAGCGCACAATGACTTTGCGGTCCACCTGCGCCGGGGGAGCGGTGTCAAAGGGTCGATGTATTGCTCTGGAGGGAATAACATCAAAGGGGGCAGGCAGTGCGCCGCCCTCCGCGCCAGCACGATGCCAAAGCGAACCATGTCCTCCTTGTCTGCCAGAGCCGTACATGCCTTAAGAAGTGGCGAGTGGCACGGCAATCGCTCGAAACCAGACGAACCAAGAGTGCAGAGCATTTGGAAGGTTCTGGGACGCTTTTTGCAGCACGAGGTTGTGGGGCAGAAGTGCACAAGGCGGTGACGAGGCGGCTGAGAAAGCGCAGGACTAAAAGGCACACGCCTGTATGATGCTGCTCTCTCTGCCAGCCGCCTAGGCACGAGACAGCCACAGCTGTTCACCGTGCGTGCATTTGCAGCTCAAGGCCCCCCCACATCCATCGACATAAGAAGAAATGATATTGATTCGCCTCTGCAGCGCAGACAGACTTGCTGTCTGTTTGCAGTGTTCCATGCACATCTATGCCAGCTGCCACGGCCTTGGCACACCTCTGCCAGCAAGCCGCAGCCGCCGCGGCTAGAGTTGTCTTCCTTGCCTTCCTGCTTCCTCCATCTCACAGAACAGGGGGAAGGAGGAACAGGCAGCTTGACGGCAGCTTGATGGAGTGACCAACTGTCCTCGTCAGCAATGGCCTTCCACTCCCGGTACACCTCCGACCGGAAGTCGCTGCCGATGCGGCTGATTGTGTCTTCCTGCATGTCAGACAACGGGGTGCAATGGCATTTGGAGCCCCCTAAACCCTAAACTCTAGCATGTCAATGAAGCGCCCACCTGCGCCTCGTTCGCAATGGCCTCCCACTCCCGGCAAACCTCCGACAGGAAGTCGCTGCCGCTGCGGCTCTTCTCGCTGAAGGTGTCGTTGGCGCTCGTCCCATAGTAGCCTGCGGGCGTCAGGATCACTGTATAGGCAGCCAGTGTAGGGGCAGAATCTCATCAAGAGGAGCTGGGCAGGCCGGAATAGAGGAGGCCGTGGCGCTTGTTGCTGGAGTTGTCGCCGGCGCTCGCCCCATAGTGGCCTGCGGGATCAGAGGGTGTGCAGCGATCCACTTTGTGGGGGAGGAGGAACGCTGTCAAAACGGCCAGTCGAGCTACATGAAGGCGCCGTACTCCTCTCTGAAGGTGGTGTTGGCGCTGGGCCCTTGACTGACGCAACGATAGACGCGAGACCGCAACTGCTGTACAGGCTAACGACACAGGTGCAGTGCCATCAAGCGCCGCGTAGTTGTGACACCTCGGCTAAGAGTGCACAGATGGCAGGGTGGCAGCATAGGGTGTGGCACTGGCACAGCATGCGAGGGTTCAGGGTTTAGGGTTTAAGGTTTAAACCCTACGCTCTCAACGAGCAGGAGGCTCGAGAAGCTCAGCCTCAGCCGGCGCCACACTCTCGGCCCCGGACGCCTGAGCCCGCGCTGCTTGCGCAGCCAACAGATGCCCACTGCTCACTCTGCCGGCAGTAGGCGTTGCTCAGAGATGAGCGTCTGCCGGCTGCCGGGATCTACAATCCTTGTTCTGCATCCGATGCCGCAGAAGATGCTCGCCGATGGCGGAGGTGGAAGGGAGGAAAGGGAGGAAAGGGAGGAAAGGGAGGAAAGGGGAGAGCAGAACCTTGGGCCGCTGCTCCCCGGGCAGCGCATTGCGGCGCCGACCCGGCCGAAATGATCCAGGCTCGTATTCGACACCGCAAAAGGTGCTCACCGATGGCGGAGGTGGACAGCAGGACCCTGGGCCGCTGCTCCGCAGGCAGCGAGTTGATGGCATCCACCACCCGCCGCGTCGTCACCACCCGCGAGCGCTTGATCTCCGCCTTGTGAGCGCTGGACCAACGCGTCGCGATCGGCTCGCCTGCAGACATGTCATCGAATTGGGATGTGGAGGAGCCCAATAGTTGGAAGGTGGACCTGACTTTCTCGATGCCCATCTCCGCGTTGTAGGCGCTGGGCCACCGCGTCGCAGTCGGCTCGCCTGCGGAAATGTGTCAGAAATTTGAGGCGGGAGTGGAGGGTGCAGTGGAGGGTGCAGGTTTTGAGTTCCCACACTGAGGGTCAGCGGGGGCGGCTGGAGGTGTAGGTGCCGTGTGCTGCCAGCGTGTACAGTGTCACGACCATGGTAGTAGCAACGTGGACGCCGCGGTCCTGCGGGTGCTGAGCTGCCTCACCGCCGCAGCCGGGCAGCCAGCATTGCTTTGGAACAGCTCATTGCCAGCTCGCTGCAGGGTGTGCTCTCGCAGTCCTGCCTGCAGGTGAGTTTGTCAGGCGCATGCATGATCCAAGGCATGCACAAAGTTTCAGGCCATCTTTGAAAGTCGCCTTGCCTGCGAGGTTGACGACGGCGGTGGCGCCGGCGAACGCCTCGCCCCAGTCCGCCGGGCCATAGAACTCCAGCCGTCCGTAGGGCAGCTTGCCCCGCGCTGCACCCACGTTGCGCGTCAGCACCCGCACGCTGTGGCCCTGCGACGCGAGGCGCGATACCAGGCGGCTACCGACGAGGCCCGTCGCGCCTGTGTTTTGCCGGAAACGACCATCAACGCGTGGTCTGATTGCATTCGCTGCAAGGAGCCAGGCTGGCCCAGGCGCGGTGGCGGGCATTCGGAAGCAGCTTGCGTGCCGGGCTGCGACCAACTGCCGCAGTGGTCATGGAGGGCGACGGGCAGCAGCGCCAAGCGGGGCGTAAACGTCACAAAAGCCATCGACCATCGACATGAAACCCTTTCGCGACAAATGCAATGTTTTTGTTCAAATGAGAGCATGCACCTGTGATGGCGACAACCATCTTGCCGCTGGCTCCCTCGCACATTGCTGCATGCATGCCGACATGGTGTCGTGTCGCCGAAGGCTGCCCCAAACGCGCTTGCAGCGATGCTGTGGTCCCTCTGCTATCACTATGTGAGCTGCTAAAGCTGCGCCAGCGGTGCGAGCGTGCTGTGTGCGATCGGGCTGGCAACACTGCTGGTGCAGAGCTGCTGCATCCTGGTGACTGCTGGCGATGGCACGGCAACGCCCCGGTGTTCGCAAGCACATTCACCATGTTGCAAGTTGTTTGAATGAACGTGCAAGCGCAAGTAGATCCACTTGCGCAGATATGCCCAGCAACATCCGCAGGGCTGGGCAGCGACAATAGGGTTTTGGCCAACGCCAGGTAAACTTTTTACTCTGCCTGCCGTTGCAATGCCATGGAACACGTCACTGCGTGCCTGCAAATAGAGTTGTGAGAAGGGGCATCCTGATTCAGTCGTGGATGCGATGCCGGCTGCCGCGTGCCGGCGGTGGCTGAACCGCATCACCCTGCATGCCTTGCGGCTGCGCAGAGTGTGCGGCGCCCCGGCGGGCAGCCAGGAGATGCATTGTTTGGGGGGAACGAATAATAGAGGAGACTCTTCATGTGCATAAATGTATGAGGCACCTTCAGCCACAGTGTCTTCAGTTGCAGCCGCCAGCAGGCGACGCCGCAATGGTGGCTGCACTGGGCAGAGGCCGCGCCTGAACATTGACAGCGACATTCTACGTGCAGGCTAAATTGAATGCATTCACTGTATCCCTAGAATATATGCAATTCCGGGTAACAGTCGATCTCTCAACTCGGATCCGGCAGCCAGCCTCCTTTTTGTTGTCATATGCAGAATAGCGCGCAGCGCCAATGCTCCGAATGCCAAAATGCCGTTTTGACAGCGCTGAAGGGACCTGTCAGGGGCAGCCCCTCCTTCGGACAAAGCTCGAAACTCACGTACAAACACGCCAACCTGCACATCGATGCTGAGCAATAAAAAAACTCCTGAAATCAGCCAGCTACAACGCTTCCTGAACATGACCGTCAAGGCTTCTGCCGGCAGCGCCGACCTGCTGACTGCGCCGGCGAGGCCGCAGACGCGGCTGCTCTTCAATCTTGGAGATATGTACGCACTTCAAACGACAATACGAAGACCATCTGCAAGCTGCTGATGCTGCCTCCATGTTTTCAACCCGCCCAATGCCGGTGCTGAATTCCTAAACCCTAAACCCGGGCTTAGTTGTGATGCCTACTAGACTGTGGAATGCTGACTCTCACTTAAGTCTTGCGGCAGGAGGATCTCCCTTCCTCCCGATGCGGAGATGCCTTCATCTTGGCAGAAGCTGTAGCAGCGGGGCCGTGCCGACCATCGCCGGCAGCAGCACCGCTGCAATGGGACTCACTTGCCGGGTGATTTGCGGGCGACGTCAGCCAATACCTACAGGAAAAAAGTACTGACCGATCAGTTTGTCTCAATGAATTCTGCAAACGATCGACTGATGGCGTAAGGAACGAGCAGCATGAGCACCACCCACAATGCGCATCAGTGCCGTGCTGAACTGTTCCACAATGCGCCAGCTGGCAGGACCTTTTACTACGGAAGTGCAGACATTGATTCACCTGGCAGTGCGGCTAACCAAGGAGCCTGCTGGAGGCGCTGGAGGCGCCAGGGCCGCCATAATCGCCGTAGCCGCCGTAGCCGTGGGAGCCGCCGTAGGCTGGCAGCACTGTCGGCGGCCGGGCTGTGGGACTGGCGGCATACGTCGAAACGTAGGTCGGTACGGCGTATGCGGACGGCAAATAGGGCACCTCTTTGGCAGGGCCTGTGTAGCTAGGAAGTGTGGTGGAAGGCACAGAAGCGTAGCCAGAATACGTTCCTGCAAACCAGGTACATATTCTGAATCTCTCTTACCGTCACCTTGTGGAGGAAAAAGCAAGGCTTCTGACAAGGCTGTGCATTGGATTGTACACTTCAGCCGACCTGCGGGGTACCCGTAGGGCAGGAGCGCCGGTGTGTAGGTCGGGATGAGCTTGCCGGGGGCTGCGGGTGAGACATAGTAGCCCTGCTGGCGCCTTGAAGGCGGCGGCGGCGGTGGAGGCGGCGGCGGCGGCGGGGGCGGCGGGCCGCGGACGGCCGTGCCGCTCTGCAGAACAGCTAGAAAGTCAGCTGCTGGCATGAATGTGCCGGTAGGTACGGTGTTGGCGGAGCTGGCGATGGTCAGCATCGAGCTGGCGATGGTCAGCATCGCTCACTGACTGAATCAGCAGTCGCCGTCAAGACAGCATATTGGACAAGGCAAGGCACTGCAGGGGATCCAAGGACATTGGCGCAATGATATTCTGCATAGTGAGCAGAAAGACACCTGCTTGCCGACTGCCGGGGCCAGAGCGTCGCTGGCAGCCAGGCCCGAGGAAAGGAGGCCGCTCAGCTGCTGTGCCGCCGAGAAATCCGCCGCGAGCAGTGACGACAGCAGCAGCAGAAGGCCGAGCTCGAGCGCCCTCATGCTGCTGGCGGCTATTGCAGGTGTGTTGTGCAACCGCGATGGAATTTTCTGTGGCTTTGGACGGAAAGTGTATGTCAGGCAAGTTGGCCGAGGGCGATCAAACTGACGGAACTGCCGGCGAGAAATCAGACGGTGCCTGTCAGGCTGAGTGCTGGACAGGTGCAGCAAAAACGAGACAATGTGGGTGGGTTTCGAGACTGCATTCGCGACAAATCTCAACATAAGGCAAGTGTGAGAAGAGTCACGTGCATGCGCACCGTCCGCGGAATGCATTAGGGGATGGAGGGCTTGATATTTTGTCAAAACGTGAAATGTAAAGTTTGAAGGGGGGGTCTCGTGTTGTGTGTGAATGGAACAGCCATTGCGGAGACAGCGGTCGTCGACCAGCATTATTACATTTCCAAAACTGTGGTCTACAAAACCAATCGACAGGTCCTTTGCTGACGAGGTCCATCGCACACACTAACATGTTGACGGCAGCAACAGAGCTGGTTGAGCTTTTGCTGCCTCTGCTAGCTGAAATCGCACTGTGTGTGTAACTGTGTGTGAACTGCACTCTTTTCACTACGAGCTACACAGGTGCCGACGCCGCTTCAGTCTGTTCCTGCTAACCCCCGCGTCAGTCACCCCTGCAGCAGGCTGAACGGATTCTGCAGCGCTCCGGTCAGGCTGTTGCCGCCGGCGCTGGGCGCGCCGGTCGACGAGGAGACGCTGTTCCCGTTGCTGGCCTGCGAGGCGGCGTTGCCGCTGGCGGACGTGGAGGTGCCTGGCGTCGGGCCCGCCGCGGCGACGGCGGCGGCGGTCGGTGCGGGCGTCGCCGCCTTTGCCGGCGCCAGCGTCGGCCCGCTCAGCGGCGTGAGCGGCGTCGGCGCAGCTGTCGGCGGTGGCGTGGGCGGCAGCGGCGGCGGAACGCCCGGCAGCGGCGACACTACTGCCGGGTTGCCGGGCGAGCCGGGGCCGCCGGGGGTGGGGTAGGCGCCCATGATCGGCGCGGCACCGTAGATAGGCATCGGCGCGCCGGGCGTGGAGTACTTGCCGCCTGGCAGAAAGTCTATACCGTAGCCGGGCGGGACTGCAGCGGAGGCGCCAACGGGCGGCGCGCCGTAGGCGCCGGCCGACGGCAGCGCCTCTGTCGGGAAGAAGGCGTTGCTCTGCGTGTATGGCACCACAAACGCAGCTCAATGGAGGTACATCAGTGAAGGAAACTACTCAGTGTGCACGGTGCGGGAAGATAACCAGTACACAAGCTACTGCAAACTGCAGCGTGATACAACGGCAGAAAACAGCACTCATGACAATGTGCCGTTTGGATGCAGCAGCATTCGTTGCGACTGAAAGGTGTGCCGGGCAGCTGAGCGCCCACGACAAACCAGACCCATTCCTGGTGCCCAGTCGGGCAGGTACCAAGAGAGCTGCTGCTGAGACTACGCAACCTTCCGCACGAAGCATCTGCCGCACGACACAAGATTCCCAAGTGCAAACCCTAAACCCTAAGGCGCACCTGGGTGAAATTCAGGCCGCAGCGCGCCAGGCACGCCTCGCCGCCGGTGCCGGGAGCGATGACCAGCGGGTACTGCGCCCGCAGCTGCTGGAAGGTGGCCTCGGGAATTCCAGTGCTCATTTGCAGCACAGCGTCTGCGCAACATTCGTGACGGTTACAACAGAGTCAGCTGGTTGATGTCTGAATACACCACCGCCAGAGTGGTGTCGCTGGGACTGCCCGCATTGCCATCAGGTAAGGGGTTTTAGGGGATTCAGAGCTTAGCGTTTAGGGTTTACGTGCAGGCCAGGGGCGGAAACAACATGATGCGTCAACGCACCGGGGACTGCGATGAGGGAGGTCCATGTGCTCTGGGTGCCTGCAGCGAGACGACAGGAAGCTCCGTCAAGCAGGGTGGTGATAAACCTCAAGTGTCGCGTCCCTGCGGATACATTGCGGCTTTACAAGGACACTGGTTACTGTGTTTCCCGCAAAATGAACGGCAAAGGACACCAGCTGGTTATCTGTATTGGCTGGGCACCTGGATCCGAGGTCCCAAAGTTGGCGAGGAATTGCGCCGGTTCGCAAGTGGGGTTGTGGCTGAAGTGCAGCAGCCCTGCGGCAGAGATCAAATCGCAGCTGAAACAGCGTGTTATCATGGATCTCACAGGGTTCCGTAGTCTGGCGGCAGACTGACCACAGTCAAGCTGGATGACACGACACGACTGCAAAGAAGGCTCAGGATATTACCTTGCGGGACGTGAATCGTTTCGCCCACCTGCATGGCAGCAGAAGAGCGCCCTCAAAAAGTGGTCTGCAACGTCTTGATCGTAAACCAGCACCAAGGAGGCGCTTGTGGCTGATCTTGTGGCACGATATCTGCATGCTCGCACCTGAATGTTCCGCAGGACGGGCTTGTTTGGCCCCGCCGGTGTGTTTTCCTCAACGAGCCCGAACCTGAGAACGCAGAAGGAAGCGTCATGGGCTATCCGCAGGACGGATCGCCAGCAGGCTGAGGACTTGTGCCGGTGTGTACTATCGACGCTGGCTGCCATACGATGGACGTGCGATAGAGGAGGAGGCGGGGTTGGGGTTTAGGGTTTAACGCACAGCATCTGGCCGGCAGTGACGAATGAAATCTCAGATCCTGCAACAAGGCGCGATGCGGAAGCTCAGCATCAATCGGAGTTCAACAATTATGTGGCTGACTGCCGGTGAGGCGCAGGCAGGTCCATGCCCGCGCGCATGCACAGGCATGCATAACAGCCAGGTTGGTGTGTGCAAATCGCGGATTGTGTCGAGCCAGCGCTGGGACGCGCCAGCACAGGAACCAGGGGATGCAAAGTGAGGACCGACACGTTACCTCGCGGATGGGAGTGCACTGTGTTGCCAGCGCAGGGCCCAAGAGTGACAAGCGTCTGTCCGTTGCCGCCACCAGGAAGCGTGCTCAGAAACGGGTTCTGCGACACCTGGTCCGACCTGCAGCATCACCAACAGTGCCATGCGTGAACGACAGTGCAGCGCAGCATATGTTTTTGACCCCTTCACACTGCAGCTCAACCGTTCAGTGCCATGGACCGAAAGATGTGGCAAGCACTGCAGCATGGCTAAATCACTCTGACAGGCGGCAGACGCACTTCAGACTGCCGTTGGGCGTGCCGCCATCCGTTTTCTGCAGGGGCAAGAAATCGCATATCAGCACCTGCGCGTTTGGAATACGTTTGAACCGGTGGAATTGCACCGATGGCAGGTTCGGGAGGTCAACATGATTCCATGTCTCGCACATGTCCCAGCGGCACCCATAGCAGTCCAAACTCAGCAGCCGGGAGCCTGTGAAAAGTTCCACCTTTGCAGTCTCGAAGTTGAACACCAGCCCCGTGTAGTTGTCAGCTTCTCGTTGCGCCGCTTCTTGTTGCGACGGATTCCAGACGCGCTTGAACTCGAACGGCTGTGCCCAGGCGGCTGAAGCTGCGACCGCGAGTGTCGCTGCGAACAGCAGGCATCGTGCAGCTGCCATGACGCTTGAAAGCTCTGCTGCCAGACACGAGACGTCGGATGCTGAGTCGAAGCAAGGCTGCCGCGGCGTTTGTGTCGGATGCAAAGTAATCTGCAAGTGGACAGCGAAAGTTGAGTGAAAGTTGAGAAAGGAAGGTGTGGCTCTGAATGTGACGCAGATCCGACTAAGTGCAGAATCACTCGCAGAATCGCGTGAGCCTTGGCCTGAAGCCGCCGATCAAACACATGGCGGAACGTCAGCAACCCGCAGACGCGTGGCATAGCTTCCAGATCGGCCGGCAGCTTGCCTGGAGCTCTGAAGAAGTGCAGCTGGCACAATATCGTGGGCTGCGAGGCGGCCCACTGAAGAATGAGCGCACGTGCCGCTGACTTTTCGAATTCGGACGCCGACACGGATCCTCCAGACAGAGACGCAACCACTCTGTCGTTTGCACTCCGCATCTTCCTTGCTGAGATGGCCTCTCACTGAAATGGCCTGAATCTGTCTCTCGATTGTTGGGGGCACCTTGACAACTTCTGGCGGCCAGGGTCAAACCTGGAGCTGAAGTTTGCTCCCTGGCCTTCTAGCGCTGGCATCGGTCTCGCAGACAGGGAAGGGTATTGCAGCCTGAGGCTCGGCAGTGACCAAATGGAAGGCCACGGCGATCTCTGCGCGAGCAGAACCATGTCGGCACCGGCAGCCTCAGCGGCGCAGCAGGCCGCGCGCGGCATCTCATCTAGCAACAGATGCGGATGTTTACGTTGACCATGTCTGCGGCTTTCTTCGTGTGTACAGCGCGGATCGACCATGAATGAACGGTGTCCACCCCTCCGGCTGCTGCATTTGCCGGCCGCCCCTGCTCGCAGATCAGCAGCATGCCATGTGTTTGTTCTCGATGCACCGTGAGTGTTGGCGCCGGCGCAGCGGGCCTGAGCTTCCTTACCGGCAGGGTCATCGGCCACGCCTGGGTGCGCTGCCTCTGCAATGCGGCTGCTGGTTTCGATGCAGCACATCGGTGTCGAAACCTTGTCAGGAGCAGTGGGCCTGGAGCAGCCCTGCTTCCCTTCTGATGCGCACGCGCCAGTGCAGTCACCAGTCGTTTGCGGGGCAGGGGCACCCCCTGCCAGTGTTTGCTGCGGGAGTTTCTGAGAGTCTTGGTTTGCCACGTGTCTCGTGAACACCTGCTGCAGGGCTGGCGCGCGGCGATGACTCGGTGGAGCGACGCCAATATGACGAGCGCCGCGCCTACCTGGTCCGCAAGCACAAGGACCGACTGTCCAGCCAGGTGAGTCAGCTATCCGAGGCCTGGAGACGCCTACACGTGTTCGAGAATGCATCGTGCTTCCGCAAGCACAGAGCTGGCAAGCCCCACACGTTTGGGTGGTACGCAAGGCTGGCATCCTGCGGGTGGCACTGCACCAACTGAGGCAGGAAAGCGTGCACGCCGTGGAGGGCATGCCTCTCCCCCGTCTGCTGCTCCGCTCCTTCTCCGAATGTGCCTTACCAAACGTCTCCAACTTGGAGACGTCTCCGACTTGCAAATTTGCAGGCCACGTTGGACCAGATGAAGCAGGACAGGATGTGCGCCACGAACGCCATCAACGACTTAGTAGTTCTAAAATCAGGCATACATCAAAGCTGATGTTGCATTTTGGTAAGCTCTGCAGGTGGCGCTGGACCAGCTGAAGCAAGACAGTGTATGTGCCGCGGATGCCATCAACGGCGACATCAACGACCGGTTTACGAAGTACCTGTACCGCTCCAAGCACCGTCCGCTGCAGGTGGGTTTCGAGGTTGTGTCAATTTTGAGACTGAAGATCACTCATCAGATATCTGATCAGGTATCTATCAGGTATCGATACCACCGGCAGCATCAACGACCGCCTCATGGAGTGTATGTACAGCTCCGAGTGCCTCCCGCTGCAGGTGAGTTTGAGCTGTTTTCGAAACTCGAACGCCCTCACGAGAACATCGAAGGATACGTCCTCGCAAAGACATCCAGGGACATCCTCACAAACACGTCAAAGGAGACGTCGCCTAATGGATTGTGTCTACAGCTTCAGATACCGCAGCGCCTGTTGCAGGCAGGTGCGACCGAGATAGGTATTCTCAAACACCAAGTGCAGAGCTGACGGCGTCGTGTGGACTGCTGACGAAGGAAGCGCTGCCGGCCTGCAGGTGTGCAGCTGGACTTCCGATGACAAGTCGATGCCTACAGCGGGGTCTTGTTGACGGTCTTCTATCGTCAATGGTCCTTTTTCGGGCTATTGTGAGACAATGATCGGAAGGAATGCTGTCTGCTTCAGGAGGCGCTGGGCAGGGCCGTAGCGAATGAAGACTCGGCGGCAAGCGGTGCCGCTGGGAATGCACAGCCATCATGCTCCACTGATGATGTTCGAATTCACATTCGTTTGAAGCTGGACACTTCGCTAATGCTTAGTTGCTGCAGGAGGCGCTGGTCAGAGCAACGATGGCAGGCGACTCGGAGCCCTCGAATGAAAGCAACACGTTCTACATAGTGTTCCTGAATATGATGTTCTCTTCGGATTGGGCAACAGAATTAGGCACTGATTTGGCCTGCTGCAGGAGGCGCTGGACAGGGCAACGGCGGAAGGCGACTCGGCAGCGAGCCGCGCAGTGGACGACTGGGCCAAGGCGCTGGAGGAGCGTGGCAGATTCGGCAGTTCCCGCGGCACACACCTCGATTGAGAACAAGAGGGCGGGAGGGCGTCTTGGACGGCACAATAGGCAACAAAAAGCTAGCGCGACTGTATGTAGCTCGAGCTTCTAGCGAGGATGTGGAGCACATAATGTTTTGCAAGTTTCTTCTCGAGCAGCGGCAGAGGGAAGCCCCAACGTAGTGCTCTGATGTGACTGCCACGCACGTTGGCAGGCGATTCGTTGCCTTGACATACATTACTAAGCAGTAATCATATCGTGCGTCCACAGACTAGAAGAACAACGACGAATTCTGGCAGAGATTCCAGCCCTATGAGTCATCCGCAAGCTCGATCTGTTCAGCCAATCAACTGCTTGTGACGCTCAGTCGTGCACCCTCCCCACGCCCTATCATGATGCCGCCTTAACCCCCTCCCCTTGCATTATGCCAGATGCCACCAGCGGCGCAGGGTGCACTCACAGCTCAAGCCGGCAGCTCGCATATGCCTCGGGTGCAGGTCAGCCCACCGCAGCACTGGGCGTCATTCAGACAGCGCGTCGTGAGGACTCCAGGGAAGCTGCCGCCGGCCTGCAGCAGAAAGTTCCAATCGCATGCATGTTGCCTGTGTGATGCTGTTGGGTTGGAGCGTGGCAGGGAGCATGCCAGCTGGATGGGGGTGTGGGGGCGACCACCGGGCAGCTTTGGATTGCCAATCCGCTCTGCGGCATCCTCAAAAGGTGGGATTGAGGCCAGATCAGCAGGAGGACAGCAAATGCCAAGCGCGGCCGCACCTGGATGCAGCAAACGGGCCCGGAGCACAGAGCTACTTCTGCGCGGTTGCAGGCGCACTGCAGGAGCAGGACTATTGATGGTCATCTCGTATTCAAGCCTGACGCCAGCAGCAGGTATGTTTTGCATTTCATTCTTTGCACTGGCAACCGATTTGACATGGGCTATTGCCAGCAGCAGAGAGCACCACTGTTCTCTCTGCTGCAGGCACGAACGAATGCCGAAAAATATTTTCGGATGTCCAGGGCCATCTGTGACAACAGGAAGGAAAGGAATTGCGTGTCGCACGTCGATCGGGCTGGGGCCGACGCCCGCACCAAACTCGACGCAGTCGGACTGCACGATGCAGGGCCGCCCGATGATGGCAGCAGGCGGCACGGCAAGCGCTGACGGTGGCGGCTGGACTTCCGCCACGGCGCTGGGTGGCGGAGGTGGTGGAGGCCGGGTTGCGTAGGTCTTTAGTGGAGGCGGCGGGCGGCAGGAGGCGCCATAGGCGCCATGGCTTCCGGCGCAGATGGGGTAGGAGCCTGCAGCCTGGTGCACAAGCAGAGGAGCACATTTGAACTCAGCAGTGAGTTATTCGATTGAGAGCGGAGGGGTTGTCATGAGCGCAGCATTGGCCACCCTTGACCTGGGCGATGCAGCGATCCTGGACATTCGACATCAGCTCACAATGGTGCAGCCGCACTGTGGACATGCCAGCAGCGGCTGTGAACACGCCAGCAGCGGCTGTGAGGACAAGCCACGAGAGCCCCGCCGCCATTGGCGAAGCTGGAACTCGCATTGTGCTCTTCTCACAGCAGTGCTTATCTCGGGATGCACGCAGGTTCCTTAAACGATCAAGGCTTTCTGCTCTGGCGATAATGCTGTTATTTTCGTTTCTGCAGCAGCTACACCGTGTCCTGTGGCCTCTTGTATCAGGTTTACTCTTGGACTCATTCGCACGACAGCAGTACGAGGGCAGTTGCTTTCACCGGTTTGCAGAACACAGCCAGACCAAAACACAACCAGGAAAAGAGTCCTGGCTCTGCTGCACACCTGGCGAGGCAAGCCCTCAACTGGCCTGGTGCAGTTCCAATTGAGGTGCTGACTGAGGCCTTTCAACACATGCACCCACAGCACCCTGCACATCAGGATGCGCATGCTCATGCGACCTCATGCATCAAACCTGTCTTCAACCATCGTCCGAAAGTGCAATGCTTCCAGCGGCAAGCACACAGTGCTTTCCTGTGCGAACAAGCAGGGCACCACCAGCAGCCATGTCAGCGGGCGGCGCCGCAGAGCACTGGGCTTCAGAGATGTGCGGGCCGCAGCGAGACGCGCATACGAGCACGCCTACGACCCCGGTGCCCTGGTGGTCTACACGTACGGCCTTAGCATGTCCTTTGCCGCGGGCTACATCTTTGGCCGCTGGGAGGTAGGTCACCCGAGCATCGCGGAGTCTGTCTCATGCCAAGCCTGCACAGGCAGCCGAGGCTCATCGCAGTTTGTTGAGAACATTGCAGTTTGTTGGGAACATCATTAGCGGACGCCGACACAGCGCGATGCTGCCTGCCAGCTGGACAACGTTTTGCTCGAGACACGTCCATACGGGCTGCTTATCGGCAGACATGACTCACCGCCGCGGTGTCAGATAGAAAGCGGCTGAAGAGGGCAGAGCAGATATATTCTTCCCACAGGACATCCAGACTCCCTTGAAGTTGCACATACTGCCTCTTTCCGTCTGCAGGGGCCCGTGAATGTGCAGCGGCGTATTGATACAGCAGTCAGCCAGTCAGAGGCGCACATGACAAACCAGCTGGCACATCACCGCTCCGACATCCAGGTGCTGATTCTGCGCCCAGCACCAGCCTGATGCAAAGCATCTGATCTTTGCCTACGGATCCCGCATCACATACATGGTCTGCTGCAAGGGAACCGCATTATCAGGCTCACTGAGTCGTCACGCTGGGGCGGCTTGGCTGCCAGTTTTTTCTGCCACCTGCACCCTGTGTTGAGATGACGTTTTCCCTGGCGCGCAGGCTGACCTGCTGCAGTATACAATCGCTGCCACCCCAGCGGTCGACGTGCTGGCTCCAGTAGCGTGTGCGGCCGGCAGCGGCCTGCGCCGCAGCAGCGAAACGGCTGGACTGCTGCAAGACAGCCCCACTGCAGAGCAGCTGGCGCCAGAGTCGGGGGGAATCGCCAGCAACACAGCCGATGTGCTCGGCGCGGGCAAAGCAGCCACAGTCACGCCGGGGCCCAAGCCGGCGGCCGGAGCTGCCAGCAGCGCCGCCGCTGCCTGGGGAATGCCGCCGCCGCCTGGAGCCTCGCAGCTCTCAGATTCAGCAGCCGAAGCGGCGCGCAGGCTGGCAGAGGGCGCGCAGCAGGCTGCCGCACAAGTCCAAGCGGCGGCGGCGGACGCCGCATCCAAGGCGGCGGACGAAGCTGTGCGGAAGCTCAGCGAGGCCGCCGCCGGCGTTCAGGCAAGAACTCATGACGGAGCCGAGGCCATTCTGCAGGCCGCCCAGGGCTTCGTCCGCAAAGAGGCGCAGAAGCTGAGCGACACCGGCGGCGCTGCGAGGCAGAAAGCCACGGATGCCGCCAAAGCCACGGATGCCGCCAAAGGCACGGCGTCCGCGGCTCAGGATCTGGCCTCGAAGGCGGCTGCGTCCACAGCACAGGCCGGTGCGGGCGCTGCAGCGGGTGCGACTGACACGGCCAACCATGCCGCCAGCGCGGCAACAGACACAGCCGCTGGGGTAGGGAACAGGTAGCAGAGCAGAGCAGAGCATGGTGTGCGGCGGACAAAGTCCAGGAGCGCGCACGGGATGCCACAATGGCGGCCAAAGCCTAAACCCTAAACCCAAAGGTGCCACAGTGGCGGCCGCCTACGGTGCCGCAGAGAAGGCTCAGGATGCAGCGGAAGACGAGAAGGACACCGCACGGGTCGCGGCCTCCGCAGCGGCAAAGAAGCTGCAGCAGCTGGAGTATGGCGGCAGCAGCGACAAGGATGCAGGCAAGGCCAGCGGCGCTGAGAATTCTGGCGGCGGCAGCGGCTCAGAGGACAGCACCTCAGTTGACAGCGGCTCAAAGACCGGCGGTCCAGAAGGCTCAGATACCAATCTGGGCAAAGATGTGTTCTGATGAATGAGGCATGTGCAGCTGCGGCTCGATGTGGAGTCGCCGAAGCAGCTGACTCGGCAGCATCGACTGGTGCCGCTGCTATTCGCCAACTTCTGTGGAGTGGTACAGCAGTGCACATGCGTGGATAGAGGCAGCAGCAGGCAGTCATGCGGCGGCTGGTTGCAGATGGACGTGCTGTCTATCAGCAGCACTCCGCTCCACAGTGACGAGCAGTTCCCCAGCGCAGGGGCCTTCAGATGTCAGATGCCCCGCACGGAGTGTGTTTTGGAAGGCACAACAGTTGAACCAGGATGACACCGCCAGGAGCGGATAGAGATCGTGACTTTCAGCTGTGGCTTCAAGGTTTTCGGGAGTGATTTGATGCTGATCATCGTCGGGGACGCCGCGGAAGTAGCGTGTCTGCTGGGGCCGGCCTGCGGAAAACATCCACACAGTTTCTGCGACCGGGATGCTGATGATGAGCGATTTGCAGTTAAGAACATGATGCGTGCGACTGGCGCCGCGGCCATCTGCAGGCGGCGCTGCCTCTTCGGCGGCCAGGACATTTGATTACTCTCGATACGGCTCTATTGTACGGGGAGCCTGCACACACTCGTCCGGTGATGCACCTGGCAGTTGGGGGCAACATGGGAGATTTTGTGCGGCAGTTTAGCGGAACAGTACCTCACCAAGGCCGAAGTCAAGGGTGAGCGTGAGCGACTGGCGGCTTGGCAGTTTGATAAGATGAATAAGTGGTGTTCAAACCCGCAGTGCGACACTGCCTTCGAGCAGCAGACGAGGATGCGCCCGTGTGCCACTGATTTTCCCGCAGACAGCGCCCAGGAAGGGTTACGGCATCAGGTCAGACAAACCCTTGCCCGCAGCCGTGGTTCACGCGAAATGACGCCCGTGCGCTTCACATTTCCGGCAGCCGCGGCCTCCACAATTTCGCAAGCGCAGTTACCATCGCTAGTCGCGAAAAGTTCTGCCAGTAGTACGAAGGCCGCTCGCTTGCGGAGCAAGGGTCGACATGCAGACGTCCCCGGTAAGGATGTCTTGCCCTTGCCACTCTGCATGCTGCGGATCCGACCTTTCACAGCCATCGCGACACCTCGACATGTTGCAACGTATATTGCTTGAGTATAGGTCGCTCTGGGGACGTGTCCTGCCGCTGCAGCCATGCAGTCGGCCACCGCGAGGTGGGACTTTGCTGGTGCCCTGAGCCGTCTGCCACCCCCTGCTCTACTATACGATCTGCTGTTCACAACATGAACTGTAGAGTCTCTGCTTCCGGTGTATGCTCGTCTCTGCCTTGACGCGTGGAAGTCTTCTCGAGGGATGTCTCGTGCCTGCAGGCAGCACAGGCACGCCTGCACAGCAGGCAGCGCAGAGCGGGGACACAGGTGGATGTACAGCTGTTACTTGACTCACCGTGCCACGTCTGCTCTGCCGTGTTGCACCATGCGAAAAGGCTGCGAGTGGCTTTGATGGGGCATGGCGGCAGCCCCAGCAAATTTCACTCCTCGATCGTGCTCCGCAGGTTGCAACGGCTACAGAAGAGCCACCGCGGCCGTCTGGCGCTGCTGCAGCAGTCAGCGCAGCGGCCCGCGCAGTGCCGGGCGTCCGCCGCCGCGCCCACCGCCGAGGCCGCAATCGCTGAGAAGCCGGAGAGTGCGGAGAGCGCGACGCAGACAGCAGCCAGGTGGGGGGGGGGGGGGGGGGGGGAAA
>JAABUL010000968.1_pt1 | contig 58224 bp, 61 predicted proteins | sample 5559151 | NCBI WGS metagenome assembly JAABUL01 (sample SAMN10711876, study PRJNA513368) | rock metagenome | isolation source: Antarctica rocks | place: Antarctica: Victoria Land, Pudding Butte sud
CGGAGTAGCTATTACACTCTCTGCGACTTCACCGATGCGTTAATTGTCGCTTCAGCATTCCACAAAAGCTCTCGAACAAGACACTGTCTTTGCCTTGAAGCCAGCGCAGTTGTACCTCGACATCACCCACCTGCCGTTGCTGTAAATGTATTTTAAAGCCCAAAGCCGGCTCCGTATCATCTTCGTCCTGTTTCTTTCCATGGCCACGGGCCATATCGTGGGCCGACCCGAGGCTCGGATGCTGTCGTTTTCGTCGAGCTGCCCGGGACCAGACGTTGCCAGTTGAGAAACCCACACCAGTCACGAGCGCAGGCCGATAGTTCCATCTCAGATCTAGAGCGTGCAGTATGTCGTGGAGTCGCCCGGCGCAAGTTTCAATGGCGATGCTGGGAACATGAAAGTCGCTTTCGCATGGGAATGGAAGCAAGTGCTTGGGGAGCGTGGACGTACCCCTTGCGACGTTCTTTGGCCCCCTCGAATCAGCCCATAGAGCTAGGGATGAGCCTCAGGGTTATGCGTACCTGGCTTGGCCGCATGCTTCCCCAGCTCCATGCCACAGCCCACCGCCTTGTCTTGTTCCCCTGTACTAAGTCTTTGACTGCCCAATTAACAACGCCTGCTCCCATCAAATTCTCAATAACAATCTCTACGCTGGAGTACTTTCCCAACATGCTTGTGTACCACTGGCACCTTTCTTTGAGAATTGTGCTTTCGTCAATCATGCGAGTGACAAAGGCGATCTCACCACCTGGTGTGACCATTTCCACGTCAGCACCGGTACAAGCTGAACGAGGTGGTCGAGATTTAGCAGCTGCTGAAGCAACAAGATCTGCTGTCGAGGCGTAAAAAGGCGGGTTGCACATTGTAAAATCGATGCTAGTACAAGAGTATGAGTGCCGGAATTGTATCAAAGTAAGCAAGACAAACCTCTCGAGCCCGAGCGTATCTATGGGTATCAGAGCGTCGTTTGACTTGGTCAGCAAAGGCCGAATCCGAGACTTGAGATTGTTTTGTACGATGTTGCGCCGCGCACAAGCTATGTTCTGCTCGTCAATATCTGCCGTTGGTCCAAATCAGCTATGTTTGCGTCTTCGGATCTTTGCAATGGCACCTGTAGCAGCAAATCTCCACTTTGGGCGTTGAGAGCAGCCAAGAAGCGGGTAGATGCAACTGGCCCCCGTTCCACTACACCAGCGGAGTCAGGGAAATTGGCTTCGAGATCCCGAAAAGGCCTACATATCAATTCCGATGACTTCACGCTCAGAGTCATATCGGTCGCTATAGTCTTCGCTGGTAGTATCGAGGAGATCCTGGATCCAGAGGATGTAATTGAACCTTGACCATGGTCAGCTCCAAGAGGCATTGAATGGTTGGGAGCGGTCCTACCGGTTGGGGACCTAGGTCGTCAATCATTAAGTGCATTTCGCTCGTGGATTACTTACAGGTGGGCAGAGGCGGTCGTCCGGCAGCTCGATCTCAATCCCGAAGTCTCTTTCAAGCAGACTTTTCGTGAGTTGTCTTCAGACTCATCAGACAGTACCCTGATCGATAGCGCTAGCGAGACGTACTGTACAGCCTCCGGGTTGCTGAAGTCCAGCTGCCCGTTGGACTTTAAACTACCAAGAGATTAGCCTGGTTTGACGGAGGGCAGGATTCGAGGCATACTGCTTGTTGAAAGCAGGCGATTGAAGTGCAAGCACTGCAAAGTCGACCTCATCTTTGTAGATATCTCTGGTCACCATGATTTCGGCATGGAGGCCATCGACATTCAAAGCAATTCCTAAGCAATGCATAAAACCATGTTCATAGGATCTGGCCGGATGTAAGCGGAGCACGGGGGTCGCAAAAAAGCCGGAACATTCAAGCCAAGAATTCTGGTGGGGTTTTCGGGTAGGACCAACTTTGAATGTTCCGGCTTTTTTGCGACCCGCGATATCCCCGCCAGACCGCGGGCCTAGCCGCCGCTAGAACTATTCCAGATCTTGGCATTATGAAGCTTTTTCGAATTATTCATTCAATTTAGTTGTGAACTTGGGCTCCTGCTATCACTAAGAAATGGCAGATGATCACTACGCATTGCTAACGAGTCACCATGCTAGAGTCCTACTAGGTTTTGATGCAGATCCCGCACTCAGCTACGAGCCTCTAAGGACTTGTGACGAGTGGTCACAATTCATTCTTCAACGCATCGGCTCCTGGCATGATCTCGATCAGCTACTTTCGATTGGAGCCACAGCTCTAGAGGCATTTCTGCAAGCCAATGTCACTGGGCCACCGCTACCTTGGAGTTCTGCCACGGTCATTTTTCCGACAGACCTGTTTGATGGCAACCGCACGCTTGAAAGGTTCCGAAAGGAGCTATTGTCATTGTTGAGTCTCGATGGAGAAACCGTATACCAACTTATCCCTAACATAGAGTTATTTGTCTTGGCAAAACTTATTTTGGACCATCAACGATTTGAGGTAGAGCCAAAGGGACGTCTAGCGCGACTTAGAGTCAGTGTCTGGCATCAACGGTTGCTCTCTGAAGTCTCTCCAACTCTCCAAACACAGATTTATGGGATTCTGGACCTTCTCGAAGAGTCTATATTGAACAATGCATCATCAACGGAAGGAATCAGCCCAGCGCAATTCTTGATTGAAAGAGCTGCCATCCATACACTTCATGGATTTGACGGGAAAGCTCGTGATGACTTGGTGAGAGCAACGAAGAGAAGATCATTCCATTTCGCACTCACTGGACGCCGGGGAAAGCGAACCAAGTTTCAGGAGAAAGAATTGAGCCAGCTTGTTGTGCTTGCAAAGAGCGCCGAAGCACAACACTCGGCCTCGAGCCCGCAAAGCCTTGGCAAGCAATGGCCCAAGGCACTTAATCTGAATGATGATACGCTACTTGAGTCAATCTCCTTCTCAGCAAAGAACGATTCAGCTCCAGTCTTTCGAGCTGATGATGAGCTGCCGAGTGAACTTCAGTCTCTGGATCCCGGCAACCAGCCACTCCTCGACCCACTCGATGCTATTATCCTGCTTGCTACTGCAACATCAGTCACCAACACATCCCCATCGGATGGCCTGACTCGTGAGGAGACATTGCCTTACGCCGAACGAGTGCTTTCTGGTGGCAGCTCAAATTGGCAAGTCTATACACAGGCTTTGCTTGTCAGGAGCCGAATTGAAGGATATAGATCTCGGACCATTGAAAGGGGTGTTTTGCAGCTGCAAGCGGTGGTTGATCAAGTAATTGCACAAACCACCGCTTCAGATTCGCCCAACGGAGAACAAATTGTTCAGGGTTCGGCGACCAGCGGCCCAACGTCATTCCTTCCGCAAGCCAAGGGATCAGAATCCGCACCAGTCTCCGAGCGTCTTCAATACATTCACCAACTTGCATCGCCGCCCCGGTGGAAGCTAGAGTCCGAACTTGCCGACCGTTGGGTCTCCCTCGGTGGTCTTCGGACAGCCCTAGAGATTTACAAACGCCTGCAAATGTGGTCCGAGGTTGCTCTTTGCTGGGCTGCAAATGATCGCGAAGACAAAGCTCGCAGAATCATACGCCGGCAACTCTACAACTCGGTCGTCGCCACATCCGCGGAGATACTTGATGAAGACGATGAGAACGACGACGTTTGTGACTACAGCCTAGAGAAAGACCCATTACCAGCGGATGCTCCACGTCTTTTCTGCATCCTTGGTGATATAGAGAAGTCTGTAGCCGCTTATGAACGTGCTTGGGAGATTTCCAATCATCGCTATGCTCGGGCACAACGCTCGTTGGGAAGATACTACTCTGCAGCTGGCGATATGACCAAGGCCGACGATGCTTACGCAAAGTCACTTAAGATCAACCCACAAAATCACTCTACATGGTTTGCTCTGGGATGTATCAGGTTGCAGACCGAAGATTTTGTGGGTGCAGTGGATGCTTTCGGGCGAGCTGTGCAAACCGAGGATACAGACGCGGAGTCGTGGAGCAACTTGGCAGTATCCCTATTGAAGCTGCCGCCTAATATGACAACAGGTGCAAGCACCGACCACACTGATGCCGCACTTGCATTTGATAGCGAGCAAGAAACGCCGGCAAAGCCGGCAACAGACCCTCAGAAGCATGTGCGAGAAGCATTTGTTGCGCTTCAACGTGCCGCGGCGCTCAAGCGAAACTCCTTTCGAATATGGCAGAATGTACTCAGCGTTTCCGTCAAATTGTCACCACCCCCCTACACGGACATCATTGTTGCACAGACGCGTCTCATTGATCTGCTTGGGAAGCTCGAGGGTGAAAAGTGCGTAGACGTAGACATCGTCGAAGCTCTGGTAGCACATCTCATCACGACGTCGCCATCGCGTTTAGACCGAACAGGAGACGTGTATATGGAAGAACACCAGACTGCAGGTGGACCAAGCAGAAGGACTGGATTAGAGAAAATGGTCGTCGACTTGGTACAAAAGAAAGTCACACCCCTGATCACATCATCTCGCCGGCTCTGGCTCTTGACCGCAAAACTGTCCTTACACCTTCAACAACCGTCCGCAACATTGTCGGCGTATGAGAAGGCATGGCGCGTCACTCTCAATCAGCCTGGATGGGAACTCGGTGGAGGCTCAGAAGCTGCCAAAAACGCTTGGAGGGAAGTTGTAGGTTCGACCATCGATCTGGCTGACGCATACGAAAGCCTTGGCGAGAGGACCAGAGAATCAGGGGTGGGTGCAGGCGAGCCGGTCGCCAAGGACTGGAGATTCAAAGCAAGAAGCGCGTTGAGGTCCGTTATCGCAAGAGCGAAGGATGGCTGGGAAGGCGATGGAGGATACGAGACTCTCTCAGAAAGACTGCTCGAGTTGAAAAGTGGATGAAAATTTCATGAACGGATGTTGCTGGCCCTGCAAGTCCATGCAAGGGACATTTCTGGCCACCCCTTTGCGCCAGGATTCCCCACTGGGGATCCCGACCTCTTCCTGCTGATTCTGTTTCTACTCATTATGGCCATCAATAGTTACAGAAAGCCTGCGCAAGACACCGCTCCCAGATGTCCATCCGAAGAAGAGCAACCACTTAGGGATATGGACTATAGGCTCAGAACGAGCGGACAGAGGGGCCAAAACACGAACAGATCCAAAGACGGCGGCTATGCCCAACAACCATGTTGGTATTGTCTTCTATCTAACAGGCAAATGCGCCCTTTCCACTTTGTAATGATGGGCACCATATTAGCATGCATGTTGTGTCTGTCAGTACGTTCGTTGTTGTGCTCTCCCTCAACACCTGCTATCGCCTTAGAGAATCCATTGTCCAATGAAATACCAGAGGGATGCCGACACGATGCTTCGATGGGCGTCGTAAGGTCTATGGGGAACGATTACCCAAGCCTAGGCGTTGTCGAATGCCGAAGGGTTACAGATCGACCAAGTGCCTCAGCGCCGACACAGGAAACAACGTATGTCACTCAGCAGCTTGCATCTTTCGAGCCTTGCAAGACGAGCACTATCCATGATATTTACATGTTCACTAGAACCGACCTTTGTACAAAGAACGGTACCTCCGCCACGAGCATTTCGACCGATTCTTGCAAGAGTACTCACAGCTCCCCGAGCTGTTCTTCGACCCCGGGTACAGCCTGCATGGCTTCTGGCTACACCATCATCTACACAACCACCATTACGTACACGGAGACGACTACCGTGATGCCCATGACGGCGACTTTGAGTGACGCGGGTAATGTTTCAACGCCTTGCCAACCCTCTGTGGTACTGGGCTACAGCCAGGGAACAAAATCAGCTCATACCACTATGGGCAGCTGCTCGGAAATGCCAATGGCTTTGGAAGGCATGAAACCTAGCATCGACGCGAAACCAATAGTCTTGGGCCCATGGCGCTTCGAATTGTTAGTTCCACATTGTTCCGATACTTACAGCCCACTGTCCTCTCTGTCCGAAGAATATCCCGGCTTCATGGAATGCATAAATCACTGTGTGACAGCCAACATTGGCTTTGATCATCCTCCATGTAAGGGAGTCGCGCTCGCCCTGGGAGGACTCGGCGACAAACCTTGGTGTCTCACTCTCTCAATGACGGATATGATATCGTTCAAATATGGCGGAACAAGAGCAGTCGGCTCCCCACGGGAATGGGTGTTTGGGGCAAGGCTTGTCAGATCGCCATAGGAAACTCACAAGACTACATTACAGGCGTGCACGTCATTTCCAAGACTTTGCCATAGATGCTCGGTTATCGCGCCCCCAATCATCGTCTTTTTCGCAGTGTACGGCAGGCGAGGCTGGTATACATGAGCTGTATGAAAGGGATACCTATGTTGTAGGGTCGCCGACAAATGCTGTGCCAATGGTCTGCAGCTACTCGAAAGCAGGAAATTGTCCGCGGGTAGGCCACAGCGAAAAGCTGGCTTTAGCTCCAAGATTGTCTTCATCATTCAAAGCTGATATTGTCCCATATCTCAACTTTCGATAGTCTGCATGAATCACAATCTGAACTCTCACTGGCAGACGAGGCTTAGCACCTCTACTGATGTCGTAACCATGGCCCGAGCACTCCGTCCTTCTCCCTCTGTACTAAAGCTTATCCCTCGTGCTCGTAAAGACAACATTGCTCATGCTTACACGTTGTTAAGAATCAGAGCTCTCCGCACGTTGGATCCAGTGAATTTCTGACCTGCCCAAGCTTCCCCAGTCAAAAGCTGCCTCTTGCGATCCTTTCTACCAACGCTTCCGAGCATGAAGTACCATACGTATAAGTACCGTTCGGGTAGCCGAGAGTGATTACCTGATGCACTCTTTCAAGGGTGCATAATCTGTCGTCTGCTGATGTATTTACCACGGTGGATTTTAGTCGTGCTGAACTGTGGGAGTTGATGTTTAGTAGCAAATAATGCCAGAGACCAATAGGATCTCAAGTCAGATATTTGATTAACCTCGCGCATGGCTTTTTGGATGTGATCATGAGAGATTCTCTGACATGAAAGGAATATCTGATGCTGGAATACTGGCGATGAGGGTTTTCTTTGGTGAGATTGTTTTTAAGATTGTTGTAGTCAGGGAGGGTGGCGGTGCAAAGGAGGGTGTAGGTCGAAGGCATTCTTGATTCAGTCTAAGTGATTCAAGCTCGGGCTCCGGGATTTATCTAGTGAAAAATCGTCAGGACGCCGCGCGAGATGGAGGCAAGGGGCCACATTCGGCCAGAACGTCTGAGATAGATGCATCGTCACTCCATCAATGTTTACATGTCTTCCCCCACTGAATGTTAACATTGAAAGAGCATCTTCGCCTCGAGAGGATTGAGGTCGAGCCTCGTAGGTCGAGCGTCGACAAAGAGGTGGCAACCTACGAGAAGCCACCCACACTCGGACTCTGGTGGAAAGCAATATATGGCAGAATGAATAGATTCATTTGGCAGTTCCCGCTATGGGCTAGCGGTCGAGTGTGTGATAGTGGATGATGCTACAGATAAAACAGCGGAGGAAGACTCCTTTGATATACCCCAAGAACTAATCAAACTTTTCCCCTACGGACCAGGATATTGATTCGAGGTTTCCTTTTCGTTCTCCGCCTTCTTGCGTCTTCCAATCATCAAAACCCTCTAAATGTTCCTCCACAAAGTGGATTGACCACAATAGCATGCATATAGCTCTCCACCCCCACATCAACCGCTTCGTACAGATCAAGCGTCAGCAGCGCATGGACAGCTGTACAAAACCATCGTATCGCAGTATCGTTCACGACAGGCTGGTAAAGTCTTCCTATATCCACGCTGAAGCTGAGGCAGGGAGGATTCCCGGTCGCATTAGCTTTGTAGGATATCCATCGATCTAAACAGAAGCTCGCGATAGAGGCTTGGGTGAGGAAGGTGTTCAGGATTGGGTTGTAGCAGTCTGCGTGCGCGTTGACGAAGGAGTCTGCGAGTTGGTGATTGATGGTGTGAGAGTGGGAGGTGTGAAGACGATGTCGTCGGTAAAGCTGGTGGGAGAGGTACATGGTGGGATCGTGGTGATAGTTGTTGCGATTGTGAGGGTTGAAGACTGTGCGTACGTTGTTTTGACAGATGGTTCAGGAGAGAAGCAAGATGTAAGGCGTATTCATTAGGTGTAGCATGAGAATGGAAACTTGAGGTCTCTTCGTTCTATGTGGATCTCGGTGCTTGTAGCTCGCTCAGCGGTCAGTGAGCGCTGAAGCTAGCCCTGACTCGATTGTTGTGCTACTTTCCTTGTACTCCTCCAATTCTTCCACTTACCCTCTTCTCAGGGCAAGTGCGGAGGTCTTGAAGAGTTGACACTTCACCATATCATATCTCCAGTGCGAACGACTGATGATATCGAACAAGAATGAGGGACCAAGAGGTGAAGCAGAATACTGCATTGACCGGAATTCGAGTCTTTTGCGTTGTGTACCCTACAGCAATCATCTTCCAACCGGCCTTCATGAAAACTTGTATTGATGTAGCACGTCTTTAGCATAGACTTAGATCGGAAGCAAGAGGACTGCTTGCAGAGACATATCGGCGTCCTGTTGATGATTGTATTTGGGCTTCTGCAATAAGAGGTGCTACTGACTGCTGTCTTCAGACACACGACAGACCGTTTCGTATCAGAGCAGCTCGTGAAATTCAAGGGCGTGAGGATCTGGGTTTAGTGTCATTGCAGAGGTGTCAAGACGCGGACTAAGAGAAAAAAGCTTATTGGCGAGTGTTGACTGTCAAACCCACTGTGCATGACGAGGCTGTCAATCAGACCGCTGCAAACCTCAAGAAGACATTATCAAATGTTGGCAATCAAGCCAGGGTGATCTATGCGTAGATGCACCTGCAGCACGAAGTGAGAATCAGGAATCTGAAGCAAAACAACGCCCCTTAAAGTACCAAAATAACCCATACAATTTCAGAATCAAGACGACATGGTCGAGTGATACTGAGGGAGGGCGTTGACAGAAATGTCATCCGGTTATCGAATCCTACTTACCACAAAACCATGTCCGAGTTCGAATCGGGTCGTTGGATTCCACTGAAAGCGCACAAGCGGATTATTGTTCATTAGATTGACCTCACTATCCGTAGCCACTCAGTGTTGATCCAACGTTCCTTAGGAGTCACCCATTACTCGGTTTCCAGTCTTAGGCTGATTATTCTTTTGCCATTTTTGATTTTTTGATTTTTGATTTTCAAATTGTGAGGCCGGGAGGTGAAGTGAAGAGGTGAAGTGAGGTGAAGTGTTAATCCGCCACAGACACATATATATCAACGGATGATGCCTGCCCCAATGGCTCGTGGTGTTTGTTTCTTGATGGCATGTTAGTCACTGTCGCAATGCGAGCAATTTGGTCTATCGGTCGTCAGTCCATTCACACCAGAGGGCCGGTGTTTCCTGTAAATCTGTGTCCGAGTCATTGCAAGACCGATCATACATATTCATCCAACTCTCCCACACCATTCACTATTCATCGAGTACGGCATGATCTCATATCCACCAACCAAAGCTTCCGTCAAATGCAAATGAAGTCTCCTCTCCACCCAAGCGCACATTCTCGAATGTGGGAACAGTATTCGGTTTGTAAAATCCCAGCAGACGATTCATATCCTCCTCATCCATCTCCACCAGTTCCTCCAACGTCCATTCCTCACAGACTCTACTCATCCACCCCATCCTCTTTGGCCCCTCCGAGATATCTGGGGCCACCTTCCTCAACTTTTTCCTCAGCATCCCTACCTTCTGCACTGCAGCCCCGATGTTTTCAGGCAGATTTGCCGCAATGGACTTCCGGACAATACTCGCCAGCTTTGGCCCATTGCCGTTCGTAGATACCATTATCTGAAGCGGTCCGTCACGGTGAACAGACCCAAAGTAAAAATCGCATTCTGGCGGCACGTCTGCAATGTTGGCAGCGACCTTCCGTTCCTTACACAATTTCCAAATTACAGTAGACGCCTCTGGGTCATCGATAGCAGTCAGAACCATGTCGACGTCGTCGAGATCGGAGGGCTCGAACACCCGGTCGTGGTAGGTGACCTGGCCTTTTTCTATCCGATGGGCGACTTCAGGATTCAGCCCCGAGCGCGGAGATACGAGGGTGACTTTGGCATCGGCGTTGAGGACATTGAGGATACGGCCAGCTGCCACCTAGAGGCGGAATTAGGAAGCTTGCCACCAGAAGTCCGGAGACAGTGCAAACATACCTCTCCCCCACCGACCACAAGAACCCGCTTGTTACGGATCTGCCAGGCTAGAATCAGCGAGCCGCCACCTTGCACCTCTGGGAACTCCTCTGGCATTGTCTATTGTCAATCACATTGCCGGATGTAGGAAATAACTGAGAACGTTCGATAACAGCATCGGCAATGGAATTTCTTTTTGCCGGTCCCGCATCCTCACAGAGCATTTGCTGCCTGAACTCTCCAGTCGATTCTCCATGAGATCCTATGTCATAGGGGACAATGTCAGCCCGGAAGCTTGAGGGAGGGCGAGTGTTGGGTAGTGGGCGCTCTCTGTCTCCAGCTCATCCGCCGAGGAACTCCAGCTTGCTCTCACCATCTGCTAGCACAGTTTCGGTCAGCTCTTCTGCCTCGACGCAGCCTTCGACTGATCCACAAGACATTAGCTCGAGGATCTCACTTGACCAGAGCGATGGAGGAAACGCAGCGGCCACAGCTGCGGATTCGAGGCTGGCCTGCCCTATATGCAACGAGGACATGGTTACGCTGCTTCAATTGAACAGACATCTGGATGATACCCACAAGAATCTGGAGGAGGGGAAGCAGAACGAGGCCAAGGACTGGTTCAAGACCCAGATGATCAAGGCGAAGAAGTTTCAACCGCTGGCTGTGCTGAATCAGAAATTCAAGGGATTGGATGTCTTCGATTCAGAAATTGAGCCTCCACCCTCTCCCAGCCCCAAGTCTATAACGACGACTGGCCCCTCCACCGCCGCTTCTCAGACTGTAGAGCAAGATCCCGATGATGTGATCACGAAATCGCACTGGCAGAAACATGTAAGCGACCTTGTGAAGCTGTTCCTCCTCAATTTGAGTAGTATGCCGAGTTGTGCCCCCATGTTTTGGGAGTATACCCTGGGAGTCAATCATGCAATCTGCCCTTTCGCTCAATTACTGCTCTCCAATCTGGAAATGCTGACGTCGGAATTGCGTAGGGACCAAATGATGCTTGCGCCGAGCCTGAATGTGGGAAGAGAATCATGTCAGCCAATGGTAGCGTCAACTGCAGAAAATGTGGGAGACTGTTCTGCGATGAGCACACTATGTACAAGATGAAGCTGTCGAGATCAGCTCAGCACGAGCCAATCAGAGGACTTTGGTGTCGTGTCTGCGAGACATGCTACAAATCAAGGGAAGGCTACAACGATCGTACCGGCTTTGAGCGAAATCATACCCACGAGTTCGAGCAATTTCGGCGAAAGACGGTAGACAAGACGCTCCTGGAGGTTTCCAGATTAGAGAAGCGTCTTACGAAACTTACCCAGCTACTGGCAAATCCACTTCCGGAACAGACATCTACTGCAAGCAGTTTGCTATGGCCGTTGGCTGGTGCTAAGGCTCAGAGGAAGCAGGTGGAACAGTCGGTGGTAGATTGGGAGGACGATGCCAGCGTTACACGATGTCCTTTCTGCCAGCAGGAGTTCTCGACGTACACTTTTAGAAGGCATCACTGCCGGCTTTGTGGAAGGGTCGTTTGCGGAGACGTTTTGACCGATTGCTCGAAAGAGGTCGGTTTGACCGTCGATACAAGTACGTTCCCCCTTATCTCTACAGTCTGTCTGTGACTGACTTCTTCAGTGACTGACCGTGCAACAGAGAAAGCCGTGGGACAAGTCGGCGTCGATGTCAGAATGTGCAAGGATTGTAGGACTACGGTTTTCAGCAGGAGTGACTTCCACGCAGCTCTCGTACATAAGCCCCCAGATGCTCGAGCATATGAGACTTTGGTACAATTTGAAAGGGGGATTCGGTTGCTTCTCCCGAAGTTCCAACGGCTTCTGATGGTTTTGCAGTGGGTCTAGATACTGACTCCGCACCTATTCCATAAACTAAGCCATCACAGAGATCCAGATCAGCCGCCTTCGCCAGCTCAGCTTGCGGATGCCTCCAGGACACGCAAAAGACTTGTTGACGCTTTCGGCCAATATAACACCGCTGCCCGTCGAATACGAGATCTACCTACTAACTCACCTACCCAACAAAACTTGCAGAAGGCAATCTACCAAAAGAGTTCGATGTTCCTCCAAATACACATGCTGCCACTGAAAGCGCTGCCCAAAGTCTTGAAGCATGCCTCGCCCAATGGCATTAGCTCCTCTGGTCGGTCCACCCCAAATGGAAAGCCAGCAACGGCGTTGGCATCCATCAAGTATAACGATATTGAAAATGCCTCCCAAGTCAGTAGCAGTAGTGCAGTCTCCGCCCTCGAGGCCGAAGAGAAAACGCTACGGGAGACTCTGATCGTGCTTGAGGAGCAATTGTTTCTCGTCAAAGAGCAGGTGGCAGATGCTAACAAAAGGAGAAAATTCGACGAGGTCAGTAGTTTGGCTCAGAACGTAGAAGATTTGAGCAAGGAAGTCGATCGTGTACAAGGTCAGCTGGGGCAGCTTGATTTCGCGGGAGCGTATGGGGTGCAGTCATCTAGCATCGCACCGGCGAGGTGAGCTAAGATGAGATATGTGTTGCTCTTGATCTTGGGTGGCTTCAAGGTGGCTTCTCAGACGGCATTACGATGAAATGGCATACGCATAGTACGGGCAATCTTTGGAGCTGCATAGGTAATTTGCATCACTCTTACATTTTCGTGGCATAATCCCACATGAAATCCGCGCAAGCCTCCTACAGTACGATTGAGACCAATTGCCGAAATCTTGAGTTACGTTTCCACGAAGTTTCCAAATTTGCGCACAACTTCACGCTCCTTCCTCGAGCAACAACAAGAAGGCACGTAGCTTTCACTTCCGTTGAGTTCCAAGCATCCAGACCACTCAATTGCCCATTTCTTCTTGCACTTTGTTGCAAGCTGACAGACAGACGTAATCTTCTGACTTCTGCGTACTAGTGAACCTCCGAGACATGAGGCTCTCTTGCTCCATCGCAATTGTGCTGACCCAGGTGATCTACGCAACCCTCGCCATACAAATTGGTCGCGGACTCAGTCGGCCTGTCGACTCGGTGTCCTCAATATCTTCCCTGCTGTACCGTCACACAGGCTACATCGATCAGAAAGTTCGCGGCAATGCATACACTTCTCTTAACCACGAGTCGTATCATCTGCGCAATGTTGCCGCCCTACCTGCTGCGTCTTGGAACGCTTCTTTGGGGCCCTCAAATATCACTTCAGACAGCATAGCGGTAGATGAGTCGTTCATCTTACCAGATACCGTCCTATCAAACTCGTCTTCGAACGCGTCGTCACCGTCCAACACTGCCCGCCTTACTGATATTCCACTGCTATTCCAATCTACAGAAGCTCTTGCCACGACCGGCGATGCCGATGTTGCATGGAACAATCAAACTGACGCAGCTTGCGCCACCGCCCTCAGCACTCTTAATGGCGTCGCGACAAACCCATCCGGCATGGCTGCTTGCTACAACATTCGCAACTTCGACAAAATTAGCGGCTTGTTCCTGGCTGATCTGAGGCTTTTCCGGATTGCTGCGCCTGCTGCAAATTGGACACGGCTGCTTGTCTCAAGCGAGACGCTAGATGTCAGTTATGCGAGCGCAAGCATCACGAGGAGTGGAAGCATGCGTGAAAGGAACATCGTCCGGCGCAGCCTGGCTCACGGGAGGATAGTCGCGAAGAATTCATACTTGAGGCGTAATATCATGGGCGGTTGGAATAAGACGAAGAGAGCAAGCACGACGGTTGCATTGCCTCCTATTCAAGAAGCTGAGGCGAAGGACATGTACCTGAGACGCATCAATGGGACTCCACCGAAGATGCTTCAGGGCTTCACGTTCACTGCGGAGCTTGGTGGAAATATTTCAGCCTTGACTATGAATGAGTATGTTGTCAATGATGTCGTGACTCTGTCCATCGCCATCGCTGACCCATTTGCCCAGGACAATAGTGTATTCCATCCTTCTGCCCAACATCACCTTCTCAGGCGCCACCACGGATGGCACTGCCTTGTCTACTCAGCTTTCCGCCTACGATGCATCTTTCGTCAATGGCCTGTTTACACAATACAGCACGATGAACATGACATCCGAAGTCTCTAAGAAAGATGCGGGAGACTCGGGGTTACCGGGCAATACCCTCACCGACTTCCCTATCGGGTTGATCATCACCAGTGTCTGGACGATGCTTCTTTTGATGGCGATGGGCTATGGAACTATGAGCAAGATACAGGCCAGAGATGAATACAGAAGAAGGGTCAGGAGCCGGATGAGTGGCGGGATCGGCAGGCTTTACACGAGCAGCGAGCTCGAGGCACTGTCAAAGAATGTTCAAGCGTGGATGTGAAAGTGCGATTTGGCGTTACGATAACGGCAACTAACTTTGTAGCGATATGGAATATCTTCTATCGATAGCGTCGGTGATGAAGAAGTGTTGGGAGTTTGGGGAGTATGGGGATATGTTGCGGAGATGATGTTTGCACGTAGCAGAGCACTTTTACTAATGTACAATTCTATTGTCTACTTGTTACTCGAAATAGATTAAGAGTGTGCTGACTGGCCTATCTAATACGCTGAAGCCTTAACGTGATGTCTCAGATCAGGTACAAAGTGAAATCGTGCTCCATTAAATTATGAAATTACTTATGCCTGCCGGCGAAGCCTAAAGTAAAAATACCTTATGGCGGTGAAAAAAGTTTTGCGGCGGATGATGCAGGGCTTGCCTAATCCGGACTAGTCTCCAAAAATTTCCAAAATTCTTTCTGTGTGCTGTCAGCCTCAGCCAGATAATCTTCTTCCCTTCACAATCTACTTCCCCTTCTTGCCACCTCTCATAGACTGCATCTGCCTCTCTTTTTACGCATAGATTGCTACAACTGATTTGATAGAACGAAGAAGAGCCGACCAGAGCGCGGATTCCGCGTTGGCTTTCACCACTTTGTGTCGTTTTCAGCCAGCCACGCCTCCTACATCCAAGACTACATAATCGATCTACTCACCTTCTCAATCACATTTGACAATTCCTCGGAAAAATGCCCTCCATCGACGTTATGGATTCCGCACCCTCAAATGCGGCCAACACCAAGTCTGAAAATCAGAAGTCCGTGAAGGTCCTGGATGAGCTGCTCAACGCTCTCACCATCTCGAAGACAGCCGATGAGACCAGCGCTGCTTCTTTCAACATCGCTACTTTCATAAATGGCGATATTGAAGAGCATGACGCTCCTACAAAGTGAGCTTCACCCAAAATCCACGACCCAGTGTTGTTGGCCGGGCTATCTTGCCACGGTCGCAGAATCGGTGTTCTGCGCTTGGGAGTTAGACATTTGCTGACAGAGCTACACAGGGCCGTCGATGTTCTGAAGAAGCAGCTCGCCAATAAGAAAGATGCCGGAGCACGAGAGCGGGCCTGCAACGCCATTCAGGCCATCGCCTTACACTCTACGATTTCCGCGAATGTCGAGCCGTATCTGGTGGTGCTCCTCCAGCCGACCCTTGCCGCCGTTGGCGACAAGATGACACCAGTCAAGACCGCTGCACAAGCAGCAGCTTTGGCCATTACAAAAGCAATCAACGCCAACGCTGTCAAGGCTATCCTACCCTTCCTCTTGGACCCAATTGAGAAATCCCAGAAATGGCCCGAGAAGATGAGCTGCTTACAATGCATCGAAGCTCTTGTCGAATCCGCACCCACGCAGCTGGCATACCGGGTTCCAGATTTGATCCCCGTAGTTTCGGCAGCTATGTGGGACACCAAAGCTGAAGTCAAGAAGGCCGCCTATAGCACCATGGAGAAAGTGTGTAACTTGATTGTTAACAAGGATATCGACCGCTTCATTCCAGAATTGATCAAGTGTATCGCCAAGCCTCAACATGTGCCTGAGACTGTGCACTTGCTTGGTGCTACAACCTTCGTTACTGACGTTCACGAGCCCACTTTGGCCATTATGGTTCCTCTCCTAGACCGTGGCCTCAACGAGCGTGAAACAGCCGTCAAGCGAAAGGCCGCAGTTATTGTTGACAATATGTGCAAATTGGTTGAAGATCCCAACATTGTGGCAGCTTTCCTGCCCAGACTCATGCCTCGGCTACAAAATAACTACGATAATTTGGCTGATCCTGAGGCTCGTGAGAAGACGAAACAAGGTCTGGACACCCTGGTTCGCGTCGGCAATGTCAAGGATGGCAAGATCCCCGAAGTCTCGCATGCGGGCGACATATCTACCGTTTCGGCTATCTTGAAGCAGATCCTTGAGCCATCGCATAAGGATGCAGTCCACAAGTTTGGCCCGGTCGTGGAGTACATCTCTGCTATGGCCGGCCAGCTGATCGATGAGAAAGACACCGACTCCACTAGCTGGACAGAAAATACTCTTCCTTACATCACTGCAATCTTAGGCGACGCCGACTCAAGACCTATCGCTGATGCACTCCGAAAGCGAGCATCTCCAGGTGCTGAGGACGAGGCTGAGGAGGACGAGGATGACGAGCAGGGTGAAGACCTTTGCAATTGCCAGTTTAACTTGGCATATGGTGCAAAGATCCTACTCAACCAGACACATCTCCGCCTGAAGCGCGGCCAACGTTATGGGCTGCTCGGACCCAATGGTTCTGGAAAGTCTACTCTTATGCGCGCTATCAACAACGAGCAAGTCGAGGGCTTCCCAAAGAAGGATGAAGTCAAGACTGTCTTCGTTGAGCACGATCTTGATTCGGCTGATACCGAGCAGACGGTGATTGGCTGGACGATGAAGAAGTTGCAGGAGGTCGGACTAACAATCGAGCAGCCTGCTGTTGAGGCGAAGCTTAGCGAGTTTGGCTTCTTCAAAGAGCAATTCGAAGGCCCCATCACCGCTCTTTCTGGTGGCTGGAAAATGAAGTTGGCTCTCTGCCGTGCCGTCTTCGAGGACCCCGACATTCTCCTTCTCGATGAGCCCACCAATCATCTGGACGTTAAGAACGTGAAATGGATCGAGGACTACCTGACCAACTCGCCCTGCACCTCCATTATCGTCTCTCACGATTCGAAGTTCTTGAACAATGTCATCCAGCACGTCATCCACTACGAGCGCTTCAAGCTTCACAGGTATCGCGGCAACCTCCAAGAATTCGTCAAAAAGGTTCCTTCTGCCAAGTCATACTACGAGCTCAGTGCGTCGGAAATGGAGTTCTCATTCCCCGAGCCAGGTTACCTCGAGGGTGTCAAGACAAAGGCCAAGGCCATTGTCCGCGTCAATAACATGACCTTCCAATACCCAGGAACCAGCAAGCCTCAAATCTCAGACATCACCTTCCAATGCTCACTCGGCTCTCGCATTGCCGTCATCGGTCCTAATGGTGCTGGCAAGTCGACATTGATCAATGTCCTCACCGGAGAGCTGATTCCGACTATTGGTGATGTCTACACCCACGAGAACATTCGAATCGCATACATCAAACAGCACGCCTTCGCTCACATTGACCACCACCTGGACATGACGCCTTCCGAGTACATCCAATGGCGATTCCAGACTGGCGAGGATCGCGAAACTATGGATCGCGCTAACAAGATTGTGACCGACGAGGATGAGAAGGCCATGGACAAAATTTACAAGATCGAGGGTACCCAGCGACGAGTTATTGGCATTCACTCACGAAGAAAGTTCAAGAACTCGTATGAATATGAGTGCTCCTTCGTTCTCGGCGAGAACGTTGGCCAGAAGAATGAGAAGTGGACTCCTATGATGACTGCTGACAATGCATGGATTCCGCGAACTGAGATCTTGGTTTCGCACTCGAAGATGGTGGCCGATGTTGACCAGAAGGAGGCGCTTGCCAGCGGGCAATTCCGACCTCTTGTTCGAAAGGAGATTGAGACTCACTGTGCCAACTTCGGATTAGATGCCGAGCTTGTGTCGCACTCACGGATGCGTGGTCTCTCCGGTGGCCAGCGTGTCAAGGTTGTGCTTGCTGCTTGCTCGTGGCAACGACCTCACTTGATCGTTCTCGACGAGCCAACCAACTATCTGGACCGTGACTCTCTGGGTGCTTTATCCAAGGCTCTCAAGTCTTTCGCTGGCGGTGTAATCATCATCACGCACTCTGCCGAATTCACCGAGAATTTGACTGAAGAAGTAAGCTTTACTCCTACTCTCCCTCGCAGTCGCAAGTTTGCTAACATTATCGTAGGTCTGGGCTGTCATGGACGGCAGGATGACTCCATCTGGCCACAATTGGGTCCAAGGTCAAGGCGCTGGACCTCGTTTGAAGGAAGACGGCGAGGAGGAGGAACGATTTGATGCCATGGGCAACAAGATTGACTCGACCAAGAAGAAGGCCAAGTTGTCGTCCGCCGAGCTCCGAAAGAAGAAGAAGGACCGCATGGCCAAGCGCAAGGCTGGCATCGAAGTCTTTTCCGACGAAGATTAGACACGTCCGTGTCTCGAAAAGTTCACAGTCCTTTATGCATTGATTCACGTTTTGTTTCCGGCGCGGGGTGTAAGCGATGAGTTGATGAAGTCTGGCGAAGTCGGTACCGGAGTGTTCAAGGGCTTCTGCCGTCATGGTGGTCGCTGCCCACGGTATTCGATGGAGCAGGATGGATGCTTTTTTCCCTTTTATACATAGCTGCTGTTTCTTTATGAATTTCTCTACTAGAGGACGCGATGCGAGAGATATAGAATGCATAGACGATAGATCATGGAGTTTATTTCAACCATCTACCAAACATTTCCAGTTCCTGAGCTTCATCATATCCTAAAGCGGATTACTCGATGACTCCAGCAAGTTCAGTACCCTCTTCATATGTTTCTGCTTTAGTGTCCATATATACAATCACCCCCTACTTACAACATACAACCTGCACAGCCAACTGCATCTCATCATTGGTTTCTATCAAATGCCGTCTGATGGAAGGATGCTTTCTGCATTGTCGACGTGCATGAGTGGTTTACTGAGGGGTTGACTACCTCTTTGCTGGTTCCTACAGCTCATCAACTACTTTTTGCCGTCCCAGCACAAGCTGCCCATCCATATATCAAACTCAGCTCATAGCGTATATGGATATTGTATGCAGGTAGGTATCGTATCGTGTCGTGTCGCTGTTATGACTGTATGTGTATATTTTGTATCACTTTTATTAGGACTTGGGTATATTGAGCCTGGGTCGTTTGACTGGTTTTTCGCTTGATTTGTTGATTGATATGGTGGGTACTCTGGCTACTGCGTGTATGTTATAAGGAGCTGGTGGTATTCATTCATTCGTTACTACGATAATGATAAAGAGCAGGGATTATTTCGTTGTTAGGATTGTGAGAGATTTCATCATATATGTAGAGTACGGTGAGCAGCTTTGAATGCTTCGTTGCTTGTTGGGTAATGGGTGGTAGTATATTGATAGGAGATAATGGGATTGTGATTTGTTATGGTAATAGTAGGAGATGTATCGTTATTATAATAGGAATTCGTTGATTATCGTGACAGGGTTCATTAGATCGTTATACATGCATGCTCTTGTACCATTCATTCGTTCGAATCAGGTCCTCAGTCGCTTGCCGCCTCCACTCATTCAATCCATATTTCCAGTCGTTCGCCCACTGGGCCATAAATTGCCCTTCTCCCATTCCCATCTGTAGCAACCTCACCCTTATCCCCTAACCCTCTCACCCTTCCTCAGCCCAGCTCCACCACTCAATAATAATCATCCCTCCTACTCCTCCCACCCCTCCTCTCATCATAACCATAACCATCATCGTACTCATAATCCCTCCTCCCACCCCCAACATGGCTCCTACTCCTCCTCTTCCGATCATCTTTATCAGGAGTATCAAGAAACCCCTCAACCTTATTCTTCAACCCCTCCAACAACCCCCCGCTCGAGCGCCGGCGATGGTGGCGATCATCTTCACTGTTACCCCTCCGCCCACCACCATCAGAGAGCCGCTTCTTCTCTCGATGCTTCTCATGTCTCCTCTCCAACTCGTGCGCGCCGTACGCACCAGCCACCAAGCCGCCAATGGTAGCCAGCGGGCCGTGGCCGAGTTCGTTGCCGAGCAGGCCGCCGGCGGCGGCGCCGACGGCCGTGCTGCCCCATTCTTTGGTGCGGCTTTTGCTGCGGTCGCGGTCGTGGTCGCGGTCGCGGGCGCTGTGTCTGTCGTCGTGGCGGCTATGGGAGCGCGATTTGTGGTGGTGGCGGTGGCTGTCGGCGGGGTCGAGATATTTGCTGTCGCGGCTGGAGGGGCGGTGGGAGGATTGGGTGAGTTGCATGTTTGATTGGGAGGGGTAGTAGTTGTCGCCGTTGGAGTGGTGGCGGGTTGTCAGAGCGCCCGAGGCGTATTGGTCGGCTTGGGGAGGGACGTAGGAGGAGGGTTGGTAGGTTTGGTGGGTTGAGGGCTGGTAGTAGCCTGGGTGGTATGGGTCTGCCATGCTGGTGAAAGGTGTGCGCAGTCTGGCTGTGTTCGAGTTTTGGTAGATCTATGCGGTCACAACTTGAAGGATTCGAAGTTCTTGATGGTGCCTGGGCAAGGCTCGCAATATGTAGGAACATGAGAAAACTTGGAAGGCTGTATTGATTATCAAAGCGAGGGCGCAGTTTCGATAGGGCTGTGAGGTTGACCAGTCACAGTCGGATCAGAGCGGCAGCGACATCCCGGTCAGCATGAAAAGGCCGTTGGCAGAGGCGAAGCACGCTTGGCAGGTCAGAATCATGCGAGACATCGAGCCCTGTATTGGACCTTGTTGCTCCTTCACTCTCGTACGTAACAATCCTGAAGAGCCTCGAGAAGATACTGCCTCTCTTCAGCCGTGGCTCGCAGATTGTGCGACATGCGTGGGGACCAAGATAGGAGCCTGTTTCAACGAAAATGCAAATAGCTACCTATCCACCAGTCAGGAAGATCTGACTTCTATTTCTCATGAGGTAGCAATGCACCATACGTGCGTGGTGCCCAACCGAGCGCCGTACTCCCTTCGCCACCCTGTCAATGTGTAAAACAGAAGTGCAGCTTCATGGTCGCGCCACCCTCAGATCTCCGTATCCGTGTCCTCCCATATACTTGGTGTAAGCGTGGGCCTCCTCTTCTTCGAAGGCGATGAGCACAGGTCTTGGTAGCGGTCTCTTAGCGACCTTTTCTTCGAAGGAGTATCCAATCTTGCCCTATGTCCGGTGGACGGGGGTGTAGGTAATTGCAATTGCCCTTCTGTTGGGCCTCGTCCGTCCTCGTCTTCTCGTTCTGTCGCCGGTGTAGCCTTTCTGATCTCCTTCGCCGAATGAAATCTTCCGTTCTGCATAGCCTCGTTCTTCTTCATTAGCGGGACCATGAACGATGGGCAACCTCGCTTGCTAGACTTCGATATCGGATCCCTTTCAATATTCTCTTTGTCCTCCATTAATATTCCTGCCCTCTGCGAACTCGCGGTTGCCTTCCCTAATCTATCGCAATTCGGTTTAGTCACTGCAAGCCTGAGTTGGTCCTGTACCTGAAAGAGATCGGGCCTATGTCGCCTCATCGCTCCAACCCAGGCATCGCAATCCATGGAAACCCAGTAATCAAACACATCCTTCCATACACTCGCAGAAGGCCTCGAGAGGTTGACAAAGATGACTTTTCCTTTGCCTCCAGCTCTTGAATGTACGCTCTTTGCAAACTCTCGGACCAGCACCTTGAGGCCGTGGACGTGGAGCGATGTGCCTAGGATGAGGAGTAGATCTGGTGCCAGGGCGAGGTCGTGTGCTGTAATGGTGCCAACAGCGTCGGCTGAAGGATTCTCTTCCCCGTAAAGCACGATGTTTGGTCGAAGTGTGCCGATCTTGGTACCTCGCTTCCCCCTGTCCTGCCGGTCCAAGTTGGTGGTCATACATGATTGGCAGCTCGGAGCCTTTCCTGCGAGCAGCCGACTTTTCCTGCCGTGCTCGTCCCATGGGAACGTCTGTTGGCAGAGGGTGCACCTCAACACTTCCAAGTCCCCATGCAGCTGTACCACTTCACACCCACCGTCGAGGTCACCTCCCGGCATTGTCCTTGCGATAGCCCGTGCCTTTCCAAGCGATTGCTTTGTGAAGCGGGCTCGATTTCCCTTCCCTCGTTGCATGTTCGTGCAAAGCTCCTCCCGAGACTCCAGTCCATCTATGTTCTGGGTGTAGCAGCGTACCAATTTCCTCTTGTCTCGAAGCGTTCTGATGAAGCGATGTGTGTGCGTTGCCCTCGTGATGTCTTCTTGGATTGTTTCTCGGAGCGAGGCAATAAAGGTGTAGAAGACCGAGGTACTAGTGGGGTCCTTCCACAATTGGGCGTCGAAGAGATCCTTGCCTTTAATGTTGCTGGGAATCGATGGCTGCTTCACCGAGTGCGTGACACGCTGCTTCGTAGGCGATAGATTTGTGATATGACGCGAAGAAAGAGGCACCCTCCTGTCTGCTTGACCTGAAGTCTTTTTGGATGATGCCGCATCTCTTTGGGATTGTATCAGTGAATAGAGCCCCTCCTCCGATCGGAAGTCCTGTGTAATGTGATCAGTCGCCGCCTTCACTGAGAAATGAAGGTATACTTACAGGTATACCACAATTGGTAGAGATGCCAGCCCCAGTAATCACAACAACCTTCTTGGCTCCAGCGATCGTGTTGGCGATGTTCTGCAACTGGCGGTTGTTGTCTTTCTTGACTTCGAGGATAGCCATGATTAGGATCAATGCAGATTGCGAGTCTAGGCAAAGGTGCTGTAGACCTATTGTGAAAATATCATCCCAGAGACGGATCGGATCCACTTGCGGTGTGAATCAAAGAATCCATCTTGAATCTTGAAGCAATCCGTTTCCCGGTGGACGCGAGTGTTTCGCGTGCACGTGAATTCGCGTTATACTGACATGCTTTCACTCGCGCTAACCGAATCAAGACTAACTAGGGTGCTAGAGATTCAGAGAGCTTGCGCAGAATCGTTGCCCAGATCTTGCCCAGACTCTTACTCAGCATCTTCCCCAGATTCTTTGCCTAGTTTGCTTACTAATTTAAGAGAGGCGAATGTGTTGACCTAATTTGGAATGGTCAAAATATTCAAGACGCCATATGATCCTCCTGCAATTTCAAATTCTCCCCATTTCGGTCCTCAATCATACGAGGAATTATCGCACCAAGCTTCATCGGCTCTTCGACCTGATAGATCTTCCCCTTCTTGTACAGAAGGTATCGCCAATCAGATCTGAATAGTAAAACGTCTTCTTCATAATTTCTCCTTCCCATGATGAGCGTGACCCGCTTTTCCTTGAATTCACCATCCCTAAGCACTAGATCCTTCATCTCTTTCAGTCTCTCGTCAGGATAAATCGTCCAGCCTTCCACATCCGCGTATTCTCCTTCCTCAGGTAGAGCATCCACCTCCACCGTTTCGAGCGTGTCGTCTCTCATCGCTTGCAGCAGGGTTGAGGCAACAGACGAAGTGCTTGAGCTTGAGCTTGGATTTGGGTGAGGGCGCTTTATTAGATAGAGAGTTCCGGAAATGCCGTTGAAAAGTAGGTACTCTCCCGAAGACGAGATGTAGATTAGAAACGCCATGTCGTTTCGGGATAATGCGAGGGGCGTTAGAGGAGGGAGATCGTAGGCGCTGAAGTCGAAGTACTGCGGGAAGTCGTGGGTTAGGTGCGCTGTGTTTGTGGACCAGCCTGGTGGGAGAGGTGTGGAGGCAGGAATTGAGGGTTGGGATTGTTGAAGGTTGGTTTTTGAGTATGAGGACATTGGGCGGGAGGGGGGATAGAATTGGATTAGGTGGGGTTTGAGGGAAGTGGTGGGTTTGGCGATTGTTGTATGGAATATCAGCTGGTAAAAACGCTTTGGTGGGTTGGTTCTTTTGGACGAGTCGAGGGACGAGATTTTGATGGATGAGAATGGTCTGAGGATTGGAGGAGAGAGCATGTGATTGGGTATGTGTAGTGATATAATGAAAGGCTTCGTGTGGAGACCAACCGAGCGAGGCTTTGGCATCGCTATTTAGTTTCTGTGAAATGAAGCGCAAAGAGAGATAATTTTAGATTTCAAAGGAGTCCTGCCTGGCTTTCCTGGTCAAGGTCAGGAAGATTCTCATATGTTCGAAGGTCAGCCATGTCGGTTAATCTTCGGCTAATTTTCACGTCATCTTATCTCACATAAGGTAGCTTTAAAAAATAAGTAAGTAAAGCCCTAATCATACTTTAAGCTACTTACCTATCGAAAATAATATCTAAAGAGGAAGTTAAACTCTTAGAATAATATTATAATACCTTATAACAAAGATATATAAAGCTTTTAAACTACTTAATAACTTTATTATATTCTTTTAATTTATATAGACTATTAGGAAAATAAGGAAAAGAGTATTATAACTATATATAATAAGTATACTAGAAAATACTATTAAAAGAAGTATAATAAATATATAATAAAGTATATTGTATATATATAATATTAGACTCTTTGTTTTATAAGTATTAAGATTAATTACTTGCGTCCCCTTCTTAGGGGATTTCCTTATCTATGTACTAGGGAAAGGGGTAGCGCGGTACTACCACGGTGCTACGACGTATCTCGGGCGTTACATTACTAGCTGGTGCTTTACAGCTGCTCACCGGCGTCTGCATATCACGTCCCTATTACCTGCTCCAATATTTTCATGATAGCTCACCCACTCATACTCTCTTCTCAGCTACATGCAGATTCAAGCCACGGAGTCTGACTCATTCATGATGATGTGGCGACTACGAGCCGTGGGGAGAAGTGAAGATCCACCGGCCAAGTCTGCTTTATGCCAGAGACTTACCCGGACATCTCAATTATTCAATAACTTAGAGAGATCTACACTTCAGAGTCAAGATGTCACGGTCACGGGCGTTGACCTCGATGTTAAGGCCTTGGGGCAACATCTCACCAACTGGACTGGATTTTGCCGCCCTTTACAGAATGAGCGGAACAGATGTCAGCGTTTTTTAGATCGCCCCTAACGTATATGCAGCTAACAGTTGTGATGAAGATCATACGCTTCGTCAAGGAGGTCGCAGCTAAACCACAGGGCTATCAGGTTGATAAAGTCTATCATAGAGATCTGCAAAAGGCGGCTGTGGCTATCACATATGGTACGTGATGTCACGTGCAAATAACCACTCTCTATGTTCTTTGCATTCACAACAAATTATTCCAAGGATAGAGCACCGTTGGGAGCGCATGATGGTGCCTGTAAACGTTATCTTTGAAGTTTTGTTTTCTGGAGCTTCGATGCTGACTTCTTGTGATCGAGCAGTCGCGTAAGTAGATTGATCAAAACCATCTCGAGCTTCACTAAACCGTCGTTAGCGAACAGCCAGGCCCGAAGTTCTTCCTAGATGGGAACAAGCATTTGCAACCCCAGCAACTCGATTTTGAAGGAGTGCCCATGAGATACTACAGTCTCTATGACGCACTTGGCTGGTTCATGACCGTACTAGGGCCTGCCCCAAAAGAAGCGACTAGAGAAAACTATCTAGTTCCGATGGGCAGCGTCTTCTGCAAATGGAGTAAAGAGCTTTCAGGTAACAACAAGCCCCCAATAATGGCCTCAATTGTACACGTGCCATCGACTTCGCAAGGATTAATCAGTGTCGACGTCATGGAGGATCCGACTCCTGATGTTGCGCTTGAGTCTACGATTGCCCTCAACAAGTTCAAGGACGAATGCCAACAGGAACGATTTGAAATGCTCAAAGCTCATGGTTTCAAATTGACTGCAGAGCAAGCACCACAAACACCTCCAGTCTATCAACGTTTTGGGCATTGTGCCGAGACTTATCCATTGACTATGGCTATGATCCTGAGAGAAAAGTGGTGAGTGATATTCAATAGTCTAATTTTCAACATTCTTCAATCCCTTCTCCTCATCATAAGTACACAAGGAATCAAACTTGCCAATGGTAGGGTGATAGAATACCACAAGAGCCTGACAAGATTGAGATACTCCATCCTTCATTAGGTTTCACCGGTTATAATCTTCTCTAAAAACACTTCCCTGCGTTCATCGCTGTTGTTCTAGAGTAATGATTAGGCTTCTATCCGCAGTTCTTCATTGTTCTCACAGCCTCTTTCCACTTGATATGTCATTTGGTACAACTCTTGCCTTAATGCTCGCAACTTCCCTAATCATGTAGCCGCTAAATGTTTCACTTAGGCAGGTCAACACCTTAGAAATGACGGGTATCGCAATGACGATCAAGGAAGGCAGTGGACTACCAGAGCTAACCCCTTCTACTTTATCACAATTCCAGTGGAACGGTGGCCTTCGAGATCCGTGCATAAATTGCCAACATCTTATCGGTCTGCTAGAGGCTAGTAAAGCAAAATTCTATGTGGGCGGGAATCTTGAATATTAAGCTGTGGAGAATGATATAGGATGAACGAAGATAAGCAACTTCAATGCTCAGGGAGCGATACTGTTGTATTTAATTTTCAACGAGGCGGGTTTATACTAGTAGCCATCCGTCTCTCTCCGTTTTGTTCTTACACTTACCTGCCGTAGTGAACAGGGAACTTTTTTGACGAAGAAGGACGTGGATACGTAGATATAGATTATGTCTACGTAAGGTACCAAGCATCCATGCCAAGACTGAGTCACGTGGCTGGAGTCGTACCGTGACAACATGCCTACCAAAATGGAAAAACGAGAGCGTGCTCGCTGTCCACGTTGCGACAGCGACGTCGTAGCGACCGTATGCCAATCCTAAACAATTGAAGTCGTTACCCATATACTTATGCTGCCACTCCGCCAATCGCTGTGCGCCTGCACCCCCGTTCCCTTCCGCGTGTACCCCTCCCTACATCAGGCTTAGGGGACACCATGTCAGGCTTAGCGGCCTGCTGGTGGCCTATGCCCCGGCGACTTAGCAGGGCCACCAACCACGCCGCTATTACCATAGTAGACTGCCCCGTAGAGAGTGAGTAAGGACGTATACATAGTATAGCATGCCTGCCTCTTGTTATTACTCCTCCGCTTAGTATAGATTCAGTTCTCGCCCCGCGTGTTAGTATAGACGTCGGTGTTTGTAGCGGCGTTATACCCTGATGGGTTTACCCCTAGCGGTAGCCCCCCTAGCAGGCCGCTAAGCCTGATATCGTGTCCCCTAAGCCTGATGTAGTTTGGGGTTCACGCGGAAGGGAAGGACTGTGTACGCGCACAGCGATAAGGCTTTGCTTCAGCACCTGTACCAGAGAGACAATTGGGTGAAATGAGGACGTCAAAGAAAGCCAACACGACGAAGAGTGAAAAGATGACAGGAGACTCTCCCCCCAATGGGCTACGAGCTCATTGCAATAAGACTGCCCGAGGGAGCCACAGCCACGACCTTGGGTTCACCGTGTAACCTCGAAATCAAGGAATGACAGAACGTGATGCCTAGAATCGCATCTCCAATTGCACCGCAGCAACTTATCAAACTCTGATCACAACCCACTAGAACTCAAACCTCTCTTCACCATGCAACTCATAGACCTTCCAAGCCTCCCTTTTCAATGTGTCATCGAACACATGGTCGCAACGGTAGGCCTATACAAAGCAGTCAGATTGCGACTCGTCAGCTGTAAGTCCTTTCCCCATATTACCACTTTCATCCCCGTTCGTGGATGCTGAGAGATCTGACCTGATACCAGGGAGATTCGACGACGAGGTGAATCGTGCCATCTTCAAAACTCGCATCTTCGCCTTCGATGGCGACTGGCGCCCCAATTCCATGGGGCCAGCGGTACTCGCACGGCGTCTGAAGGGGAAAATCACGCACCGGGGAAGACTACCAGATCCGCTTACGGTTGCGATCAAGACGCTCGCCGAGTGGCTGGTAAGGCTTACTGAGGGTGCCGGGAAAGGGAATGAGAAGACAGCTCTTGATTTCCAAAGTACGCTGTGCGATGCCGCAGCATACCATCTGCGACCCCATGTTGTGAGGATGCTTCTGAAAACCCCCTTGGAGCCCTTTCCCGAAAACCCATCACCGATCGACAAACTAGCAGCGGCCGCAGCGGTGGGGAACCTCCAAGATGCACAAAAACTCCTTGCTGGGGGAGTGGAGCCTAATGAAGAAAGCAATTACCTGGGCTACCCGGTCCAGAACGCTGCGCTAAACAACTACGAAGATCTCGTTGCCCTTCTCCTCCAAGAGCCCAGCAAATATCTCTCTTGCTCTGCAACTAGCTATACTAAAACAGCAAATGGTTGCACTGCCGCCCTCATCGCTGCCAGCTCAGCCGGCCACGACAACATAATGGAATACATTCTTTTCTCTTCTCTCGCCCTAACCCCTCCCCTACTACAAGTAAGCTACTCAGCCGCCGCCAGAGTCGCAGCAATGAACGGGCACATTGAGGTTCTGCGCTCCGTACTCCGTTCGCAGGCACTGTCTCCATCTTCCGAGGGTACTGCGGCCGCGCAAGATAAGACCCAGGCTTTCTTCACTGCCTGCGCGGGGGGCTACCCCAAATTAGTCCACATGCTACTTTCAGAATTCAGTGTCGACGCCAACGTCACAAACCACGAGGGCAGAAACGGCTTGCACATGGCCGCCCGGGGCGGGCACGCGCGTGTTGTTTCTTTGTTGCTGGAGAAAGGGACGAGATATTATGCTTCTCGCATGGGCGATCCCGTGTTCCTGGCTGCTAAGCACGGATACGAGGAAGCTGTACGCGTGTTGCTGGATGCAGGCGCGGATGTCAACGCCGATGGCGGCTTCTCAAATATCCTTTCTACCTGCGCGGGGAATGGAGAGACGAGTATGATCCGCTTTCTGCTTTCTCGAGGATTGGTCTTGGAGGTGGAAGGGAGGGGCGACGTAGCACTGGAGCTGGCGGCGGAGAAGGGACAAGTTGAGGTTGTGGAATTGTTGGTGGGATTGGGGGTGCATGTTGATGGGCGGAAGGGTCGGGATGGGCCGATGCTGAGGGCACTTCTTTATGGGCAGGATAAGGTTGTGGAGGCTTTGAGAGGGTTCGGGGCGAAGGACGTGGATGTCAGGGAGAGTGAATATATGTTCGGTTTTGAAGATGGGGAGTACCCATTGATATGGAATCCTTAGTGCAAGGAAGGTGGAATTGAGGTGTGTTAAGCACTCGCAACGGCTGTACAGATACGGTCATATCACATTCAGCAACCCACATTTGTCAACCGGAACATGTACGGTCTTGGAAGCCGGCGTTAAAGCCGGTCACGCAGACGTTTGTGTTTAGGGAACGGTGTGTTCGATTTACATCGGTGATGCCGGAAGAAATGATCCCTACGATGGATGTCAATACGACAGATCTTGTCTACAGTCAAGCTTCGAGATGACCTGGGCAAGTGGTCTACCAGCTCTCGTTTCTAGCCAGAGGGACATGCATGGCTTGTGTGAGGTCTTTGCCTCGCCTTCACTTGAACACGGAAGGAGAGGTAGGACATCGGATCTTTGTCAATGGGACTTGTCCTCTCCGTGGGAGTCAAAGTCGCCAGCGTTGCCGCCATGCTTATCGAGCGCCTTTCTAGTAAAGCTTTCGGCGTACCAAGTTCGTCATCGTATGTAGTATGGAGGTACTCAACTTCTGGTTGGAGGCTTGGTAAATTGGATACCACTCGAGCCTGCGCTGATGACAGCAATCACTTTCCGCTGGAAGACGTTATGGTCTTTCCGGAATATTGTCTCGTGATATATCGCCATTAGTAGTAGTCTGAATCCGACCCTGCACTTTGTGACAATTTTCCATGGAGGACGTGAAGTCTGAGTATCCGCCGCCAACGCGACTCATTGGGAGGTCCGATTGCTCATTGAAGCATCTGCCGACCTCATTACGGAGTTTGACACCAAAAGATTTGAGCAGGTACTGTGTAAGCTTGCTTCCGGGCATCTACGTACTACTAGGGTGCGATTTCCGGGCCGACTGACCTCCCAGTCCACTAAAAGATTAGTGCACCTCCCGTTAGCGCCAACCCAAGACTATTGGTATCATCCTCCCCAGCCTCCGCCCAACCATCCTCATTGGTCGTACAGCGACTTCAAAAAATGTTCCTAAGACCTAGATTTATAGATTAACGCCTCTTTATTATCTATCAAGGATGTCAACATGCGATCCACGTCAGTCTCGGGAACCAATATCCAGGCCAAGCAGGGCATATCCTTGATCAGCCCCACGAACGTACCACACCCGCTGATCTAACTTGTAAAGCTTCTGCATTCTTATCCAGCAGTGTATCACATCCGTGGCGTACCGCGGATGCGCCAGAGAGGCCACGCTTTGTCTGAAAGATCAAGAAGCGCCGCAACGGCGGCAATATCCCACCGTCAAACAAATCTTTCGTCCAATTACCAGCTATCCTGCTACCCTCTTATCCTCAAGAGGTCCGTTTCAGATGCAGCCTTTCTAATCGCAAGCCTCGCACGTGTTCTAAATCTGTTTCTCCATGCTCTAAGCGATTCAAGAAGAGCCTCTAGGCTGATACTCGCCATACTCTTTCCCTGAACCTTGCATCGATGGGTAGACTTCTCTGGATATGAATATGTCTATTGCTCCGCGCTTCTGGTACCTGCAATGTGCCTGAATGCCAATTCTTTCCTATCTCGCCTGTAGCCTATCGCTAACTTGATGCTGCTTCCTGTTTTGCCTTAAGGACTGGGAACAGGATTTGCTGCTAGGATGTCATGATTTATAAGTAGGATTTGTCCAGACAACATGTTCGTTGGGGAACATCATTCTGGTGGTGTGATTCTCAAGCCTACAAAAGGTCTTCATCTTTCGTCCTTTGGGTCTGTGCAGTGGGATCTGTCTTTTAAGATGCTTTCATTGCTTTCCTACTGCTTTCTAACAGCATTTGCTGCTGTTACTGCAGCGGCCCCCAACCCGGCAGTTGGATACATGATCGATGTTGTTAATCATAAGCCGAGCAAAACACTATCCTCTCCACTGATCACCAGCTCGTCTATAGGGGTTGGTGGGTTGCTCAGTGGCAGGAACAAGGCTGCCGGCCCTCTTATTGATGATGGTGTCGATAATGGTCGTAAGGTGCACGCGACTCATTCATCCTCTGTCTCTCCTTCTTCGGCATCCTCATCTTCTTCATCGCCATCATCGTCGTTATCGCCCTCATCTTCTGACTCATCTTCAAATTCTTCTGCGTCCGGGACGCTTGTAATATCACTTTGCGACACCCTAGTCACCCTTGCGCCAAGACAACCTGCTGTTGGTCCGGTCTACGCTGTTAACGGACATCGGATCACCAGGACTACAAGGTCCAGCGCCACCTCGACCGCTATCACTAGCGTCAATCCAGATTGTAATCTCATCGCAGCCCTTGGGGGAAATCAGCCTGGCGTGCTCCCAAGAGACCCTGCACTCAACATCGTTAACGCTGTCGGCGACGGTGTACCCAACGAAAGCGTGATGAGATTAGCCGGCGGATCTCCAGTCACCTTGGCCGCTAATGATGTAGATAGATTGAACGCAGTAGCGTACGTGCGACACTCGTTCGTATTGCTCAAGATCATTTGCTAACGCTGCCGCCAGCTCTGAAATACCCATTCCCATTGCGCCCTTCCCCTCCGTCAACGCAGTCTTCAGCGTCGCCGCATCGCCAACCAACGGCTTGCCCGCTTCTCTTTACGATCTTCCTGCGCCCACGAGCACAGGTGTCAAGTTCGATGTCGCAGGCACCAACACGGAGCTCTACCTTTACTCTGATCCTAAACAACCCATCAACAAAGTCTCCATGGGCCAAGTCCTCGCTGAGGCAATCTCCGAGCTACGGACCCTGGTCACAAAGCCGAATACGGACGGTTGGCTGCCTACTAGCGAATGGACCTACGTCCGGCAGAAATGGGATTGCATTGTTACCGTTGAGAGGAATATTATAGTGGGACCTAAAGGGCTGCCGCAGCATCTGACGTACGGTATCTTGCATGACACGATGGTGGGACTTTGGGGGGCTTTGTTTAGCAAAGGCGTGTATCATGGGACGAGATTCGAAATATTGGATAGCCAGTGGGGCTTTGTGGGATCGGGAAGTATAGCGCCTTGGGTGAATGGTACTCTGCCTTTGCCTTTGAAGGGAAAGGTGCCACTATAGAAGTGAAACTTGCAGAATTTTGGGTTTCCGGGGATGTAAAAAAGTATGCACTACACCTCCATCGTGGTTCCTGGGCTGATGTTTGCCAGTAGATAATACATATTAGAAGAAATTACCAAAGATAAGCACCACATCAGTTCCGCATGCTGTTGATGCACCTGTCATCCCTCTTCCTCACCAGGTTCCCACAATAAACACTCTGCATTCCACAAAACGTACCAGTCTCTTATCTCATACCTCAACATAACCAACCAAAACAGACAGAGACATACTCTCTCGAAGAACGCTTTCGTCGCACAACCGCATCAAGCTACACTATTCATGCTCAGGGCCATACTTGCTCAGGTTAGTAACAGCATGATTTCCTTTCGGTCTATCGCATGTTTGCTTGGTGTCATGCTTGCTTGGTTCGTTTTCGACTGTTTCGTCTCTATCATGTCTATCTGCACTGTCATTCATTGATGCATCCAGGGGTGTCTGTATGACAATGGTTGCATTCCTTTGCAGGTCCATCTATTCTGGTGATAAATACACTCCCATTGTAAACCCTTCTTTGTCAAATCAAATCAGAACAAAGCCTTTAATACAGTACTTTCACGCCACGAAAGACGCAAATCGTCGCATACAAGCGACCGTGAGAGTACAACCACTTCGAGCATAGCTCGGATGTCTCGAGTGACAACGGAATCTGAGAACGCCACGACTTTTCCGGAAAATCTCATATCTAGATGCCGAACGCGAACCTCGAGCCGAAATCGATATCCTCAGACAGACCATCTGGTCCGCGAGCCCTCTTCGAATTGATCGTCATAGGTCTCCTCATCAGCGTCTGACTCGGCACCTTCAGATCGTGTGTCTCTTATCCCGCCTCCAAGCCGCGAAGTAATGCCTTCATAATCAAGGACCAGAGCGAATCGTCCTTGGCGAATATAGTCCTGCTCGTCTCCGGATTCTGCAATACTGGAAGAGTAGACTCTTGGTCCGTTGTCTGGAAAGCCATCGGCTACCGGGTGTCTGCCTTCATCCTGAACTAGTATCGCTTTTCCAAACGGCTTTCGAGTTTCCTCGACACGGCTCCCTGACACCACGTGAACACCAGGGCGAAAGCTGGGAGCGTCAGGTCGAAGTATGTGTTGATTCGGCTCAACAAGTGGTCCTTGAGCCAGAACAGCATCACACCAGGCGTCAATGCCATCATCATCCTCGTCGTCATCGCCTATGAACAAAGGAACACCACTCTCATACCCTGAGTCGTTTCGCCGATGTGTTTTCTGATTCCCGAGCCCATAATTGCTGGGGCCTATCTCGCCATAACAGCGACGGGATCGTGGCGGGAGTTGGTAGTATGTGGGTGTAGGGGAGAAATTGGGGTCGAAGATGGCAGCTGCGTGAAGTATGTTTCGATTGGCTCCTGGGGGTGGTCGATGGCTTGGTTCGAAGCGGTCGGTCAATGGCATCTCGCCGAGATATTGTATCTCGTCCATGGTGAATGCGTTTGCCGATTCGAGGCTATTCTGGTCGCTGGAAGATGCCTCGGCCTCTTGCAGCTCCTCTCGCATCGCTTGGATCTCTGGTGGAGTCATCCTCTCGGTGTCCGTCATCACACTGGAATAGTACATTTCGGACTCTTGAAACGTTGGAGTTGGGATTGCGTGAAGACGGATCTATAAGGTTCCCGAATTTGTGTGATGCAGTAAGATCGTGGAGATGTGATCGGAGTCGCAGATGGAGTGTTTGGGTTTGAATCGGAGTACATATAAGGAAGAGAAGAAAATGATGAGGTCTACATGTTTTGAAGACCTAGTAAGTGTCGCTTGATGTGTTGACACATACTTGTAGTAACCATGTTGACATCCGGTCGCCACTTGATTCGCACCCCTAGCAACATCAACACCAATGATTCGAATTGAACACCCATCGCATTGGATATACAAAAATCAACTTCTTTCTTCATATTTCCTTGTACCTTTTCTTACTGGTCCCCCCCAAAACAACAACCACTAAACAAAACATGAGCATATCGAGAGACAAGGAAATTCAAGCACCGGAGGCAAAGAAGCAAAAAATGTTCCATGGAAAGGAAAACCAGTATGTCAATACGGTATCTCGAATCGAAGGTCACATCTAACCCCACTGTCGTGTTAGGAATTTCGACTCGCCCATCCGAGCATCTGCTCGATTCTTCGGTCTATCCGAACTGATGGAGATGACATTACTGCACGTACCAGCAATACGAATACTCGTCATACAGCGAACCAACAAGATGTTCCACAATACCGTCAACTCATCTGTATCTATCCAGCGAAAACTGTTCTATCAACACGATCCGCACAACAGCGACGTCAACCAAGTCGAAAGCAACCCTTTCCTACATAAATTTGGAACAAGCTGGTCCCGAGCCAGCACCACAAGGGTGTTTGGGAACATCACCACTACAGACTTATTAGAACACAACCACCCGCATGCTTCTTGGAGGAAAATGCTTGTATCGATGCCAACAGGGAAACGGCTGGTCGCAGCTCGTATCAATTCCGTCAACGACTGGGGCCAGTCCGCTGTTCTCGTTGCTAGGGGGAGCGAAAATGGATTGAGGATGTGGCAGGTGGTAGATCATGCATGGGAGGGCGACAAGGATCTGTTAGACTTGATTTACATGGAGGTGAAGATGTAGGGTACGGTTGGTGCACTGTGAGCGTGTGGTAGCTGGTGAGCTTGGGTTTTCCTCGAAGCCTATGGAGACTCTGAGAACAGGACGAGAAGAGGGGGATTTGTCGGACCGAGCGACAGGCCACTACTCAAGGTTGGAGGGTTGGAGGATCAAGCCACCAGAGGCCTTTTGTAAGGCAAACAGAAGCGTAAGTCGGTGGAGCATGTATACCAATGTGGGATTATCGAGATTTTGACTACAGCTTGCCAAGCATGCCAAGAGTGCGCTGCACGTGGTGAGTAGCCCTAACCCTAGATTCTCCAATCCCTCTTAACACCGAGTAGCCGCCGACGCCTCTCTATTTCACTCTCGATACGTATCTTCCATGTCAAATCCGCTCTCCAACATTCAATCTATGTAAGCTGCTAAGAATGCGGTCAGCTTGGGCTTCTTTGCCGGCCTCGAAGGACTTTGTGTCAAGTCGCAGATATGATGGATGGCGGTCTATCCGCCAGCAATGCTTTACATCAGCACTGACTTCTCATTCGAAGTGACTTCTTAGAAGCTTCACTTCTCGTCTAAGGCCTGTCAGTCCTTGTTAGATGCTGCGATACTAAACTTAGACTCAAAGGATTAACCGACCCGACAACTTTGCTAGAACGTCGCGAGCTATAGAGGTATCTATAGGTCACTAATGGGAGTCTTTCATAGCGACATTGACCGACTTGCAGAGAACTACATGATCGTCTCCCACTGGCCTCGGGTCTCTCCTCCTACTATGCAAAAGCAACAACTTGACTAACAAACCCTCTCTATAGTATCCCCAGCTCAGAAATCTGCCGCTCGTGTAGCTCTGGAGTGGGCCTTTGTACATTGCCAAGCTCATGTGGAGCACTCTGCTCTCGGGTCTTATCCTGCGCTACCCATCCTGCAGTCTGGTCATCAACCCGCTCATGCATCAAGGTCTCCGCACTCAACCGCAACCTCCGTTCTCGGTAAAAGAGAAGGAATAAGCTCAATAGTAGCAGAATCCCAAGTGGCACGCCTACGCCCGCGCCAATTGCAGTTGAAGGATGTGATGAATTTTTGGGCCGTGAAGTTGAAGCGTTATTGGTCTGCGAGGTGGGTGATGTACCTGGTGCGTATGCTGTCTCGCTCGACGTGGCTGAAGGCACAGTCATGGCGCTTGACGACAGATTTGTCGGAAATGTGGTTGGATAGCCGACAACATTATTGAAGGTAGAGTTGCAGCAGCTAACACCTGACAACGATTCGCAACAGAAATTGTTGTTCATTCACCCCTCGGGCCCGCAAGGGACGATGTTGCAAAAGCGATTGGTATTCACTTTGGTCTCTTCAATAAGCTCGACATATATATCGCCAGTGACGCTTACCATTCACGCACTCCCTGTGCCTACAATCTGGCGAATCCCACTTCGGATCCGTACAGGAACCCCGGAAGGGATAGAAGTTCTGGCGCATGCAATATCCTGTCGATGTACATACTGATTCTGTCGCGCAGCATACGCTTCCCCCATTGACGGCCGCAGAAGAGTTGCAAGGTGAGTGGTCACCGGCAACATCCCCGTTCGGCCAATAGCAAAGTTGAGCGCATACCCAGATTTTCGGCCAGCATAATGCAAAGAGTCCAAAAAGGGTGAATCTCCGATATGCCATTTGTTCTTTCAGAGAGGAAGTGCTGAATTCGTGATCACGGGCGCTTCCGGTTTATAAGAAGGCGGCTGTGGAAACTATTACCAACGATAGGACACAGTCTCTCCACTACGCCGCACGCCGTTACATTGACATGGGCAATGTGGCCAATGCTCACCCAGTAAGCCTATCACAAATCAACATCTGCGATCCTACTCCCAGCCTCGCAGATCCTGAAACAAGACCGTCGCACATGGAGGCGGCGCAATTTTTCAGCTTCAGCCTCACTTGCCTTCCAAGGATGCCCCCCACCATCCCAATTGGCCTGACTACCCACAGCCTTTCGTTTATCCCCCTCTGTGGTCCAGCTCTGGGGCACACTAGAGCCTGATTACCAACAAATCGCTACGAATTCAACAACCACGCTAATTCTAATGGACTTTTCGATATCAAAATAAACCATGTGTCTCCATGCGTTACAGCTTCATAATAGTATCACAATCCAGCGGTGAGAAAACATGAGTGGGCCAATCCGCCTGTATCTTAACAAACGTCGCAACACATCTCATCGCACCTACCCTCTCCAAACTTTCCAGAGCATGAAGCCCAAACCCCAAATAAAATCAATACGAAAGCACGCCATCACCGCCCGCCATTCGATCCTCCAACTCGCGCCCAGTGTCCCAAGGCCTCGTGCACAAAATCTCATCATATACATCCCTCCAACTGCCGCCCAGCACCCATCTACAACCGCGACGTTACCGTCTACTTGACCTTGCTTTCCCTTCACAACATAGAAATACTGAATCCCCAACCCCCGCGGAGCCAAAACCATCTGAAAACTAGATAGAATAGGGGCGTATCAACAACTGTGCCGTTTATAATTTGCGTGGGTATGGCTTTGGGCTCTGGATAGTCTACCGATAAGGATAAGGAGGTGCGAAGGGCTTTGTGGAGAGTGTGGGGACTGGGGATTTGATTGTGCTTGGGGATATTTGCGGGGATGTGGGGGTAGGGGGAAAGGTGGGGGGTGAAGGGAAGGTTTGCTGGGGGTGGTGTAAAGGGGGGAGAGGGGGGAGAAGGGGGTTTTGGGGGATGGGAGTAGGGTATTGGGGAGGAGGGGGTGGGGTTTGAGTGAGAGGAGGGAGGTTGGGGGTGGAGGATTGGTGGAGGATACTGCGTTGTTGTGGAGTGGAAGTTTGTGGATTGGGGGTATAAGTAGTTATACGGATTCGGTAGAGGATTGATGGAAGGAGGGAAGGAGGGAAGGATGCGCTGCTGGGAGTGGAACAGCGTCCTTTGGTGTAGTTTACGAGATTTGATCAAGGTATTAATGAGGGCAGAAGGAACTTGGTCAATGCTTCAGATTATACCCCGAGCATAATCAAACCAGCGAGACAGTCGTCCCACTAATCTGTATCCGACTCGTATACGCCCGCCTCACAGAAGCATCGCCCGAGTTCACATCCGCATGAAACACAATCCTCGACCCATCACCCAACACATCCGCCCCCCCAGGACTCAACAACCCCCGCGTCCCCGTCACCAGCAACGGACTCGCAGCCTTAATATACGGCCCCCCCACGCTCGCGCTGGTGGCATAGCTTGTATCGTAGAACTCCGTGTTGTAGCAATTGCTGCTGAAGAAAAGCACATAGGTGCCCTCTGCTGAACGGACCAAGCTGGGGGCTTCGATCAGAGGGCCGTCGCTGGGGCCGGGGTGGAGGAGGGGGGTGGGGGGGTTGATGGGTGTGTAGCCGTTTGTGGCGGAGACTTCTTGGAGCATGAGGGGCGTGTCGTGGGATTGGTCTGCGTTTCCGCAGGCGCCGCCGCCGCCGAGGCTGTTGCCGTCGATTTTGTAGACGATGTAGACTTTGCCGTCTGCGTCGATGAAGCCTGCGGGGTCGATGGCGCCGCCGGTTTCTAAGGGACAGGCTAGTTCGTGATCTGTGGGGATGAAGGGGCCGGTGATGGTTTGGGAGGTGGCGGCTCCGATGCAATGTTTTGAGTTGTCTTTGTTTGAGGTGGCTGAGAAGTAGAGTACGAATGTGCCATCTGCCAGCTGGATGACGTCCGGTGCCCATATTCCTGGGTTCTTTTTATTGGTCCAGGATGGTAAAGTAGGCATAGCATCTTCCAGGGTGCCGTCCGGCTTTTTGAGAAGGGCCATGCCTGTCAAGTCTTGGGAGCGAGCAATTGGTACGTTGGCTCCTCCACTTTGGGTTGAGAAAGCGTAGAATGCCCCGTCGACCTCGATGAATGCAGGGTCTGGAAAGTTTTCTTGCATGAGAGGGCTCATTGAAGCTGGTTCGTTGCCTCCTTTTCCCTCTCCCTGCCCTCCGCCTGAAGCTCCTCCATTTCCAACTCGACGGCTAAGAGCTGGACTCTCTAGGTATAGAGACGGCGCACACAAGGATTGTACGATGTAGCTTGCGATTGTAAGGAACGACAAGATCGAATGAGACATCATTAGCGGAAAGTGAAGAATCAGTGGAAGAAGAAGTGGGCAGCAAATGAGCGTCGGGTGCTCCACGAGATTGAGAAACAATCAGTTGGCAGAAACGATGGCGGCAAGAAGGCCATATATTGTATCGAACTTCCTGCAACCTTAAAGAAGGCGGAGTGAAGTTACAGACCGAAACAATGTGAATATCATCAAACAACGGGACGTCTACCAATTACCGTCGGCAACCTTCTGCAAAGCCGTCTTTCAGCCGTTGGGGCGCAATATGAAGGAGCAGCCAGCGTGAACGTCTCCGACCACATGACAGCGTTGGAGATGACATGCTCTTCGATTCTGTCAGGCTGTGAGACAGTGTTGGCGCATTATCAGCAACAAGGATGAACTTCCTCCTATATCACAAGAGAGTTGGGATGGTAGACTGGCGCAAATGCAGCAACAAGTGGGGACATGTGTACACGCCACGTGGGGGCCTCAAATTGACAAGGGCAAGTTAGATTCAAGTTCTGAGACTGTCCATATCAGCCGTGAGGCTGCTGTCTCAAAGACAGTAGGATCTCGAAGTGAAACGAGCGCTTCTCCAATTCCAATCTTCAGTACCGGCAGGATCCCGCTCGGTTTCAGATTCCAGTGATTGGTACCTATGGAAGGATCAGACACGGCCAGGTCATGATGGAACATATCTTGTGTTTATCTCATCAAGTCAAGAGGCTGAATGCAAGACATCCTTGGGCCTAAGAGATAACAATGGGAAGAAAAGAAGGCGTGACGTTCGAGGACCTTGAAGTGTAGAACTAGCGGGTGAGCGGCTCAGCTCAAGTGCCAAGACATTGCCAAGACCTCCGCCCCCTAGTCCCACGGTAAGCACGCCTCACAAGCCCACCATGTGTGAACATATAGATGTGCCTCGGTAAACTGCAATCCAGCGGAGCCCACGGAGCCACGGAACCTACCCCGATAAAGTCTAAAAGGTCTGAGTCTAAAACACCGTAACTCCTTCCCGTCCCATATTCAACACCCTCGAAAACAATAAATCTCCGCAATGGGCCTACAAATCATCCCCCGGCTCCAAGCCTACCTCGAACCCCTCCTCTTCCTAGCCATCGCCGCCTACGGTCAGCCGTCCCCCACCCATCCAAACCCACTCACTCCATACTCACACCAAATCTAGGTGCAATCCTCGTATTTATAGAAATCGTCACCTTCCGCCGCCGGCCCAAAGATGCCCTCAGCAAAACTGCGCTCAGCGATCGAATATTCAGCAAAGTCTGGCTACGCCTAAACACCACCATCGCCACGAATGAACTCTCGACCGTTCTGCCGAGCCTTGTTGCCAAAGCTTCTGGCATAGTGCTTGAGATAGGGCCTGGGAGTGGGAATCAGCTTTCCCGCTATGATCGATCGAAGGTTGAGAGGATCTATGGTGTAGAGCCGAATGTGGATTTGCATGCTGCACTCAGGGCTACGATTAAGGAATGTGGGCTTAGTGATGTGTATACTATTGTTCCGTGCGGCGTTGAGGATGGGGAGGTGCTGAGGAAGTATGGTGTTGAGGGGGAAAGTGTAGATACGGTGTTGAGCGTGCAGGTGCTTTGTGGTGTGCCGAGACCGGAGGTGGTGGTGAAGGAGTTGTATCGGGTTTTGAAGCCGGGTGGGCAGATGATTGTTTATGAGCATGTTAGAAGTGATGACTTTGTCTCTAGATCTGTGCAGCGTAAGTGTCAAGAGGCAAGTTCGGAGGTGGGTCGTGAGAGGCTGACGTGGAGTAGGGATCTATAACATCATTTGGCCCTTCGCTATGGGTAACTGCCATCTCGGTCGTCCTATTGGTCAGTATTTGCTCGAGGCTGGTAGCTGGGGCACAATTGAGCTGGAGACTCCAAAGGATGAGGATGCTTGGCTGATTTTCCCGCGCGTGACTGGGAGGCTTGTGAAGTGGGGTGCATGAGATCTACCTTACATAGTGTGAAGTTAAGGTATCATCGCTACGCAAGGGTCGAACTGAAGACCCTGCAACACCTTGCCCTTTTCGTCAACGCCCTCGAACATAGCCAGGTTTTCCGGCTTCCCAGGCGTAAGAGCGACCTCTTTGGTGCCCTGAACATCTCCCCACCGGATATCCCACCCTAGTTTTCTGGCTTCATCCGGCTTCATGAGCGGGCACTGTGCGAAGAGCTTGGTCCATAGCCGTCTCATGTACCTTGGAGTCAAATCGTGGGGGCTGCTCACAAATCCAGTGCCTCCTGTAATAGTCCCCCTGACAATGCCGGTATTGAACCCCTTTCCATCTGTTGGTGCTCTGCGCGGCACAGGCCCTTTCCATTGCGTCTCCCCAGAAGCCAACCCCCGCAGTCTGTTCCACTCCTTTTCAGGCAAAGGTGGCATAAGTCTATCAATGGCCTCTGCATACCAGCGCTTTTCGAGATTGCGGACTCTCTTGATAGGCATAGGGCGGCCCCAAGCATTTTTCTCGGGTATCAGAGGTTGCTCAGTTGGGCGATTGGCCCTTGAAAAGAACGATAATTTCCCATGGGCTTGCACCTTAATGAGTGCCTGTAACTGGCTGGAGTGATATGGAAGCCCCTTGGAAGCCGGATCCGACATTCTCTCCACTGCTGCTTGATCCGTTGGTATATCAGGCACCAAAAGAGGCCCCAACAGCTCATGCCTTCGCGTCCCAATACGGCCATATGTCATAGCAAGAATCTTGCTCAGATGCCGCGCGTGCCCATCGTTGGCACGTTGTAGGAAGACGAGGCCCTTGCGAGCGGTTCTCAGCAGGGTTGATCGGCGTTGTTCAACCAGAAGCACAGACCTTCTGCCTCTGTTCCTAGCTTGTAGAATGTTCCGGGGGTGATATTCTCGGAATCTGGAGACTATGTGGCCGTGGAGAAAGTGGCGCGCTGCCGCGTCTGGAAGATAGGTGCATTGGCGGAGAAGGGCTCGATAGAGATGGACAGTTTCTTTGTCGTGAGTATTATTGAAACCTGCGTATTTGACTTGGGAACGACCTTTGCTTTTACCTAGTCTCCATAATCGCATGCTGCTCTAGTCTCCAGCAATGGAAAGAACTAGAAGGACAGCATTGTTTTAGAGCATTTGTACCATGTTCTTTCCCAAAGCAAACACTCTGTGGTGTTTGGAAATGGAGTCCTGTCCCTAATGTCCTCCAATTACAGAACGATAAGGCTGACTAGCGTCGCACTGGGACGACGCGAAAAGTGACCCCCGCTCTGGCTCGCGACACGTCCACGGAATCACGTCGTTGGTAAATTCAATTGCTGCACACCCCAGTCAGATAAACGAGTCAGGTCGGTCGAGGTGAGTAATTAGGCCATGGGTGTTCGTGTCAGTCGTCTGTGAATCGCATTGTACTGATAGCCATCGTGTGGACAAGGCACCGCCCATATACTAGCGCCTCCACTTCTGTCAGCACCGCATTGTACAACATTATGGCCTCCGCCGTGCACGCCGGCTCATCCTCATACCCTCCGCCGCCAGAGACATACGCTCAAAACAGCATCAATCCCACCATGAATGGCGTTCATGCGTCTCATTCCGCTCTCAACTCCTTCGATGGCTCCCACTCAATAACTTCGACACCTACCCCAACTCCGCCGGCTTCGAGGCACCAACCGAACATGCCTTACAATGCCGCATACGGCCACATGATTGGCGGACACAATCAGCAGAATACACCGAGGCAATATCACGATCTCAAGCCGAACGTACGGCTACAGCAATACCCCCCGGGCCAAAAGCCTCAAATATATACCGTATGCATGCCCGTGGAAACCGTCCTGCCTTTGCTAATGTCTGCTGACACATGACATGATCGAAGGCCGTCTACTCGAGTGTGTCTGTGTACGAAATGGAGGTCAATGCAGTTGCGGTGATGCGTCGGCGAAAAGATTCATGGCTGAATGCAACGCAAATACTTAAAGTTGCAGGTATCGAGAAAGGAAAGCGGACCAAAGTTCTAGAGAAGGAAATTCTTTCTGGAGAGCATGAGAAAGTTCAGGGAGGCTATGGTCGATACCAGGGTACCTGGATCAGCTACTCAAGGGGTGTAGAATTTGCTCGTCAGTATGGTGTCGAGGAATTGCTGCGACCATTGTTTAATTATGACATGGGACAAGAGGGCTTCAATGCAGGTTCTGGAAATCTTGATACCCCCACTAAAGAACAAGCGATGGCAGCACAGCGGAAAAGAAATATGATGAATGGCGGTGCAGAGAATCGCGCTCCAGTTCAATCACCGAACGGAACGTTTTTCAAGAACATCTCAAAATCAGCGGCCAATGCAGTCAACGCAATTAGCAAAGCGAGGTTTGAGGCTCCGGGTCCAAGACCGTCAAGCGTCAATCGTCCAACAAAGCCCATGCGACGTCCCTCACAGCAATTGGGTGGGAGCCAGGATTCAGCGTATGCTGGTAGCAGCCAGCAAAGTATGCAAAGCTTGCACTCGGAGACTAGTTTCGGTACGCAGAACCAATTAGACCCGGCTCTCCGCGATCATAACACAGCATACTACCCGAATGCGCAAAGCTTCCAACAAAATGGTGAGATGAACGAGCCTCCACGCAAGCGCATGCGAGCAACCCCAAAATTGGACCCTTTCAGCCAGAGCATGGACGGTGAGTACGACACATCCATGAGAGGCATGACACCGCCGGAGCTTCCTGAGTCCTTTGTGTACCAGCGCGACGCGTCGCAACCCGAACTTGATTACACGTTCATCGGGCTGCAACCACTTCCCCAGCCTACCACCGACTCAGCCATCGAAAAGCAGCAAATGCTAACATCGCTCTTCCTCGATCCAACACAGACCGATTTCTCAAAACATCCAGCGCTCCTTCGATTATCAGGTGAAGACCTTGACATTCCCATCGACAACGCCGCCCACACAGCTCTTCATTGGGCGGCAACTCTTGCGCGTGCCTCACTACTCAGAGCCTTGATCACCAAAGGCGCTAGCATATACCGACTCAACGGTGGTGGCGAGACCGCCTTGATACGCGCCGCGCTAACCACCAACAACCTCGACCAAGGAAGCTTTCCGGAGCTCCTAGAATTGCTAGGTCCTACTATCGAGATCCGAGATGGACGGGGACGCACCGTTCTACATCACATTGCTGTATCGTCGGCTGTCAAAGGCCGCGGTTCAGCCTGTCGTTACTACCTCGAGTCACTGCTAGAATTCGTCGTCCGACAAGGAAGCGCCGCCAACAGCCAGCAGAATTCGTTCCTTGAGCCCACCGTTGCCCCACCTGCAAAGTCGATCGGGCTTGCTAAATTCATGGCAGAGATCGTCAACGCAGTGGACATGGCGGGAGACACTGCATTGAATCTTGCGGCCAAGATTGGCAATAAGAGCATCATTCAGCAACTCCTCGAAGTAGGCGCAAATCCAACCATACCTAATCGTGCCGGTCTCAAGCCTACGGACTTTGGAGTTGGAGGGAATCCGGATGTTATGGAGTTGCAGCACAGCGGCCAAGCGGCCAAAGCAGAGAAGCACCCAGTCAGCAAAGTAGCTGAAAGCAGTCAAGAACTGATGACTTGTATGTTCCTCTCTTCTCTTATTCGAAGTAAACACTAAATGTTTCCGCAGCATTATCAACGCTTCTCTCAGATACGCAGTCCTCATTTCAATCTGAGCTCCAAACAAAGCAATCTCTGATAGACCAGACACACGCCAAACTCCGCGAATCCACAGCCGCCCTTGCCCAGGAGCGCCGTCGCCTTGAAGACCACCAACGCACACAGGAGGAACGGAGAGCCCTACGTCAACGCGTCGCGAATCTCAAGCTCGCCAACGAACAAAAGCGCGCCCGGTTACTGGCCATGAACACGCCCGCTGTCGACATCCGAAATGACATCAAAATTGGCGAGGCAGATGCGGGTCTTGATATCGACACGAGCATCCTTGGCTCTCCACTGGAGCCTTTTGTCATGACCCCCGAGAAGCGTGCTTACATCGCCACCCTTCCGTCTACGGCCATCCTAAATGCACGAGGGGCTGCTTACCGAAAGCATAATGCTCGCTTGGAAGCCGAGGCGAAGACGCTGCAAAGTCAGAGCGCAGAGTTGGAGAGTCAATTGAGGAAGATTGTGAGCTTGAGTACTGGCATTCCGGAAGACAGAGTCGATGATATGGTCGATGGTCTCATTGCGGCTGTGGCGAGTGAGGGCAGTGATGATGTTGAGGTTGGAAGGGTGAGGGAGTTTCTGAGGAGGGTTGAGGGTGAAGGTGGGGATTAGATCCACGCTTTCACCTTCAATATATCTACAGTCTCGTGGTCCTTTCGATTCCCGATATCAGTCGGCCGAGGATCGTCGGTATAGCCTTTTGTTCATGTGAATATTGAATATTCGATGTCTTGTACCACGTTCTTCGACAATTGGTTGTATGCATAGCGTGGAGGGTTGGGCCTGGAAAATTACAACTATGACTGAATCATGGAGGATTCATGGGTCTCTGTATTCGTTGTTCCACATTCGAGTTCATAGTTTATTTACGATGCAGCATCTGTATTGACCAAAGTCTGGCCTACTGGCCTCGAGTAAGGCACTAAAGATCGCAGTTTTTGAGACTAGATAGACAGCTAAGAAAGCCACTGGCTGGTCTGCGATTCTGATTTTCAATATCCTCTCACCAACACGGCCATGTCTCACTCCGCTAAAGACAAAAAGCTAGATTGGTTAGAAGTCGAGAATTTGGGCCAGGTCGATTTTTCCTGGAGGAAATGGGGAAATGAAAAAGTGGATAGGAAGGATATCAAAGGGAAGAGGGGGAATAAAAGCTAGAGCTATGACCTCCTTGATGACATTTGAGTGCTCAAACCGGACTTCGAAAGGCCAATTTACAAAGCCTACGGGCTTCAATCGACGAAATCGAAGGAGAAGTGTTCGGCATTTTCGGGGACGGAGAAGCTAGAATTACAAGCCGTGAAGGTTCGAGTCTGGAGTGAGAACAGGCGGAGGGGGTAGCTTCGACTTTGGAAGCGTCGAAAGAGCCTTCGGAGGTTACGAAAGTTCTAGAGGACTCTGTGCTGTGTCGAGATTCGTTTTGGGAAAACCTCGAGCAAGATATTCGGGGGGGCTTGTGCAATACCGATGCGGCTGGAACGTATTGGCAGTTCGAGCGCGATGCGAAAGCTCAGTCTTGACCGCTCGTTTTGAATATATCAGGATGGTTAAGGGACATGTAATTGTACTACTGCATCGGCCACTCGACGCTGTCGATGGAAGGGTATCCGTGGCTTCGAAAGTGTACCAATTGGACATTGCTGCATCATTGGGGCAGGCACTCACGTGAGATAACACCCATGGCGGTCACGGACAGGATACTATCCCCAGCAGCGATCATGCTCATATCTTCGTACTTCTATTCCATCATACCTCATGCAGTCTCCATAACGGCCTCTACCATTTCGCCTCCTTTCTCCCCTGAAACTGCTTCAATATGGTCACTTGCTTCTGCAACGCCTCCAACCACTTTCCAGCAGCCTCCTCCACCTTCTTCTGATCATCTCCAAGTTTTGAAAAGAAATCCTTTCGGTATGGGGTAGCGGACATTGCGGCGCTGAAGATCGGCTTGACCATGAAAGAGTGGTGGGGTTTGAGAGTGTTACCGTACGCGTTCCGGAAAGAGACAGAGAGTTCGTCGGAGGGGTTTTGGAGATTGTGCTGGATGGCTTGAGATGTAAAATCGAGGCCGCTATGGTGTTGTTGTCAGCCTTATAGTGACAAGATGCTGCTTTGGTTCCGATGGAGACTGACCGCGTCAGCCACAGTAGGCCTTCTGTTGCGGTATGTTTCTTGGTCTTGAGCTCGTTGATGACGAGGGCTTGTAGTGTTTCTGACTCGTTAGGAGCAGCTAATTGCCGGTCGCGAACTTTCTTGTTTCAGTCAGTCTCAGGACCCAAGGGTTGGAGAAAGGTGGGTAGGGCGAGGGGTGAAACCTTGATATTGCCCACCATATCATTCTTCACGGGTGTAAATGCCATTGAACCTAATACGTCTATCCAGATATCAGGGGCCAGACCCATGGTAGTATAGCGGCTCCAGTGGAGTAAGAGACCTACCAAAGAGCGTCGTAAGTGACTCAGCAGCTTCAAGAAAAGCCCCAGTTGGGATGGCATTGTCGCTGTTGGTGTCGACAGAAACATCCACAAATGATTTGTGTAGGGTGTCAAACCACGTCCCTCCAGATGGATACGTGTTATTGGCTGGTACTGCCATGACTGTGCAATGAATGGCAAACGCAATCGAGGAGAGACCTCGAGGTGGAGGGAAGTTTGAGGGGCAAGCGCGCGTTTGCTGGCGGCAAAGCGTCAGCTCAAGCTCTAGCAGTCCGCTTGTGGTATCATGACAGTACAGTTTCCATTATCATTCTTGTATTCAATTTTTGTTCTGTGATATTTTTGCCCTTGTGTTCTTCCTAATTGAAGCTTCTGCGCAAGCTAGATGACCTCTAGGCCGTCTGGGGGGTCTGGCAGCCACTCAGCCCAAGATGTAGAGCCTGGATCTTACACTGCTCTGCGCCTGGTGGGTCTTTCACGTTGGTCCAATAGCAAGGCTTGCGATCAATCTGTTAATCACGCGTCTTTAGCAACATGCGTCCGCCGAGCACATCCACCTTACTACCCGTCGATGCTTCATCGGGCCAATTCCAGAAGGCTGGCTTAAGAGCCACCGCAAGTCTTGGTACAAGCGGTACTTGAATCTTTCTGACTACTCATCGCGAGCTGCTACGTTTTCGGCCAGACCCAGTACATCGCATAAGAGGCAGATCACAGGCTTGGATAGACCTTCCGCTGGCGCTGCCTTTGGATCAAGCTTTCCCCAGCCGGAAGACGTCGATGAGGAGTCGGATGATGATGCTAGCGATAGGGAAGAGGAGTCAGGAAAGGGACGTGGCAAGAGACGGGAAGAGGATGGGGAGGAGGTGCATGATCTGGAGCCTCAGTCAACCGCCGAGGATGGCAGAGAAGGCAGTCCAGACGGATTCTCTCCTCATAAAAACGATGCTCCTGGTTCGAAGTCCAGGCAACGGCAGACATTGAAAGACAGGCTCAGTACGAAGGGCTCTAACGATAAGAATAGCACGACGTCCTTTGTTACGGCCCCAACAAAGCCTCGCAAACCACCACAATCACCCTTAGACACTGTCGACTCTGCAGAAATCCCCCAACCATCCTCATTTGTTACAGCTAAAGAAAGGCTCACAAGTGCCATTGGAGCGGCGGGCTCATCAAACCCTCAAGAGTCAGCTAAGGCCTTCAGCCCGACTCCGGTCCAGCCGATTGATAATGCTCCTGACACCCCAACCAGCGGTACGTTACCGAGATTGAGCACCGGCGAAATGGCAGTGCAAGGCAACAATGCGGATTCAACCACACACTTGCTTTCTCACGGAAACGTTGACACAGCGGCTCCTTCCTTCATCATTCAACCACATGACTCCGCGCATGAGGACATCACAAACCAACCGCAAGCAACATCCCATGGCATGGTCAAGTTCAACATGTCGGATAAACCTCCTCGAGACGAAGCATCTACACTGGCGAAGGTCCGTCAAAAGGGTAGACGCAGGAGCTGGAGACGTATCCGTCAAGGCTCGTCCCACCCGGGAGAGATTGTGAAGGTGGAAAAGATGTTAGTGCGGGTGGACTCGACTATGCAGGAGCTTCCGTCAGATTACAATGAGAACGATAGCCTGAAAACTTCATCCCGAATTGTCGAGAAATGGAGGGAATTTGTGGTTGTTTGCCGTGAAAGTACCACAGAAGATGCAGACTTTTCCATCCAGATGTACAAAACGCGAGTCATACCGTCGAACGAGGACACCAAAGTAAGGAAGCGCTCTACCTATGAAATACCCTTGGCTCGCAAGACCACACATGTAAATCTCTATTCTTCACTAGACAAAACATTGGTAATCTGGGTCCCGTGGAAGATGGGAACAATGATGTACATTCTGCGGACACACTCCATTGCCAGCGCTGTTGAGTGGTATACATTTATTCGCCGCACTCTTGGATCCCATCGAACCAATATTTTACAGGTCAATGTGCCGGACCTAAGCGTGACGTTGCAGCTTGAGAACCCGTTTGGTGAATTAGAGGCGTCAATGAGCGCAATTCAAGCAGCGAAGGGGAACGATGCTGCTATCAACAAGACAAGGGAAGCGGAAAGAGCTGTCGCAAGCACCATCATAAATCGCTCTCTCAAGATGCTAGAGAACAACCCAGAGTGGGCCGATGTCCTAGATTCCTGGCTTGCGAAAGAGAGAATCGGCTTGGCCTGGAAGCGATACGATCGGTTGGAGTGGATACACGGAGCCAATGAGCAGAGGATGTACGGCACGATGGCCATGCAACAGACGCACGAGCTGGAACTTAGGCCAAAGGACCACTACCCTACAAGCAGCAAATCCAAAGGCGAAGCAATGGATGAGCCAGCTCCAGTCGAAGGCTTCTTGATACGGCTGACATCTCAAAAGGGACATGTCAGACGGCTTGGTAAGATGTACTTCAAGCGCCTGTACTTCACGGTACACAACCAGTACTTGTGCTACTGCAGGCCAGCAAAGGCGCTGCCTCCTCCACCACCAAAGTATTTTCTGAAAGACCACGTCTCAGTCCCTAGTGCAAGTGAGATTGTCACGAATACCCCTCTTATCTATGCCGTCAATCCCTATCCCAATAAGGATGGGGGAATCGAGTGGCTCCATCAAGGAACGCCTGCAAGCAAAGAGCGCCACGACGAGGATACTTACAAAGAAGCAGAACGCAAAGTCAATAGTATGCTGGAGGCGGAGGGTTATGTCAATCTTAGCCATGTAAGCAATTTTCGATAGTGTCTTCGATTCGATTGTAAGACATGTTCGGGGGCAATTTCCCAGAATGCAATCCCTTAAATTTGTCAATTCTCTCAATTCCTGCTTTCAAAACGGCTGCTGACTTCAATACCTCGCAGGTGGTCCGTGTGCAGGATGCCCATAGGGGAAGTTCGCCAGTCGATGCACAAGTGGACCAAGGCCCAGATGTTGACTTCCACGAAGATGTCCAAGACACCAGGACGGAGGACGGGCAGACTAACCAATTCGATGACAAGCGAACCTTTGAGCTTGTGATGAAGAACAAGCTGGTCGTCAGACTGCAAGCATACAACGAGATCACAAAAAAGGAGTGGATGGCTCGTCTTCGAAAGTTGATCCATTACTGGAAGCTTCGGCTAGCGAGCGACACGGACACGCTGAAGACAGTCCGTGGTCTCAACCTGAAGCTGCTCGAAATCGACGAGGAGTCAGAAGCCTACATTGGTCAATTTGGGTCAAAGTGGGAGGTGACTCGATCAGTGGCTTCTCCAAAGTTATTCAATATGTGCGGCATATCCTGTTGTCGCGCTATCACGGTAACATCATCGCTTTTACTGTTGGCATTGGTCTTGACTAATGAGCTTTCCAGATGTCAGGAACCCTTTACCGCAAGCCTAAGCGCCATTCAACCTTCCAACGCTGCGGTGTCATCCTCTGTAACGGCCGCCTCTTGATCTTTCATGGCACTCTCCGTGAAATAAGCGGCAAAGAAGTCGCTCATATCCAGCATGAGCGCCAAGCGGCCATTGATCTCAAAAATTGCTACATTTACAGCGGCTTGGTGACCGAGGGCGATTTGCTTTATCAGAACCAGACTTTCGACAGCAACCATCCAGGTCATCACGCACTTCCGAGAGTCTACCTAGAAGACGGGTGGACGTCTACTGACGAGGACACGATGACTTGTTTCGTGGTGTGGCAGCCTCGGAATAAATCGTTGTTCAAGGCGAACGAGGAGCAGGAATCAGGGAAGACGAGGCAGCGTCTGAGGTACGTGTCCAAATTAGGCGTCTCGGGCAGATCGATCGTGTTCAGGGCGAGGAGCAGAGCTGAGAGGGACCATTGGGTCATGAGCATTGGTATGGAGATCGACCGCCTGCAGGCCGGAGAAGATATTCGGGTTGTCGACACGAAGTCGTAATGGTTCCTTATGTATTAAGTGCTTTAGCGAGGCCTTGGTGGCCTCTATCACTAGCTCTCAGGCTAGTTATCGGAAATGAATGCGGTCAGGGAGGTATGAACCCCAAAACCATCGAATATCACAACTTTGGGAAGCAGGAATCTGGTCCATCAACAATTGAATTGGAAAATCTGCAGATACAATTTTTGAATTCTGTTGGCAAATTCAAATAAGCCCAAGCTCTCCCATATCCTAGCGGCTTGAGCCCTTATTTCAGGGGTTTCTATTACGGCCTCCTAGCTAAAATGAGTGCCCAAGCCGCCAGAACAGAACATAGGCGATGTAATAGCTTTGAAAGTGTGTAACATCTCGAGTACGTTTGTGGCTCTCTCCGATAGTAAGTCTGCTCTAGGGACCGTCAATTGGCAGAAGTGGGATGGTTTCTGGGTGGGGTTGCGGCATACCTTATTTGGCCTTTCCGCTAGTATTCGCTCATACCGTGGAGCCCCAATAGCATTCCTGATTCTCTGAACCCGCTGTTGGAAAGTGTGATGAACGAGTTCCTGGAGACTGTGCCCTTCCAGTTGCACGTTGATTTGATAGCTAGCTTGCGGTCCTGTCAGTTGAGAGAGGCAGTTGTTTTCGCTAGAGTTGAAAACACCTTCTTGGGCTTCTCCGCGATAGTGCGCTCCCAGTACAGGGCGCATGGCACTACCACTGTACCCATCCGAGATCAGTAAAACTGAATGGGCTCAACCTTGTTTACGCCTTCCATCACTCTCTCGCTCCCCTTCCAGTCCTCCCACCGAATCCACCTGCTCCGCCCCAACGGCCAAACCACCCCAACCACCCTCGCTACAATCAGACTCTTTGAAACAGGCCCATAAAAATTACTATCATAACTCCCCTCTCCCTTCTTTTCCATATTATCACCCTCAACCCACACATGCCCCACCGGCACATCCTCATACTCAGACGGATACCTTCCCCTCGTCTTTACCCTATCACCCTCCACCGCCACGATCCTCTTGACAGCCATCCCCTCAGGGTCATGAGGCTTCCAGAACGATACTACCATGCCGCGCTTGAGGTTTTTGTAAGGGTTCCACATGTTCATCCATACGCGGTCTTTGACGATGCTGGTGTTGTAGGATGTGTTGAGGAATGGGTACATGCTGGCACCGTCAACGGTCGAGATTTGGAAGATGTGGGTCCAGCAGAAGCTAGCGACGGGGATCCAGGATGCGAATATGCCGAGAGTGAAGAGGAGGCGCCAGTAGGGCCCGGTAAAGCGGGTGCGGGGGAAGAGGGTGGGAGGGTTGGCATGGTGGCGGAGGTGGGGACGAAGAGGTGGACGACGGCGATGAAGGGAGAGGTGTTTGGGGATGAGGCTGAGACGTAGAGGTAGGCCAAGGGGCGGCATCAGACGTGGTATAATGGTACAGGAGGGAAGTATCATAGTTCGCTTCAAGTTGGAGGATGAGATCAAAGTCACGTGTTTGGCGCTAGTCTGCCGCGCGTTTAATCTGTAGGATATCACGCCCTCGAAATTTCGTCCTCTGTTACGACCCACAACAACTCAAGCCTTCCTGTTACTAGCTCTCGGAAGTCTCGGCGACTGTGCATGCAACTTTTGCTCTGCGATCTGGATATCGATATCGCCATTGCCAAGATCATCCCTTCTCTCGAACCTCTCCCTTGCGACGTCCGTCTCAATACCCACTGTTTCGTTCACGTTCTGGTCGACCTTTTTTCAGTCTTGGTTTGACATGCCCTGAACCCTCATATTCCATATGAATCTTGTGGGCGTCCCCTCTTCAGAACCTTAAAACCCGGTCCTGAATGGTTTGGCGGAAGCTTGCGTTCTCATATTGCGTCGACATGCACGGAAAGCGTTGCACAAATCGCTTTTGTCTCGTGTTGGGGAGCCGTTAACATAGGTAACGGGAGGCAAAGTATTGTCCGTGCATCCGGTAACGTCCCATGGCTAGAATATACCACTGAGGAATCTGATCTTGCGTTTCTCCGCATCTTCCCCGCTTTTTCGCTTCCCATCTCTGTTTTAGTTCTAGCCTATCCACGTCTGCCAAGAAGAAAACCTCGAGGAGAAGATACTATGCACGTACCCTTTCTTATTCCATGGACTTTGCTGTCTCCATGTCAATTCGGCTTTCTCGACAATGGCTGCAGGACTAATTCCAAGCGCATTCGCGCTTCTATCATGTTGTACTATTTTAGTATTGTCCCAGCAGAATGGTGTCCTTTTGCCATGTGGAGATGCCTTTTATCGCGCGTCTGAGGTAGGTATACAGGTACATTCCATGCAAGATTATCGGATTAACGCTGTGACAGTACACCTGCTATCCCAGCAATTTCTTGTGTCCAGTGATCAACACCACCCCAACACTGAAGTGCGGACGCGACTGCTACCTCTCTGATTCCTATTCGTATGTCAAGGTCTAGCCGGTGAATCTCAAATTGCTGATTAACAGTGTTGCAGATGCCATAACGATCGTTTAGGGCCTCCAACCAATCAAGCTGCTAGCAAGTCGGCCGCCATCCCTGGCAACAACGTACCTCCATGTCAAGGTCCCCCAACGACGCAGCATCTCAGCGCTCCTCCATATGAGAATTACTTCTACTCCGACTGCAATGTTGACGCTCAAGCCGTAGTCACTAGTCCACTTCCAGACAGCAATCTTTCAATCATTGGTCCACGATTGATCATCGCTTGGCCAGCTGGTAACAGTGGTGTTTGTGCATTCTTTGCTCCTCAAAATGCCATTAATGGCTCTTTGGGCATTGGGCTTGTCAATTCGACAGCAGGGAAGACCTTGCAGCCAGTGTATATGCCCGCAAATGGCGGCAGTGTGCCCAGAGTAGGAGTCAGTGGTACCATCAGCTTCAATTCATCTGCCACATTGACCGTGCCGATATTGGGTAGTATTCGCACGATTCGCGATTTCACTGAGGGGCCGTCACTGCTTGTGCCAAGCATACAGAATATGATCAAGATCAATTCCACTGCAAATGGAGGTGTAAGCATGAGTAGGCTCTGGCTTGATAATATTACCACGACCGAGTTTGCTTTCATTCCACTGAACTCAACTGGAGCAAGCCCACCAACGGTAAATAACCAGACCGTCAATTTTACGGCTGGGGATTACGTCTTCTATGCCGACTACAATTACCCGCAACTAACCCAGCTAAACGCTTCCACCCTGCTCAATCCAGGATCTCAAGGCTTGATTGGCCAGCAACCAGACCAGACTACTTCACTGCAATTTCTGTCGTACACCGGAAAACTCCTCGCTGGGGCTTGGCGCTTCCTTACCTACTTTGGGCGAGACTCAATGATAGCTACGCTCTTACTGCAACCAGTACTGAGCGACCAGGCTATCGAGGCCGTCATAGGTGCTGTACTGGAGCGTATCAACAATACTGACGGTAGCGTATGCCATGAAGAGACGATCGGAGATTACGCAACCTATCTCAACGGGAAGATGAATATGACCAGCACAGATCCCTCGTACAGCTATATCATGATCGACTCGGATTACTACCTCCCAATTCTCATGGATCGGTACTTCCTGCAAGCGCCAAATTACACTGCTAGGGGCGCAGCCCTCTTGAACACCAACGCAGGGCACATAGACCCTAATAATACCCAATTTACCTACGCGCAACTCGCCAATCTCAATGCCGAGAAGCTTATGTTAATCGCAGCTCAGTACGCAGCACCAGGTAACCAAACTATCGAGAACCTCGCGCACTTAAAACCCAGCCAAATAGTTGGCGAGTGGCGTGATAGTACCTACGGCATCGGCGGCGGCCGCATCCCCTACGATGTCAACACAGCCCTTATGCCAGCTGCACTCCGCTCCATCGCTGCTCTCTCCGCAGCGGGCCTCTACGCCAACCACTCTGACTGGGCTACCTTAGCCTCTAAATACGCGCAAATCTGGGAGGACACTACCCTCGACTTCTTCTCCATCACGATCCCAGCCGGGGAAGCCAAATCGCGGATCGGAACCTACGTCCAACGAAGTAACTTCCCTGGTCCCAATAATACAGACCAAATAGACGGAGACGTCAAGTTTCACACTCTGGCACTTGATGCGAATAACAACCTTTCCCAGGTCTCAGTTATGAATACAGATGACTGTTTCAGGCATTTCCTGCTCACGAGCACCACGCACCAACCCCAGCTCACCGCCTTTCTGAACCAAACAGCTAACAACATCCGCCGCACCTTCCCTGCAGGACTGCTCACGAGCGTGGGCATGGTGGTGGCAAACCCAGCCTTTGGTACAGATCCAGTATATGCTGCCAACTGGACCACGGGCGCCTGTAAGTTCTAGACTCGCTGTTGCTCAATAAGTATGAAGCTGACCGAGATATAGACCACGGTACCGTAATCTGGAGCTGGCCACTAGCAATGATGGCCCGCGGTCTCGAAGTTCAACTCCTGCGCTGCGCCAACACGACCCCGGCCCCGGATTACTGCAATGATCAGACTGTATACGCGAACGTGAAGGCAGCATACAACACCCTGTGGGACAGCATCGAAGGTAATAGCGCACACCTTTCTTCTGAGGTCTGGAGCTGGACGTATGCGGATGTTGGGTTTCAGTTTGCGGAGCTGGGGACGCTGACGCCGGCGCCGGGGAATAGTGTTACGGAGAGTGATATTAGGCAATTATGGAGCTTAACGTTTTTGGGGGTGGTGAGAGATAAGGGGTTGGTGTGAGCGGGAATGTGAGGATGTAACATGATTGGGTTGCACCTTCAAGGCTGATCTTCAAGCTTTGAGGGCTATTTCCGCTAGTGTGTATAAGCTGTTTTGTAAACCTCAAAAGAAGACCAAACAGCCATTCGTCCGTGACGAGTTTGGACTCCCACTCCGATTCCAAGATGTACTGTTATTGTAGCCTTTGTGATGAATTTCATGAGATTGGGGTCTTCCACTCGCCTCTCTTGCCCTAGCAACAACTTATAGTTCTGGCGTACTGGCTTTTAGATGAAAGGTCCAATAGTAGAAATCTGAGACCTTTCTGAACCTGCACTTTACATGGGAGAGTGGCAAGAGGAGTTTTTTCGTCACCGAAGGTGCAATTTTCGTTGTTCATTGGGATGTGGCGATGTCTAGGCACCAGACGGAGCTGAATATATCGAGGGCAGCTCAAGCGGATATCAATAGAGCCAGGTCAGGCTCCCACTGCTGCGCCCCTGTACTGACCCATTATGTTCCCCCCCCCTCGGGGCCCCGGGCTCCCTCGTTGCTCCCTCTTAAGCGGCTTTGCTCCCTTTCCCGAAGGGAAACGGCAATCACCGATTCTAAGTTCGGGGTGTATATAATTAATATATATATTTCCGTGGAAGTGATCAAGAAAGATCTAAGTATATTCTAGGCCTTACGGCCGCACTCAAAATAGTCCTGCTGAACTCGGGACTGTGCAAGAAAGACTTTGAAAAGCAAAGACTTATGCTGTGTCCACTCCCCAAGTGAATATTGCTTTGGAAAGGGGGTCCTGGACTGAGGTGAAGGTGGAACTTCAATTGGTCCAATGTCGTGAGCAGGGCAAAGATCTCGACAGTAAATCTGCCCAAACATGTTGTGCTGGGATCTTAGAGAATATTACCGTATTCGAGAATTGGCTCGGTCTACTACCTGCTGGGGACTATGGCTCAGTCATCTGTGGTGTCTTCAAAATAGTGGTGGGGGTATGTACACCTCGTCCTCTTCTCCGCACTGGCTCACGTCAACAGGCTGCCAACCGAGCCAACGATGTCAGGGTCACCATACTTAAGGCTCTTGCAGATATACCCGACTGGATCGCACATGCCAGTAGCTACCGAGACCTCTACGCCTGCATTGAAAATAAGTCATTGGTACTGCCCTTGGTGAAGAAGATGGCCTAACTCTGTGGCGCCGTTCTAGTTACTTTCCGCTATGTTATGGAGTACTTTGCTGAAGGAACTTTGAGTAGGTCCCCTCCAGCTTATCGGACGTTCATCTAGACACTGAGCGTGTATCAGAAAGGGCCTTTGGAGCCATCATACAGGGAACAGGTGTTGGAAATTGGATATCACAGTCATATTTTAGTGTCTTGGCACTCATGTAAAACTCTGCGTCTGACAACGTGTCTTTCTAATCAATTAATCCATCTACCATGCTACCATTTATGGCCTACGTCTATCAACAGGATATAGAAACTCTTTACTGTATTATCTTGACACTATAAAAGAGCTAGCATCCAAGATAGACTTAGCGTCGAGCGTGAGCCCTAAAAAACGTTTGAAAGCAGTGGAAGAAAGTACACGGAGACAAGAGGCCCAGAATGCAAAGATGTTGACCCTTCTAGAGGAATCACTTCGACGACCCTCGGTAGATTCACAGGAAGCCGCAAAGTTGATAGGCGTGCACATCAACAACCAATTTTATTCACTACTCTCAAGCAGTCCGAAAATGCTGATCTTCGATTAAGGTAAACTCTGTTATTAAGAGCTCAGGAGTAGGAGGCTCATTCCTCCGAAGATAAGGTTGCACCTTCACCTGAACCTAGTAGACCCCTTTCTACAATAAGGCACAACGACCTATAAAGTCAGTGTTAGTACGGTGTTACCTTTTATGGATATTGCTGTAGACATGTCGTTATAAGTCATAAATATCCGTTATATAATAAGGTATATTACTAATGATACTAATATATAGATATCTTATTATTTAGCCGCTAAGCGACTAGTCTACTACTATTAGCTTATATATAATAAGTATAAGGCCTTCTAAAGTAACTCTAGTACCTAAAAACCCCTTATATCTAGGTAATATAGTCCTAGGATAAGTAAGCCTAATTATATATATATAAAATAATCTTAAGGTAGGATAATAGAAGTAATTAAATATATATAATTTAAAGTTTAAAAGGATAAAGAATATAAGTAAAATTTAGTAAGTAGATAGTATTAATATTACTTAAATTCCTTTAATTAATAGCTAACTCCTTATACTAACTCCTAGCTAAATTAACTTAATTAATATAATATTACCTTTTATAAATATTATTATAAATATATTATTATAAGCTATAAATATCTGTTATAATTACTAATTATAAGAGGTATATAATAATGTAATATTAGTCTTATTCATAGTAAAACTAATTCTTAAAAAATCTAGGAGGTCTCTTATAAGGGGTCTCTATAAAATCCTAAGTAAAAGATACGTAAGCCTTATATATTATTTCCCCGTATAGCCTTACTATATAAGTAAGATATATATTAAGAGTATATTATAAGC
>JAABUL010000969.1_pt1 | contig 58178 bp, 38 predicted proteins | sample 5559151 | NCBI WGS metagenome assembly JAABUL01 (sample SAMN10711876, study PRJNA513368) | rock metagenome | isolation source: Antarctica rocks | place: Antarctica: Victoria Land, Pudding Butte sud
GGGACGCCTCTGCCAAGATGGGCCACGGACGCCGAAGCACGGCTAGAGATGCCTAAGCCTATGATGCAAGAGCGTGGTACACCCATTGCCACGGCACTCCTACGGCATACCAACGACGGAACGATTTCTTCCGTCGTTGGTATGCGCTGGAAACGCCGAAGCAATGCCGAAACAAACCCAGCGCGCCATCAATGCAAAGAGATGCCGGGGCGCAGCACAGGGCGCGGAAACGGGTATCATAGGGCGTGAATAAACTTTGGCCATTGCTACTCATTCTTCTGGCGGTCACAGCGGGCTGCGCGCAGGGAGCGAAAGCGCCGCTCAAAAAAGCCGCCGACACGGTCGCGGGCACGGAGCGGCGCGTGCTGGTGGTGGTCAACGACAACAGCACGGCGAGTAAAGCCATCGGGACTTACTATGCCAAAAAACGGCATATCCCGGCGTCGTATCTTTGCCATGTGCGCTGCGCCGAGCAGGAAGAAATCGACGAAGATGTCTTCGCGCAGGCGATCTTGGAGCCGGTGGCGAATGCTTTGGCGCAGGGGCCGCAGTCAGAGACCGTGGATTATATTGTGCTGACCAAAGGGGTTCCCCTGCGTTTGCATTCCACGGCGGCGGGGCCGGATACGCGCTTTTCGCCCGACGGCGACTCGGTGGATGGACGGCTGATGACGCAGGCGGTGGCAGGGATGGGGTCTCCCTCCCGGAACCCGTATTTCAAGTCACAGGAACGGTTCTCACACAAGAAGTTTGGGCTGTACCTGGTGACGCGGCTGGACGGATACACGGTAGCCGAGGCCGAGGCGCTGGTGGATCGGTCGCTGGCGGCAAAGCCCGAACCGGGCACGTTTTTGCTGGATGGCTGCCCGTCCCGCAGCGGCGGCCAGGACCCCGGCGACCTCAACGGCCTGCTTGTCCCGGCGGCGGCGGACCTGCGGGCGCGGCATCTGACGGTGATGCTGGACCAGTCACAGACGTTTGTCGGGCGTATCCCAAACCTCATGGGCTACTGGTCGTGGGGCAGCAACGACCCACATTTTGACGCGACGCTCTACAAAGGCAACACGTACCGCGCGGGCGCGATTGCGGAAACTATCGTGTCTACTTCGGCGCACACCATGCAGCGAGGCAATTGGTGGCAGTCGCTGATTGCGGACCTTGTGGAAAGCGGCGTGACCGGCGTGAAGGGCTACGTGGCGGAGCCGTACACGCTGGCGATGGCCCATCCTGATGTTTTGTTTGACCGCTACACGCGCGGCTGGAACCTGGCCGAGTCGTTTTACGCGGCGTCCGAAGTCACCCACTGGAAAGATTTGGTTGTCGGCGACCCTCTGTGCGCGCCGTATGCGCGTCTGCATTAGAGCGCCTAGAAACTGCCAAGATCGCCCCCTAGCCCCCAATTCTGGGGGAACCAGAAGGGAATAGGAATGCCTCTGGCAATGGCCTCGCTGCTCCTAATCTTCTCTTGTCCTCCCAGAATTGGGAGCTAGGGGGTGATCCTCTCCCCCACTCTTCAAGAAAGAACCACACACGTTATGCCGCGCGAAATTGTCCTAGGCAACGGGGAAATGCTGGTCAATTTAGACGACTGCTTCCAAATCCGTGATCTGTATTTTCCGTATGTCGGCTGGGCAAACCATGTCGGCGGACACCGGTGCCGGGTCGGTATTTGGGCCGAAGATGCGGGCTTTGCCTGGCTGGATGCGACATGGAAGCGGCAGGTTGCGTACCAGGACGATACGCTGGTAACGAACTGCGCGGCGACCCACGCCGGCTTTGGCATTCGGCTCAAGATAGTGCATGCCGTGCTGCACGACCGCAACGTCTTTGTCACGCGCTTTAAGATCGAAAACCTGCGCGATACGGAGCGCGAAGTGCGCCTCTTTTTGGCGCAGGATTTGCGCGTTGACGAAAGCGATATTGGCGATACGGTGTTTTATTCGCCCTCCGCGCGCGCCCTGGTGCATTACAAGCGCGACCGCTACTTTTTATTCGGGGGATTGGCGGGCAAGAGCATTCCCGTGCCGGAGGAAGACGCCGCGCATCTGCGGGAAAGCGTGCCGAGAGCGAGTGGGTATCGGCAAGCCGCACAGGAAACGGAGCCGCGCCTCTGGGCAGGCAAAAAGTCGATGGAAGATGTCCATATCGACGCGCTGCTGGAAACTCTGGTGGAGATTGGCGGCACCGACTTGCAGATTGCGGCGGGAGCGCCGCCTGCCGTGCGCGTGGGCGGCGAATGGGAGCCATTGCCCTACGAAGATGTCACGCCCTTAGACGTGCAGCAGATGATGTACGGCATCCTGACCGACGACCAAATCCGTGAGTTTGAACGCGCGCGGGAACTGGACTTTCCCTATGCATTGGAAAAGCGCGCACGCTTTGATGTCCGCCTTTACAGGGAGCAGAAGTCGGTCGCAGCAACACTCGGCCTCAGTTCTCTCTCGCACAAGGCTTCGGCCATAAATCAGGCCAACACTTTGCTGGGGCCGACGCAGTACGCCTGCGGCGAGAAAGAGTTCAAGGGGGCGGAGGGCGCATGGCGGGATGCGGAAGACGGGCAGCTTTCCATGAACGCCATCGCGCAGGGAGCCGTAGACAGCGTCGCCGCTTACACCGTGACCGTGCCCGCACAGGGTACGCAGACCGTGCGGGCATGGGTTGTCGCGGGCGAGACTTTGGAGGATGTGTCGGCACAGCAAAGTACGCTGCTGGCCGACGGTTTTGACCGGTGTCTGGATGCGACCGCCCTGCACTGGTTCGGCGTGGCCCGCACCACCCGGCCTGATTTGGACTTGCTGCCCGATAAAGTCGCGAAGCTGTACACGCGCAGTTTATTGGTGATCCGCACGCAGGCCGACAAGCGCGGGGCCATTATCGCATCCAATGACACGGACATTCTGGAAACCGCACGCGCGCACTATTCGTACCTGTGGCCGCGCGACGGCGCTTTGGTGTCTCTGGCCCTGGACAGCGCGGGGCAGCGAGAGACAAGCCGCGCCTTTTTTGAGTTTTGCGCGCGCGTGCTGCCGCAAGACCGCGCGGCATTGATGCACAAATATGGCCCGGACGGCACGATTGGGGCTTCGTGGCACCCGTGGATTGTGGACGGCGAGCCTGAAATCCCGTTTCAGGAAGACGGCACGGCACTGGTGATCTACGCCCTCTGGCGTCACGTGCAGATGTTTGCAGATACAGCCTTCGCCGCGCGCCTGTGGCGGCAATTTGTGCAGCCGTGCGCGGACTTTCTGGCGGACTATCGCCACCCGCAGACCGGCCTTCCCCTGCCCTCGTGGGATTTGTGGGAAGAGCGCCGGGGGTGTCATGTTTGGACAGTCGCCTCGGCGGTTGCCGCCTTGCGCGCCGCCTCGGAGTACGCGCGTTCAGAGGGCCATGTTTCCCACGCCGAGCGTTATGCCAGTGCCGCCAAAGAAACTCTTGAGGCCTTCCAAACGCACTTTTGGGACGGCGATGCGGGGCGCTATGCCCGCATGATTTCCGTGGCCGGGGACGGCTCGCTGGTCAAAGACATGACTGTGGACAGCAGCGCGGCGGCCCTGTTTTTGTTCCAGGTGCTGCCGCCCGACGACGCACGGTTGGCCGCCACTATGCAGGCGATTGGGCGCGCCTTGTGGGTCAAAGCGCCGGTCGGGGGACTGGCCCGCTACGAGCGTGACTACTACTTCCGGGTGTCCGACGACTTCGCGCAGGTGCCCGGCAATCCCTGGATTATCTGTACGCTGTGGCTGGCCGACTGGTACTGCGCGACGGCCAAGACGCGGGCCGAGCTGCGCCCCGCCCTAGACTTGCTGGAATGGGCCGCTTTGTGCGCCCTGCCGACCGGCGTGCTCCCCGAGCAGGTGCATCCGTTTACCTCCGCGCCGCTGTCGGTCGCGCCGCTGACCTGGTCGCATGCGCAGTTTATTTCTTCGGCATCGGCTTATTTGGATAAACTCACGCAATTTGGCTAAGGCAGCGTGCGCCGGGGTTTTGACAGGGAAAACGCCGGGTATCTTAGTAATCAGACGCTCCGGCATATTCAAAGATAAGGCTGGGGCGGGAAAAGAGACACACAATGGCCGATTTAATCACAGGAATGTTTCGCGACCGCGCCAGCGCCGAACGCGCGGTCAGAGACCTTCAGGGGCTGGGCTATGCCCAGAATGACATCAGTGTTATGATGCAGGACCAGACTCGCGCGCGTGAGTTCGCAACCGATACGGGTTCCAAAGCCGCCGCCGGCGCGGGCGTAGGAGCGGGTATCGGCGGGACGCTGGGCGCGATTATCGCCGCAGTCACCGCCACGGGCAGTGTTGCGGCAGTGGCCGCCACCGGTGGCCTTGCGGCTCCGCTCGTAGCCGGGCCGCTTGCGGCGGCGCTTGCCGGTGCGGGTGCAGGCGGTCTCGGGGGCGGGATTATCGGCGGCCTGGTCGGTGCGGGCATCCCCGAGGAACGAGCGAAGCAATACGAAACCGACCTGAACGCGGGCGGCATCCTGGTCGGTGTCCATGCTCAGGGCAGCAATGCCACGCAAGTGGCGCAGATGCTGAACACGGACGGGGCGGTGGATGTCCAGAACCGCTAGCTGCCCGAGCAGCAGCGGAGGGGCAAGACACGGCGAAAAGTCTTCCGCAGACGAGAACACGTTCTCGTCTGCGGTTGAAGCGACAGCCCGGTTGGCATTATGCCGGTCGGGCTTTGCGTTGCCAGGCATCCAAGACACTCCTAATTTCACGCTGCCGTTGTTCCTTCTCTCCTTTCCGAAAGCAAACATGCTATTCGGGGGTACACTCACGCTATGACTAAGCCTACTCAAGATCAACCGCCCGCAACTCAAAATCAGTCGCCCGTAAATCAACCGATTGCGAGCAGTGAAGCGGGCCTGGAGCTTGCCCGAGATGTGCGCCTGCTGGGCGGACTGCTTGGCGATGTGCTGAAAGAACAGGGCGGCCCTGCTCTGCTGGAGACAGTGGAGCAGATACGCGCGCTCGCCAAATCGGCACGGGAAACGCAGGGCGAAGACGAAGCCGAGCACAAGCTGCAAACTCTGCTTGAAACCATGACGTTTACCGAGGCTTTGCCCGTACTCAAAGCGTTTACAACGTGGTTTCAACTGGTCAATTTGGCGGAACAAAAGGAAATCGCGCGAGTCAACCGCCGCCGCGCGGCGCAATCCGGCAGCCGGCCCCGTGCGGAAAGCGTGCGCGATGCGGTGCGCGTGCTGCGTGAGCAAAACGTGGATGCAAACAGCATGCGTTCCATGCTGTCGCATCTGTCTATTCAGCTCGTGTTCACTGCGCACCCCACCGAGGCGCGAAGGCTGAGCGTGCAGCAGAAACTCGCCCGCCTGAACGTTGCTCTAGACGGATTGGAACGTCCGTTTCTGTCGCAAAGCGAGCGAACGCATCTGGAGCAAGACATTGCCGCCGACATTGAAGTGCTGTGGCAGACCGATGAAGTGCGTCAGCGCCGCCTGTCCGTGATTGATGAAGCGCAGTCGGTGCTTCTTTACTTCAGCCGCAGCTTGTTTGCCGTGACGCCGCGCTTGTACGATGATCTCAAAGAGGCGCTTGCGTTCTATTATCCCAATGAAACGTTTGATATACCGCTCTTTCTGGAGTATGGAAGCTGGGTAGGGGGCGACCGAGACGGCAATCCGACCATTACTCTGGCGCATACCGAGCAGATTTTGCGGATGCACCGCGAAACTGCGCTTGGCCTTTATACCCCGGCCATTCGCAATCTATCGGATAGGCTCAGCGAAAGCCTGCACTATGCTCAGGTGTCCGAAGAACTCACGGAAAGCCTCGCCCGTGACGCCGCCGCTCTGCCGCAAATCGCCGAAGAAGGCGCGAAACGCTCTCCAACCGAGCCATATCGCCGTAAAATGGAGTTTATCTGGGAACGTCTGCGCCGGACACAAACCAACCCCGGCGATCCGAATGCTTATTCTCGGGCCGACGGCTTTATTGCCGACCTGGAGATTGTGCAGCGCTCGCTGGAACAGCATGCGGGCGGCTTCGCGGCCAAACGCGTTGTCGCGCCGCTGGCTGCGCAGGCGCGTTTGTTCGGCTTTCATCTGGCCCGCCTGGATATTCGCGAACACCGCGACAAGTATCTGGGGGCGCTGTCGGCTGTTCTCGCAAGCCAGGGCATAGACTTTGGCGGCATGAGCGAAATTGCCCGCGTGGAACTGCTGGAACGCGAGATTAAAAGCGCGCGCCCGCTGGTTCCCGCCACTTTGAATTACGACGATGAAGCGAATACGACGCTGTCTTTGTTTCGGCTCGTGCGCGCGCGCCAGGATGAGTATGGCGAGAATGCCTTTGGCTCGTTTATATTGTCTATGGCCGGGACGGTCTCCGATGTGCTGGCTGTTTTGCTGCTCGCCAAAGAAGCCGAATTGCTGTCTTTCGCAAATAACACGGTGCAAAGCCGCGTGGACATTGTGCCCTTGTTTGAGACCATTGAAGATTTGGACAATGCGCCCCAGGTACTTGACGCTTTGCTGTCCAACCCCGCCTACCGCGCCAATGTGGATGCGCGCGGGCATGCGCAGGAAGTCATGGTCGGCTATTCGGACAGCAACAAAGACGGCGGTTATGTGACGGCCAACTGGAAATTGTATGTCGCACAGGCTAAACTCGCCACTGTTGCCCAAAAGCACGGCGTGACTTTGCGACTATTTCACGGCAGAGGCGGTGCGGTCGGCAGGGGCGGCGGGCCGGCGGGCAAGGCTATTCTTGCGCAGCCGCCCGGCAGTATCGGGGGCCGCCTGAAGATCACCGAACAGGGCGAAGTGATCGCCGCGCGCTACTCGGATGAGGAAATCGCCGCGCGTAATCTGGAGCAGATTGTCCACGCCGTTTTGCTTGCGGGCGCGAGCAGTCAAAAAGGGGGCGACATTCTCCCCGAACCCGCCGAATGGAGCGCGGCAATGGATGCGCTTTCCGAAACGGCGTTCCATTCCTATCGCGCCCTCGTCTATGAAGACCCTGACTTTGTGCGTTTCTTCCAGCAGGCAACGCCTGTTGGCGAGCTTTCGCAGCTCAACATCGGCTCGCGCCCACCCAAACGCACCGCTTCCGACAGAATACAGGATTTGCGCGCCATTCCCTGGGTGTTTTCCTGGATGCAGTCACGTGTGACGCTGCCTGGCTGGTATGGGGTTGGGGCGGCCCTCGCGGCTTTTGTTGCGCAGAGCGAAACGCACCTTGCCCTGTTGCAGACAATGTACAAAGAGTGGCCTTTTTTCGCCACCATGCTGGACAATGCGCAGATGTCCCTCGCGAAAGCCGACATGGATATTGCCTCTCGCTATGCCACTTTGGTTGAGGACAGCGGCTTATCACAACGCATCTTCGGCAAGATCAAAACTGAGTACGAGTTGTGCGTCAAGACCATCTGCGCTGTCACCGGCCAGAGCGCTTTGCTGGACAATTCCCCGCGTTTGCAGCGATCCATTATCCTGCGCAACCCTTATGTTGACCCTTTGTCTTATCTGCAAGTGGAGCTGCTGAAACGCCTCCGCGCCCTTCCCGCCCATGACGACATCAACGACACCGTAAAAGAGCAGCGCCGTGATCTTCGCGCCGCCGTCTTGCTGAGTATCAACGGCGTTGCCGCCGGCCTGAAGAATACGGGCTAAGCGTGGGACGAAAAAGAAAAGCCCCTCAACCATTCCTTCTGAAAGGGAGGGCACGACGGGGTTTTATTTCTCCCAGCGCAAGCAAAACGCCCGTGGCACTTGCCACGGGCGTCTTCTTTTCAGTCTTCTTTTCCCAACTAAGGTTTTAGGAGTTTTCACTAGCACAGGTAAACTAGATATTATCAGGGTCGATGAGGCCATCTTCCGTGCCGACTTTATGAATGTAAACAGGGACATAGCCGAAGGTCCGATAGAAACGCAGGGCGAGTTCTCCCTCATCGCGGTCGCTGTCTACGATGTTGCCGCCATAGACAGCAACATATTTGCCATAGTATTCATCAATATTACTTTGCGGGATTTGATTGAAGGCGGCCACTTCCTCCCAGAAGGGCGCGTCTTCAATATCCTCGCGCTCGGCGGGCGCGGGCGCGAAAGGGAGAGTGTTGTCGGAATTATCGGGTGCAGAGGACATAAGTGTGCTTTCTGCAATAAGTATATCAAAGCGGCAGTCGGCTGTCAAGAAAAAAGTTGAGCGCCCCCTGCTGTTTATGTTCAGCAAGGGACGCTCGGCGGAAAAAGCGAGGCTGTTTTGGCGCAAAATGTGATTTACAAACCATCGGCGAAAGCGCGGGCCTCATCGGTATAGGTATGAAATGGGTTTTTCAGCTCAAGGTGCAGGCGCTTGTTGAGATAAATCAAGTCCCAATCAATGACATAGTCGCGGGAGCCACTCGCAAGCAGTTTGTTGATCACAATCCCCCTGCCCTGCGCACGGGTATTGGCGGGCGGCATCAGCGTAGCTTCATATATTCGTTTGTCGGTGGTGGCGCGCTGAATGAGACCCGCCTGCTCTAGGCCATAGTAGAGGCCAGTATCGGGGTTGACATTATGATACTCCAGGTCGAGCGAGTGCAGAATATCATCGCCCCACTTGACTTTCCAATCTTCGGCCTCCATATAATCTTCCATCATCTTGCGTTTCGCCACCCAGTCCAGCTTATCGGCGAGCAGATAGGGGTCACGTTCCAAAGCGTCCAGGCACTTCTCCCATTCGCCCAGCACATAATCCGTCTGCGTGTCGCGTCCGGTGTAATGCTCTTTGGCGGCGGCGAGATAGAATCGCTGAAGATCGACCGCCCCGATGGAATCTCCCCCTTTGCGCCGCACCAGCCACTTCCAACTCTGGTCGCGAGAGACGCTTTTCAGGGCTTCTAATGGATCGCGCAGCTCCACTTCGCTGAGCAGAATGCCGTCTTCAATTAAATCCAGTACAAGAGAGGTCGTGCCGATCTTCATCAGGGTCGCATATTCGGACATATTGCATTCGCCGAACAGAATATGCAGGCGGTGCAGGTTGGAATAATTGTAATACGAGTCCCACTTGGGATTGATAATCGCTCTGTTGAAGCGCACGCGCGAAGAGATGGTCTTGACGATATGATCGGCGCGCTGCGACAATTGGAAGTCAATGGTCGGGTCCACTTCCACGCCATAGAAGTTGCCCACCCATTGATAATCCACCTCGTAGTCCGAGATGGTCATAATATTATTCTTCAGCGACTTGTAATTGAGCCGATGCCCACCCACGCGTCCTACCCCGGCGAAGATTTGTCGTGTGACGAGAAAGGGTAATAGGTAAGAGAGAGCCTCTAAGAAAAAGCGATCATCAATTGCCACCAGATAGTTCTCATGACACCCAAACGTATGCCCGCCGAAGTGGTCAACTGAGTTGGAGTGGAACGAGACCTTATCCTGCAAATCCAGTTCCCGCAAGAGACGCTGCAAAATCACCCGGCCCGCTTTGTCATAGGCCACGGCATCGGCAAAGTCCGTGCATTCGGGAGTGGCGTACTCCATGTGCGATCCCACGGCATCAATATAAAGACGACCGCCGGAGCGCAGAAACCCGCCGCAGCGGGCCGGTTCAAACGCATAATCGCGGGCGTGCAGGTCGATCAATCCGACTTTGTCTTTGTAAAAAGCATGGTCTTTGACCTGCTCAACGATCATTTCCGCCGTGCCGACACTGTCATCGTTGACCAGGCAGCCGAACTCGGTTTCAATGCCGAAAATGCGTTTGTCCATAGGTGTATCCTAGCGATATTGGGCCAGAGTGTCGCTGAGTTCGCTGTCTGCGAGCAAGCGGAAGCGGCTTTCTTTGTTGGTATTGCGCTCCAGCACACCGGCCTCTACATGCCAGTCTTTACCCAGATGCTCTTTGATGAAATCTGCCACGTCCTTTGTGCCTTCACCCTCGGTGGAATAGTCGGCATCCTCGCGGTCTTCGGCTTCCAGATGCTTCATTCCAATTCCCCACGCGGAAACAGCCGCGCTGAGAGCGGCCGCTAATGACACTGTGCCCGCTTTGGTTTCTTCCTTGAGATGCTCTTTCATGCGGTCTTCGGCATAAGCCGTGCCCGCGACCACCGCAGCCGTTGGCGACGTGGAAAACTCACCATCATATGACAAAACCACCAATTGATCGCGGTCTGCGGTCTTGCCAAGCTCCGCAAAGATGCCCTTGAAGACAATCGGCTGGGCAAATGGGTCGGAATAGACTTTCTTAATCGCGGGCGAGATGCGGAAGCCGACCATTCGCTGCACGCTCACATCGTCGGGCGAACGCTGGAAGCCTTCCGTATGGGCAACATCAATCGCCGCAACGCGTAATTGCTCCACATCGCTGTGGCTGCCGATGGCGCTGAACATCAATTTGTCATAAATTTCATAGACTTTGCGCTGCGTCTGGCGCACGGACAGCAATAACAAGCCGCCGTCATATGTCAAAGCGACAACCGGGCTGCCGTCTTTCAAACGATCTTCAATATATTCATTGCGCTGCTGGATACTTTCGTTCCAGTCATAAGGACTATAGGAAGGCACGGGGTTTTTCTTTCTGAACTTGGGATGCGAGGCGAAAAGGCGGAGCTAGGCACGCCCGAGGGCGGCTTTGATCTCATCATCCGTAAAATCGCGAATGCCCTCGGCGGTAATATACTTGGCCGCCGGCAGGAACTTGGCGGACCCGCCGGTGGCAGTGTCCAAATCGGCGGCGATGTCTAGGAGCGTCAATACTTCTTGAAGCGCAACCTCGCGGGACATCTCGCGGAACGGCCCTTTGGTCTTGAGAATATACTCAAATGCGCCTTTGATGGGCGCGGACCCGCTGCCTGCGGCGCCATATTCGGCAGTCTCAAACTGCCCGCCTAATACGTCGTAGAAATAGATGCGTCCCTGTTCAGTTTCTCGGTCAAACGTGGACAGCACGGGAATAAACGCCCCAATTCCCTGCAAGGCGGCGGGGACATTGTTGGCAATCACGCGCTGAAGCTCCATCAGCTTGCCTTCCTGCGACATAGGCTGGAGCTGCGACCGCTCAAAATACTTAAACGTATGGCGCAGGTAGCGCACCACTTCCACGCTCTTGGCAAACGACCCTGAGATGGAGATGAGCGTATAGTCGTCGAGCGCGAGCACCTTCTCAGCCTGATCGTACATGACCGTGTAGCCAGCCGTCGCACGCCTATCGGCAACGTTGATGATGCCATCTTTGTACTTGACGGCAATCACGGTGGTGCCGTGCGTGTCTATGTCGCGCGCGCCGGGAACATGGGGCACGGGCGTCGGCATCGGCAGCCGCTCTTGTTCCAACAGGTCGGCCAAACTGCCTGACTGGGGATTGATATTCAGCATAACTCTTCTATCTTCGGAAAACGCGCCGGGCGCAATAGCGCCCGGCACAGCAATTTTGGTCTGGTTGTTGATGGGCAGAGGCAGTCAGCGCGCTTACTGCCCGCTGCGCTGGCGATATTTACGCGCCTGATCGGGGTCCACTCGCTTCATGCGCTTGAGCAGATCGCTGCGGTCGGGGCGCTCCACATCGGGCTTGCTGGGGCCGGTCTCGTCGCCATCTTTGCGCAAGGGTTCGGCGGGGCCGGTCGGGCGCGTGGCGCGGTCATCATCCAACATTATCATGACTTATTCTCCTTGTAAAGCAATCGATTGAGTTTGCGCGGGCATTTCTTATTTACCCGGCAATTGCTGTAAAAACTCATGCAGGCTTTGCGCCGAACTGAGACGCGCCAGAACGGGCGCGACTGTTTCGGGCGTGAGATAGTTGTCCAAGTCTACCAGCCAGGACTCGCTTTCGGTGCGCAGGACAGCTTTATTCCAGCCCACCGACCCGAGATGCTCGCTGAAGCGCGACACCAGAGTGCCGCGAATGGCCGCGCGGGTGTTTTTGGGAGCCTGCGTCATAGCGTTTTTTATCTCTATATCAGTGGTCAGGCGAACCATGTCGCCATTTTGCTCTAACGCATAGTATAAACTCTCGTCCGGGTCAACATTGCTGTAGGCGAGGTCAAACGACGGCAGCGTCTCGTCATTCCACCCGATGTTCTCCGCGTCCATGTAGTCCGTGAGCAGATTGCGCTTGGCGACCCAGTCTAGTTTATTGCCCAGCGTGAGTGGATCGCGCTCCAGAGTGTTCAATGTGCTTTCCCACTCGGCGAGTATCCATTCGGTATCGGTTCCGCGTCCGGCAAGCCGTTCTTTGGCCGCGCCCAGGTAGAGGCGCTGAATGTCAACAGCAGAGATCGTTCCGCGCTCGTCGGTATCGGCCAGCCAGCGGAAGGTCTGATCCCGCGAAATGTCTTTGATGGCCTGCACCGCGTTCTTGAGGCGCAGGCCGGGCTTCCAGCCTGTCTCAAGCAATGATGTCACTAAATAGGTTGTGCCGACTTTGAGGGCGGTCGCATATTCGGACATGTTCGCGTCGCCACAGATCACGTGCAGACGACGCCACTGACGCGCGTCGGCATGCGGCTCATCCCGCGTATTCACGAGCGGACGCCGGTACAGCGTGTCTACAGATGCATCTTCGGTAAAGAAGTCCGCCCGCTGAGACAACTGGTACACGGGGCTGTTCTGCGGCTCAATCCCCATCTTGCCCTGGCCGGCATAGATAATACGCGATGCAAAGAACGGCAGCAGGCCACCCAGCAGGTCGGCGAAGGGCGTTTCGCGCTTCACCAGGTAGTTTTCATGCGTGCCATAGGACGATCCATGAAAGTCGGTGTTGTTCTTGAATATCTGAATGCGTCCGACGCCCTTGTGTTCCATACGAGCCTGGGCGCAGGCCAGAACGATGCGCTCTCCGGCTTTGTCGTGTGTCACTAAGTCGCGCAGCGAGTGGCATTCCGGCGTGGAATACTCCGGGTGGCCGTGGTCGTTGTACAGCCGCGCGCCGTTTGTGAGGACATGGTCGGCGCGCTCTTCTTCCACCGGCAGGGGCTTTTGGCCCGGCGCATCAAACTGCGCATCCTGCGGGTCCTGCGTCAGCTTGTCCACATGGAAGCCGCGCATATCGTTGCGCGGGTCTTCGCCCCGATAATACCAGGGCTGGGCAAACGCACCCTGGTAGGCCCGCACGACCGCACGCGACTCTCCGAGCAAGTCCGAGGCACCTTTGTTTTCCACGGCGATGCCGTATTCTGTTTCTGTGCCGAAGAGTGGCAAATTAGTGTCCTGTCGTCGCGGGCACAACCCGCGTCAGTGTGTATTGATCTCGGAACAAGAATGGCTGTCCCGGCGCCTGCGTTTCTTTTAAAATCGTGAGTGTCCGGGGCGTAATGGTCAGGGTCGTGCGGACAGCGACGGGCTTGCCGTTTTCCTGCCCCTTGCCCACACGGACCAATGGTCCCTGTCCCAGCGAGGCAAACTTTGCCAGTCCAGCCAGCGTGTCCGCATTTTTGTCTTTGCCATCAAGCGACACCGTGGTGTAGGTATTCGCCACGGGGTCGATCGTCACGGTCTCGAAGTCCTCGACCACTTTGGTCAGGCCGTCATCATAGATATAGTGCAGCATCAGAGAATTCAGGTCTCTTGCCCTGCTGATATGGAGGATCATCGGCAATGTGACACGCCCATCGCTGGAATAGTCCCGGTATTCCAGCGCGCCGACCCAGGCCCCGGCCAGTGCTTGATAGGCCGCATTCTGGACCGAAGGCGCACCGGCGGGGACGCTGACAGGGGGGGCAGGCACGGATGGCGCGGCGAGCGCCGGTATGACCTGCCCCATGAGTAAGGCTCCTGACAGCGCGAGCAGAGGCTTGAGACAGATGCTCGGCATCAGATCACGTTGCGGCGCGTGACCTGACTGCCCTTTTTGGGCTTGATCGGGTTCAGGCGCACCACATTGTCCGGCTCGTAGTCCACCAGCTTGAGCCAGTCCTCAATGTTGTCCGTCTTGGGGAATATCTCGTTTTCTTTGTATTCCGTCCGCACCGCCCGTTCCATGTCTTCCCAGGAGACGCCTTCTTTGGTGCTCTTGACATCAATGGATCGCTTGATGGCGTAGTCTTTAGCACGCTCCACGATAGAAGTCAGCAGCGCGCCGGACAGCAGGTCTTTCCAGTACAGCGTGTCCACCGAACCGTTGCGCAGGTAGACTTCCAGAAACTCGGTCTCATGCGTCTTGGACCAGAGCAGATCGGTGGTTTTTTCTACTAAAAACTCACGCGCTTTCTCATTGCTTCCCTGCTCATCCACGGTCTTGTAATCCAATGGCAGGTCGGGGTGCAGGTAGATGCGCAGGATGTCCTGCGTAGACGCCTTGTCCGGGCGCACCACTTTTACCTTCCGGTCGATGCGCTCCGGGCGCAGAATGGCCGGGTCGATATAGTCCGGGCGGTTGGACGTGAGCATGACGACCACGTTTTCCAGCGACACCAAACCGTCCATCTCGGCGCAGAACTGCGGCACGACCGTGTTGCTGATATTGGTGAACCGGCCCGAAGACCGTGTTCGCAGGATGCTCTCTGCTTCGTCAATAAAGATAAAGACGAGGTAGCCTTCCTTTGCTTTCTCGCGGGCCGTGGAGAAGATTTCGCGCACCTGACGCTCCGACTCGCCCAGCCACATGTTGAGTATCTTGGGGCCGTTGATGTACATGAAGTACTCTTTGACGTCCCGTTTGGTGCGCGCTTTGTATTCCTGCGTGATATTATACGCGGTGGCTTTGCCGATCAACGTCTTGCCGCATCCGGGCGGGCCGTACAGCAAAATCCCCTTGAGCGGGCGCTTGCCGAACCGCTCGTACAATTCAGGGTATAGCAGCGGCAGCTCAATCGCGTCTTTGATGACGCTGATGGCCTCCTGCTGGCCGCCAATCTTATCCCAGGGGATTTCCGTTACTTGGTCTAAGAAATAGTCCTGGTTCTCTTTCCCCGCAAAGGCTTCCAGGGCGACACGAAAGTTCGGCTCCATGCGCACTTCCTGGCCCTGCTTGATGGCGGCGTCTTTGAGTGCCTCGCCACGCAGCACGATCCGCGTGTTCTGCCCTTGCTGGTCGCCGCCGATACGCAGGCGTCCGTCGTCCATCGCTTCCGTGACTTTGACCACCTGGCCGTTCGGCGCGGGGCCGATGTCCCCGACCACGGCGTAAGAGTCGTTGATTTTGACGCGCGTGCCGGCTTCCAGCGTTTCCACGTCCACATTGGGGTCTACATTGGTATAGAAGTCGTTGTCGCCCATGGCGATGTTGGCCGTGCCGTCGTCGTTCTTGGACAAAAAGACGGCGATGCGGTTTGCGGGCTGGGTCAGCTTGGTGTACGCTTCATCGTACTTCTGAATCAGCTCCTGCGCCTCGGTGAATTGCTGCTCATCCGTGCGCAATTGGTCCTTGAGCAGCTGCAGATACGGCTGGTTCGGGTCCATCGGGTCGGTGTTTTTGAGGATTTCATCCAGCACGGCACTGGCGCGGGTATCGCTGCCCCCAACGGGTTTTGTTTTATCGTTGGTGCCGCCATTGCCGCCGCGCCGGTTCTGCTCGCCGCGCCGGGTGTCTCTATCTTTCTCACTCGCCATTCGTGCGTTCCTTCTGTGTTTGCTCATGTGGGGAAAGCTCACGGCTCCTGCCGAGGGCTTTGGTTTCTTTGGTTATCGTGCGATCAACAGTGTCTTTGATTTCAATATACCCGGTTTGACCGGCTTTCATTTTGGACGGCGGCGGCGCATCCCCGCCGGTCAGCAGGGCCACCATGCGCACCGTGTTGCCCTTTTCAAAGGCGTCTACCCACTCAGCGATCACGGCCTGCGCCTGCGGGGTTCTGGCCTGTTCCATGACATCTTCCGGGCCGCCGCCATGCGGATGACCGGCCAGGGTTTGACGCGCCCGCGCCAGGGCATTCTTGACGGCGGGCACCGTGGTCTCCAAAATACGGGCGGCCTCTTCTGCACTCCAGCCCAGCACGTCGCGCAGCACCAGAGCCGCGCGCTGACGCGGCGGCAGGCTTTGCATCAGCGCCACGAAGCCCAGGCGCACATCTTCGTGTTCCTGCCCCTGCGCCTCCACGCTGTGCCCAGACAGCGGCTGATGCGCTTCATCCAGTTCATCCAGCGACTCCCACGGCGGCGGACGCCGCTGCACATGGTTCAGGCACAAATTATGCGCGATTTTATACAGCCAGGCGCGCGGCGTCGCCCGCCCTTCAAACGCATCCAACGCGCGAAAGGCCCGCACGAACGCCTCTTGCGCCAGGTCTTCGGCTTCGGGCAGCGAGCGGGTCAAGCGGTAGCAGTACGCCACCAACTCACGCCGGTATGGCTCCATCAGGCGGCTGAAGGCCTGCCGGTCTCCCCGCCTGGCTTTGTCCAGAACGGCGGTGCGCGGCTGAAAACGCGAAACAATAACGGGGTCGGCGGTCGTCGTCACGAAATCCGATCTCCTGCCTAAACGCATTGGGATACTTGTTAAACGCTTCCGTGCGCCCTGCAAGTTCCCTGCTGTCTGATTGGACACGCGGAGCGCGCCAAAAGAACCGCCTTCCCGCAAACTATTTGCAGGACAATTCCCCCGCCCCGCCGAACACCGCTTCTGCCGCCCCTGCCGCTGCTGTGAAGGCTTTGCTCTTGCTTTCCCACGGAGTATCCAGCGCGTACCAACGACGGAGCGATTTGTTCCGTCGTCGGTACGCGCTTACGCACCCGAAGAAATACCGTGACAACGGGCAAAGAAGAAGCTTTCGCGCGTTCCTATACAGAGCGGTATTCGGCGAACTGCCGTGCGTGATAGCCGTCGTGGACAGTAATCAGCAGCACTTGCTCTTGCAGGCTGATGGGGCCGGCTTCGGTATGCCTGCCGGTGCGAGTGAGGTGTTCGGGGGTGAACGAGCGTATCAACGCGGTGGTCTGCGCACGCTCACTGGCGAAGCGGGCCAATTGCGCGCGCCAGTCGCTCTGGGCGTAGGCGTGGTCAATCGCCCACTGGCCTTCATCATAGCCTTGCAAAAGGGGGTTGTCTTCGCTCTGGGTGAGGAGCATGCGCTGCCGGAACACGCCTTCCCAGTCGGCAAGATGGGCGACGGCTTCGCGGAGGGAAAAGCGGGCGGGGTCGAGATGCGCATCGGCTTCGGCCTCGGACAGGTCGTCCAGCAGGCGGGCAAACACGGCAGGCGTGCCTTCCAGCGCAATCAATGCGTACTGATACACTTTGGCGGTGAGCATAGGGTGTCTCCTTGAGGTCAAATCTGCGCTATAATGCAGCAGGCGCCGCATTGCGAATGCCGGGGCAGATCATCATCGTTTTACCTGAGTTTGGAACAGATTTCACATCTCTCTGCTACAAAAAAGGAGTTTGTCATGAGCCAATCCACTTCGTCCCACTGGCCGCCATCTCCAACAGGGCAGGCATCTGAAGGCGGAGCGGCGACTTTGGAGCCGCCGGTCGCCCAAGCCTCGCCCGGCGACATACGCCGGTCGCTGGTTTTTATCGCTTATGCGGCATTTATCACGACATTGGCGCAGGACAAGGTGCTGGGAAACCTGCCAATCCGCTTGTGGCTGAAAAACCATCTGCAGGTGGGCATGGCCGATTTGGCGGCGTTTACGTTTTGGGCGGGGCTGGCTTGGTACTTAAAGCCTATTTTCGGGCTGATTGTAGATGCGTTCCCTCTGCTGGGCACGCGGCGCAGGTCATACATGGATAATCAGCGCCGTGCTGGGCGCGGTGTCCTGGGTCGTTATGAGCTTGGGGCAGAGCCATTATGAGACATTCCTCGGCGGGTCTATTTTGCTGGGCATCTTTATGGTGTTCGGCAGCACGATTATGGGCGCGCTGCTGGTGGAAGCGGGCCAAAAGTACGGCGCGACGGGCCGGGTCAGCGCGGTGCGCGAGGCGGTGCAAAACGGCTGCTATATTATCACCGGCCCGATCGGCGGGTATCTGGCGGGGCAGGCATTTGGGCTGACGGCGGGGATCGGCGCGGGCTTGCTGCTGTCGCTGGCCGCAGCCGCGTATGTGTATCTGCCGGAAAAACCCGTGGCCCGGCGCAACGAGCAGGTCTGGTCAGATGCAGGCAAGCAATTGAAGCTGGTGTTCGCGTCACGGACATTGTGGGCGGCGGCGGGTTTGATCGTGCTGTTTTTCTTTTCGCCGGGCTTCACGACGCCGCTTTTGTACCGGCAGCAGAACATGCTGAAGTTCAGCGATCAGTTCTTGGGCACATTGACGCTGGTGGACGGTGTCGCGCTGGTGGCGGGGGCATCGCTGTACGGCCTTATCTGCCGCAGGTTCAGCCTGCGAACAATGCTCATGGTGGGAATTGTCTGTTACGGCGGCTCGGCCCTGCTTTATCTGGGCTACCATCCCGATCATAACGAGGCGATTGGGATTGAGGTGCTGTCGCAGTTCCTGCAGGGCGTTGGCGTATTGCCCCTGTATGACCTGGCGACGCGGGCGACGCCGCGCGGGGGCGAGGGCATGGGCTATGCGCTGATGATGAGCGCCCGCAATATTGCGCTGTTTGGGGCAGACTGGGTCGGCTCCAAATTGCTGCAATCGTACCACCTGCATTGGAACACATTGGTATGGCTGAATGCGGGCACAACATTTGTGTGTTTGCTGCTGGTGCCGTTCCTGCCCGGCATTTTGATGCGCAAGCGGGAAGGCGAAGAGATGGAAGACGCGCGCGTGACGGGCGAACAGCTCAGCGCGGTGGAGCCGGGGCCGCACGCGCCGTAGCTTGTTCCTGCTTCGGTTTAAGCGTCTCTCCCCTGAAAAAGAGGGGGAGTGACGCTCAAGCCTTGTTGTTAAGCATCGGGTTTGGTTTTGATCAGATAGATGGAGGAGCCGCCCTCATCCGCATCGCCCCGGCAGACGATTAGGGCATCGGTCAGCATCTCCATCAATGGAAGGCCACGCCCGTGCGTGGCATCGCTGTCCGGCGAGGGCATGGAATAAGGCGGTGGAGGCGGGTCGAAGCCACAGCCGCTGTCATGCACTTCCACAATCAATTGGGACTGATAATCCCAGGCGGAAACATGCACTTCGGATGAGTGACTGCGGCATTGAACCGAGGAAGCGCCATGCACAACGGCATTGGCGAGGGCTTCGCCGAGGGCAAGGTCCAAGTCGGCACATTCTTCTTTGGAGATGCCGACATCTTTACAGATACGCTGAACGGCGCGGCGTGCGCCAGGAACTTCGCCGCTGGAGAGCGGCATGCACAAATCAAGACGCATCCTATCGGGCTGTCCCGGCGGCTGCATGTGCCTTTTGGCGATGTCCCTTTCCTGTACCATAAGAATTGTCCAAGTTTCCCTTGTCTTACTCCAACAAGTGTGTGATTTGTCTTGGTTACCCATCAAAGGGGCGTCGTAAACACAAGGAACACCGAAAGGAAGAGAGAATGCGACCCGGAACACGCCGCGATCCAGCTCTAACATTGCTGCTGATTTTTGCCACCTGCGGCATTTACTATCTGTATTTTATCTACAAAGCCACCGAAGAAACGCAGGAGTTCTTGGGCACTGGGGACACGCCGCCCGCCCTCGCCGTAGTCTTGCATATTATTACCTGCGGCATCTATAATATTTACTGGGATTATCAGATCGGCAAGCGCACGGCAGAAATGTGCGCGCGGGTCGGGCTGCCCGCGACCGACAATTCCGTTCTGTACCTTGTCCTGGACTTGCTGGGCGTTGGGGGCTTTGCCAGTGTCGGCCTGATCAATCCCCTCATCCAGCAGGACCTGCTTAATAAAGTTTGGGACGCTGCCGCGCAGCAGCCGCCCCCCTTTGGTTCGTCCCAGCCGGGCCAGTGGCCGCCCGCGCCGTCGGCCCCCACCCCGCGTCAGCCACGGCCACCGCAATGAGCAGGCCGCGTGCGTCAGGCATATTTGTCGGGCTTTCGGGCATTCTGGCCCTCAGCATTCTGCTGCCCCTGCCGGGCACGGACGGGCGCATTGCGCATCTGCCGACCGTATGCCCGTTTTACCATTTGACGGGCCTGCCCTGCCCCGGCTGCGGCCTGACACGGGCCTTTGTGTGCCTGGGGCACGGGCAGATTGCGCAGTCGCTGCATTGGCACCCGCTGGGCTTCGTGTTCTATGGGGCCTGCGTGTTTGTGTGGGCCGTGCGGGGCTGGGAATGGGCGCGCGGGACACAGGCCGCCTGGACCCTGGGCCGCGCGTCTGGCCGCTGGAGCGTCGCGGGGCTGGTTTTGCTGCTGGGGTTTGGGGCGGGGCGCATCGGGTGGGTTTTGGCGCATGGGGGGCACTGGCCGGGCTGAAGGGAGCCGGAACTTAGGTGGGGGGCGATCCGGTGCTTTTTACAGAGCACTTCAAACGGGTATAATAGAGAACATCGGTTTGGGCACGATTGCCGCCGCTGATGTGTTGAAGAGACAGAAATAACCGGGGGGCAGCACAGTGACCGACTTCAAAGTCATCTCCAATTATACGCCGTCAGGCGACCAGCCGACAGCGATTGACAAGCTGGTCGCGGGACTGAAGCGCGGCGACAAGTACCAGACCCTGTTAGGCGCCACGGGCACGGGCAAGACGTTCACGGTCGCCAATATGGTGGAGCGCGTGCAGCGCCCTACCCTCGTAATCGCGCACAACAAAACGCTGGCCGCGCAGCTCTGCTCCGAGTTTCGGGACTTCTTCGGGCAGAACGCCGTGGAGTATTTCGTGTCGTACTACGACTATTATCAGCCCGAAGCGTATATTCCCAGCACAGACACGTTTATCGAAAAAGACAGCGCCATCAACGACGAAATAGATCGCCTGCGCCACTCGGCGACCCAGGCAATTTTGGAGCGTCGGGACGTGATTATCGTTGCTTCGGTCTCGTGCATCTATGGCTTGGGCGCGCCCGAAGAGTACTCGCGTATTATCCTCAAGTTTGAGCGGGGCAAAGAATACGACCGCGATGATATGCTGCGCCGCCTGATTGACATGCAGTTCAACCGCAACGACATTGCCCTCACTCGCTCCACGTTCCGGGTGCGCGGCGACGTGCTGGAACTGCAGCCCGCAGACGAAGAGATTATTGTGCGCGTGGAGTTCTTCGGCGACGAGGTGGAGAAGATCACCACGGTAGACCCACTCACAGGCGAGCTTCTGGCAAGCAAGGACGAGATCACGGTCTTTCCGGCCTCGCACTTTGTCGCGGGCAAAGAGCGCATTGACCACGCCCTGGTCGGCATTGAAGAAGAGATGCACCTGCGCGTAGAGTGGTTCAAAAAGCAGGGCAAGCTGCTGGAAGCCCAGCGCATTGAGCAGCGCACCCGCTTTGACCTGGAAATGATACGCGAAGTGGGCTTTTGTTCAGGCATTGAAAACTATTCGCGGTGGTTTGACGGACGCGCGCCCGGCACGGCCCCCAACACGTTGTTAGACTACTTTCCCAAAGACTATCTGATTGTGATAGACGAGTCGCACCAGACACTGCCGCAGCTTCGGGCGATGTACAACGGCGACAAAGCCCGCAAAGACACACTGATTGAGCACGGGTTCCGTCTGCCGTCGGCGGCGGACAATCGGCCCCTGCGCTTTGAGGAGTTTCAGGAGCGGGTTGGGCAGTGCGTCTTTGTGTCCGCCACGCCCGCCGCGTTTGAGAAAGAGCATTCCACGGATATTGCGCAGCAGATTATCCGCCCCACGGGCTTGATTGACCCGGAGATTATCCTGCGCCCTACTAAAGGACAGGTAGACGACCTTTTGGGCGAAATCCGCACCCGAACGGAGCGCGGCGAGCGCGTCCTGGTGACGACCCTGACCAAGAAGATGGCCGAAGACCTGACCGAGTATCTGCTTGACCTCAATATCAAAGTCAACTATCTGCACTCGGACGTGCATACATTGGAGCGCACGGAGATACTGCGCGACCTGCGCCTGGGCATTTATGACGTGATTATCGGCATCAACCTTTTGCGCGAGGGCTTGGACCTTCCCGAAGTGTCATTAGTTGCTATCTTGGACGCCGACAAAGAAGGCTTCCTGCGCTCGGAAACCTCTCTGGTGCAGACGATTGGCCGCGCCGCGCGCAACCTGGGCGGGCAGGTGATTATGTACGGGGACAACATCACCGGCTCCATGCAGCGGGCGATGGATGAAACAACCCGCCGCCGCACGATCCAGTCCGCATACAACGTGGAGCACAATATCACGCCATACACGGTCAACAAAGCTGTGCGCGAGGTGCTGGAAGCCAAGAAGATCGCTGAGCAGAAGTCGTTCTACAATGTCTCCCGCGAGCGCAACCCGGAAACTTTGCCCTTAGACCAACTGATGTCCGCGCTGGCCGATATAGAGAAAGAAATGAAGCAGGCATCGCGCGCCCTGGAGTTTGAGCGCGCCGCCGAGCTGCGCGATGAACTCAGCCGCCTGAAGAAGCTGCTGCCTGCCGGGGCTAAGAAGTAGCCGAGGAAAACTTCTCTTCCTTGCTGCGCAGGGTCTCCCCTCAAGGGGAGATGAAGAGCGCAAACCTGACGTGGTCGCTGCGTATCTCGCCTTGAGGGGAGGCTCTGTAATTGGAGTGAGGAACGAACGCAGAGAGCAAGGGGAAAGGTTTCCCATTGACACACAAAAGCGCCCGCCGCGAACTTTGGTTCACGGCGGGCGCTGTGCTGTGTGCGCTCTACGGGTTAGCAGAGAAGCGCGGGGCTATCGTTTCATAATAAACATCCGCCGTGCCGTTGCGGGTGCTGTTCCAGAAGAGCCAGACCTTGTGCGGCTGATCGGCATGGGTGGTGGCCGTGTCGCTGCCATAAGGGTCGTAGGCTCCCCCCACAACATCCGCATAGGCGAACGGGTCAAGGAAGGCGGAGGGGCTGCCTTCGTTGACCGCAACATCAATGGACACGGCATGCTCATTGGTGTCCACGGTCGTTGCCGGGTCTCCGGTCGGCTGTGCGGCGGGGTCATTGTAGCGCAGTTCGTCCAGCCAGTGAACATTGTCTGTTACATCGCCCCCAGAGTTCGGTCTGCCCTGGCTGTCCGTGTAGGTGAACACGGCATGAATGCGGTGCCCTTCTACGGCGATGCCTCCGATGGTCTGCGGGAAGTACAGGCGACCGCGTGCCCAATCCACATCTACATTGGCCGCTAAGTTGGCAGCACTAATTGGGTTGGTGGCTGCAGTATCCGTTAATATCAAGCTCACCGGTACTCCTGCATTCGTGAGCGGAAGCGGGACGGGATGGTTATTGCCATCATTTAGGTAGAGCGTCAGGCGCTGCGTTTTGGTGTACAGCGTCGGCGTGGTTGTCGTGCCGGGCGCGGCGCTTTTGCGCCAGATAAACCAGTAGCGGGCTGTCTGCACACGGTTCAGGCCGGGAGCCTCGTTGGGCTTGTAGGCATCGTCAATAAACGAGACAGGCTCGGTGTCCGCACGCCGGTCGGTCGTGATGCGCCGTGCCTGCGGCTGGAACGTGGCCGATACCAAGTCGCCATCCGGCACGGGAACGTCAAAGCGGCTGGGGTTTGTCCCGCCCGAGGCGGTGTAGGCCGTGCGGAAGCGAACGCGCCCGCGCACCAGGTCGGCATAGACCGTGGTCACGCGGAGGGTACCACTTCCTACCGTGAACGAATTGCTGTTCACCGGGCTGTTAGGAATAGTGTAGACCGCCGTGCCGGTGGCACGATCATAGCTGGCTTGGATGCCCACGAACAATGGATAAGACCCATCGGCGTTCTGCGTCTTGCTCTTGTCCTGAAGCACGGACACGTTGTTTACCTGAACGTTCAGCGTGTCTGCGCGTGCCCAGGCCACATCGCGGGCCTGGTAGAACTGGTGGGCGGTGTCCGGCAGCAGTTGCTCGGTGATGGCCGGGCTGGGCGTGAGGGCAAGGGCCACCACGTTCTTTCCACTAGCATCGGTCAGCACTGCAGTGCCATTCGCGGCGCGCACATTGTAGGGCAGGTAGCGGCTGACATACACATCCGTATTGCCGTCGGCATTAACGCCCGAATAGGTGACATCAATGGCGGGCACCGTGCTGCCGTTCGGCAAGGTCGTGGAGGTCAGTACGGCAGTCGGATCGGAGACGCCACTCAGTCCTGCGGGAGTGGGCAAGGCTTGCGCCGTCGCCGTGAACGGAGTGGCCCCTCCCGCCGTGTAGCCATCTACGTTTGCGGACTGGGTGCTGCTGTAGAAGAGCGTAGAGCGTCCGCGCGTGCCGCCGTTCCAGAAGGCCCACAAGTTGTCGTTGATCGGCGCATTTGGCGTCAGGGCATCCTTGAAGCCGACGGTGGCAACGCTGAACTTCAGGCCGCGTGCGCCGAACTTGGGCTGGCGCGTATCCGTGGAGATGGGCACAGCGGCACCGGTAATGCCTCCGGTGGTCGTGTTCACCGAGTAGCAGTACAGGTTGTTTTGGTAGGCCGTAGTGCTGTTTCTCGCAATAACATTCTGCACAAAGGCATAGGCGGTGCCGTCGCTGCTGAAGCTGCTGCCGCTAAGCAGATGCTGGTCGGGCGCAATGCTGATGGCGGTGTTGAAGCCCGCTGCGGGCACAGCCACGCCGGCGATCTGGTCATACCAACTGCTGTTGGTAGTGTCTGCCTGGAAGTAGCCATACTTGGGTGTCGTCGTGCTGACACTAAAGGGTGCATGTGCCCCAATCAGTGTATACGGGGGCGCATTCGCCACAGCAGGCCGGGGAGATGCCGATGTCCAGTACAGGTTTAAGGCGCTATTGCCTGTAACCGATCCGCCACTCCAGAAGGCGCTGCGGAAGGCGACCGGCAGGAAGTCTGCCGCGCCAGGATTTCTTGGATTGGGGTTTGCTGCGGTCGGCACGTTGAAGGGCGCGGGGAGTGCGTCTACCTGGGGCAGATTGCCGTAGGTCGCGCCGTCTGTGACACGGGTTTCCACAATGGAGGCGCGGATACGGGTCGGGTTGCTGTATGGCTGCGTGACAGAACTGCCGATGGTGGTCAGCGTATCGTCGGTCGCCGCCGGGGTTGCAGTGCCGTCCACTACAGCGCCGCCATAGATCGGCGGGAACAGCGGTTTGTAGAGATGGTTCGTGCCTGCCGCGCTCTGGATGTCGGGATAGGCATACGGGTCAATACCCTCAAACAGCCGCACGTCCTGCGCATAGTTGCCCACCGGCGTTCCCAGCGGAACGGCGAGGCCGATGTAGGGCATGCCATAGTTAGTGGGCAGATGCGTGGTCGCATCTACGACGGGAAAGGCGGTTGTGGGGTAAATCGTCGTGCTGGCCGGCAGGCTGTAAGGCCCGACATTGTCATGCGGCTTATCGGGCACGGTCAGTGTCGGCGGGTTGGCGTCCGAAACACGGGCCTTGTGGAATGTCGCGCCCGGATAGGCGGCGCCGTTTTGGGCTGCCAGATATGGGTTGCGGTTGTACTGCGCGAGGTCGGTATCCAGCGATGTGCGCAGGATATACTTTCGCGGTTCGGTGTTGGTGGTCAGGCCGGTGACGCCGTTGAGGTCAAAGGCGTTGAGGGTGGCCTGGGCATCCAGCGCATCGGAGCCAAATGGCAGGGCACTGTCGATGGTCGCTCCACCGCCTGCGGCTGTGTACTTGCGCAGTTTCTGGTCAAAGTGGATATTGAGCAGGTTGATGTTGCCGTCGTTGTGGGCGACAATCGGCTTGAAGTACTTCTGGTAGCCTGCGCCCGCTGCGGACAATGCCGCTGTCGATTGGAACGGCATGAATGGCCCAAGCGTAGATGCGGCATCCGTTTGCACGCCGAAGGTTTGGGGCAGCTTGCCCAGGTCGATGGTGGGGTCGGCGACGCTCATGCTCATGTCTACGGGCACGCCGGTAAAGACGCGGAAGGTGCGGAATGCTTCGCCGTCGTCACGCCGATGGTTGTGGTTGCTGTCTACGTACACCGTTTCGCGGGAGACATAGCCCATCGGGTAGACGGTCTGCGTGCTTGTCGTCAAGCCCGAAGGCGGGATGCGCTGCCCAGTGGCGGGTGAAGTGGCTGTTGCGGCGGCGGTCTGATTATACAACTGCAGGTTAGCGGACTGGTATTTGGGCACGCTGACTTCAATCTTCACGTTGTCGGGCTGCACCTGGCGATTGGCGGGCGTGGTTCCTGCCGGGCTGGGCGTTGGGTCCAGTGCCGCGCCGTTGTCCGACACAGAGGCGCCACTGGTGCTGTTGTTGTTATACAGCGTTTGGCCCAGGCGCTGCTTGCCAATGTTGGGGTAGTCCACGCTGCTGTTGTTGCCTGCGCGGAATGCGGTCGGTGCATCGTCCCACGGGAGGGGGTTAACGACGGCACCTGGCCCGGCATAGCTGTTGGTGTTGTCGTTCCACTCAATGGGGGACGTTTGGATGGTCAAATTGCTGATCTGGCTGCCGTTGAGGCCCAGGTCACTGCGGTCGGCAACATCAAAGGCATAGTTGCCGAAAAGTGTGCCTCCATTGAGCTGCGTTGCCGTACGGTCGCTCTGGAATGTGGGGGAACGCTGAGCCGCAGGGTCAGCGGGGTTGCCGTTGCTGCCGATGGAGCCGTGCGGGATGTCCGTGGTGGCGGTGGTCACCTGCCGGAAATGCTTTGTGCCTTTATCCCCCAAAAGCACCCCGCTTTTTGGCACGTCTCCTGCCGCCACATAGCCGTTGTTGCCGTTGACATAGGCCACAAGGTCGTCGCCTACCGGGTTGGTGGTGTCGATGCCGTAGAACGGCCCGGCCACGTCGTTGATCTGGCTGACGCTGGAGGGGCTGCCCAGCGGGATGTTCGGCCCGCCGCCACGCACGGCCAGCGGGTTGAGCACGGCGAAGGTGGGCTGGTCTACTTTGGGGATACGAATGATTTTCTTTCCCCGCCGGAAGCTGTTGGGGCTGGAGTTGACATTCACACTGAGGGTAACTGTTTGCAGGAACTTGCCGAAATTGGCACCGGGTGTGGCATCATGCGCCTCCACAACCTGCGTGGCGGAGATGATCTGGCGGCGGGAGCCGGGCGTGTTCTTGCGGTTGGAGCCGTCGCCGATGGCGTAGGTCGCCGCGCCAAGCCACATGCTGCCCGTGCCGAGATTATCCGTCAGCATGTCACCGACGTTGTCTAGCGCCCCTGACCCTGATGGGTTTTCTTTGATGAAGCCGTTGCCGTTGGGGTCTGTCAGGCCCGCCAGGAGGTTGGTGTTGACGGTGGCGATGTCTGCGCCTCGGCCCGCGACGATCTTTCCGTTGGCGTCTATGTCCGATAGCTGCACCTGAATAGTGCCGCCGTTGGTGTAGTACACCGACTTGTCATTCGGGTCGGCCATGTAGAGCGTGGGGTCGCCAGCCACGTTTGTGCTGGTCGGCGGGTTGGGCGGCACGACATTGGAGATGCGAATGTAGAGCTTATCGCCCCACTCAAAGGCCCCGATAGGGCCGGGATTTGGATTGGCTGAAGTGGCAATCGGGTTGGCAAGGCCCATGTTTGTGGATTTTGGATCGTGCGTCCCTGTGTTGTCAAACAGATAGGTGTGCAGCGGGAATTGCTGCGGGTTGGTGGACGGAGGCACGGTATCGGGGCCGGTGCCGCCGGTGCCGAAGTCCACGGTGCCGCCAGTGCCGCCGCCACTACCGCTTCCGTTGCGGTCGCCGGGCGTGATGCCGCGCGCGATGCCGAGCGTGCTGTCTCCGCCATACACCCAGTCGGTATCTACAAAGGCGGTAGGAATGAGGGTCGCATTTGTGCTTGTCAGGCCCGTGTTAGCGAACCCGGCGATGGCGGGGGAGGCGAACGCGCCAAAGCCGCTGATCTGGGCGAAGTTGGTGAACTGCGGCCCGGTGGAGTCTGCGCCAATGTCGGTGGTGGGCGTGGCACTCAGCTCGTTGAGGGTGTTGTTGGACGCGGCGATAAACACCACGCCGCCGTTGCCGCTGACTGTACCTGTGCTTGGGCCGGGGTTGGTCACCAGCAGGGGGGAGGACTCAAACCCAGAACCGTAGGTATTGCCGACCGGGGCTATGTTGGTCGTTGTGTTGTTTACGCCGTTGATAAAGTGAATGTTGCGTTGGTCATCGTTGATGCCGTCCAGGTCCAGGGAGAAGAAGTTGGAGCTGTCGGGCGCTTCCGTGCGTGAGCCAACGTACAGCATGGGCACACTTGCGCTCGTGACATTGGTGGTGTTGATGGCGTCCGTGTGGACATATCCGGTGGTGCCGGCTGTTCCATAACCAATGGTGGCGGGGAACTGCACAACGCCGATGGCGGGTGAGGCGTTGCGGAACGTGCCCAGCGTGGGGAGCGCATCGATTTGCGTCTGGGTGACTGTTGTTCCGCCAATGGTAGATGTGCTTCCCGCTGCCGTGTTGTCTTTGTTCGGGTCAACGGTGTCGGGGTAGGCCCATTGGGTGTTGCCCGTCAAAGCGTCTACCGCCCAGACGCGCCCGCTTTCGGCAGGCGCGGGGCGCTCCGCCTGGTAGCCTTCCGGCCCCTGGTTTGCGGCAAAGTAGACGCGGGTGCGGGTGAGGCTGGCGGCAGGGTCATCGGGGTTGGTGAACACGACCGGCGAGCCGCTGATGCTGCCCAGGGCGGCATGAACGATTTTATCCCCTGTGTTGGCGTAGGCGTTCGGGAACGACCAGTTGGGCCGGGCCAGAATGTTGTAGTTGACGCCGCCGACGGTGAGGCCGGTAGGAGTTGCGCTTGGGTTGACGGGGCCGGTGTCCAGCACAGAGAAGACATTGCCGACGTTGGTGGTCTCGTTGCTTGTCGCGAAGTAGATTAAATGCGGCGGGACGGAGGGCGGCGGGCCAGTCGCAGCACTGGTGAAGTTCGGCTGATAGATGGACGGCGCGCTGGTGATGGCGACATTCGCGGTCTGCGATGTATCGTTGGTGGCCCCTTTGTTGACGGCAAACCACCAGCCGACGGTCGGCGTCGGCAGGGGCGTGAATGAGGCCGCCGGAGCGGGGTTCAGGCCGCCGAGCGAGATGGGCAGGACGTAATTGTAGGGTTCGGTGGCGCTGTAAAAGATGCCGCTGCCGGGCGCAGTGGTCGTGGTCGGCGTGGTTTCCGTGACGGTCGCGCCGGTCGCGTCCAGCTTGTACAGAGTGCCGTTGCTGTTGCCGATGTACACAAGGCCGTTGGGCGGCAGGCCCGGAGCCGGTGCGGGGGCGCCGGGAGCGAGCGTGGCCGTGTTAATGGCAGTGTTGGGGTTGACATAGATGGTCGGCGAGGCCAGGCCGAAGGCGGCGGGCACGGGCAGGTCGCTGGTCGGGTCAATCTTTTTGGTGGCAGTGCTGCCCAGAAGGCGAGGACGGGCGGCATCGGGCCGATACACCCAGTAAGCGGTCGTGTTGCCGATATGGGCGTGCGGGGTGACATCAGGCGCACCGGCGATGTTCAATGCCGCGCCGGGGCTGTAGATGGGTTGGTTGTAGGTGGGTTCAATGGCGGTGCTGTTGTCCGTACCGTTGCGGTTGCCGATGGCATCCAGGCAGTACACCAGGCCATTGTCGTCGGCGGCGACGACGCACAGCTTGGTCTCCACGACGCCGTTGACCAGCACGTTGATGCGCGCAATGGCGGGAGTGGTGTAGACGGGCGCACTGGGCCGAGCGATGGTGCCGTTCGGGTTCAGCACGTCCGATGTTTGGAAGCGCCACACCACGCCGCCGGTGATCCCATTGACGCAGTAGATGGCCCCGACCATGCGCGTGACGGGCGTGGTGACAGGCGCTCCTTTCGTATCCACCAGGTTTCCGGCGGTATCGGTCAGCACAATGCCTTCGGTGCGTCCGAAGTAAACCAGTTGACGAATGTTGTGCTGTATCCCACCTGTTGACGTGTCCGGCGTACCGATGGTCTTGTTGCCGAACGGGTTTGTGTTGTCGTCTGCCTGGGTCGGCACCCCCGTGGTCGGGTCGCGCGTGACCGCGAACCCATAATACAGCGCGTCGGCGATTTCGGGAAAGTCGGTGGCGTTGATGGCGGTGGGCGAACCGTCCATTCGCGCACTGCCGCCCGCGCTGGCGGTCGGCACGAGCGAGACGGCGTCGGCCAGCACGTAGGTGCTGGCGGGCGTGGTGATCGGCAGCGTAGTGGTATTGTCCAGGATCACCTTCAGCACATCGCCCGCACTCAGGGCAAAGGGGCCGGCCAGCGGCTGCGGGTCATTGGTTTCTGTCTGGCTAATGGCGGCCCGGCGAGCGATGGTGCCATCCGTATTGAGCTTATCCGTATCAAACACCTTGGTGGTGACACCGGCATGCGTCAGCGTGACAACATAATGCGCGTCGCCAATCCGGTGCTCGGGGTAATTGGGGTTGGCGGTCGTGCCGTCGGCCAGTTTCGGGGCCTGCGGGTCGGGCAGATGGAAGACGACCGAATACAGCCCTGCTGCGGCGGGCGCGCTGAATGCAGCGGGGGCGGTGAACGTCCATGTTGCCGTGGGCGTCCCTGTGGGCACTTTTGACCCGACCGGCACTGACACCGCCGGCTGGCGAACATATTCCAAATTGGGAGTGGCGGCAGTGGGGTCGCCTGCGGCTGTCACGTCTTGGATTTGCGGCGTCCAGGCGGCCGCGCTCGACGAGGCCCACTGCACCGTCCACCCGGCATCCACGCCGGACGCAGGCGTGGGAGGCGTTCCCGCCACGTAAACCTGGTACGTGGTAGCGGTCGTCTGGCTGTCATCCGCCACGATGCTGGAATGCCCCAAAGAAGGGGTCAGGATTGTGGTCTGTCCGTTGGGGGTCTGCCCGGTTGCCGCTAAATAGGTGAACGGAGCCGACCAGCTTAGGTATCCTGGGCCGAGCGGCGACAGATCATCGGCAAAGTGGTTGGGGAAAAACGCAATGCTGGGCGGCACGGTCGCTGTATCTATCCCGGCAGGAGGCTGGTTAAAGTCATAGTTGCCGATTAAGAAGCTGGGGATTTCAGTCAGCACATTGTTGAACAGCCCGGTCGGTGTTCCCTGCAACTGCATGGACAGCGGATTGGGCGGCAGAAATGAAGGCGTAGTAGTGAGTGCCGTTGGGTTTGTGCCGCCGCTGTGGAACGTAGACCAGCTAAACGGCGTTGGCGCCGTCGGCGACGTGGCGAGCGGCCCCTGCTGTGCCCAGGCCCCGCCGTGCGGCAGCATCAGGGCAGCGACAAGCGCCCCCATCCGCAGCAATGCGGACAACCGGCTTGATGATGAGCGCAAACGAATATTCATTAAAGTTATTCCAATTCGCCGAGGCACGTGCAGTGCGGGCGCGCGATTTACAGCAAAATGTCTTTGTCCCAGCAGCCTCTCTTCGGGTTACTGGTGGAGTTTTATAGGCATACCAACGACGGAACAGTGTCTTCCGTCGTTGGTACACGCTTGGCACGCCTGTAATCACCCTAAGTAGTGCCAAAGGAAAGCCCTTAAGATGCCCCCGCCCTGTTCCCCGCTTTTAGGAACCTCCCTCTCTGCTTCTGCACTGGCAGACCCGGGGAGGGAGGTTCCCAAAAGCAGAGAGGGAGGTTCGCCAGACCGGTTCTCTCTACTCCATCATTGCAGGCGGTACGCGAATGTCGGCTGCACCAGCGGCGAAGAATTGCTGATGCGGCCCAGGGTATTGGTAATGTCCGTTGCCAGCGGCCCTGTCGTTACAGACGGAACCGCAAGCTCAAAGACTTCGCCGCCAAAGGCACTGGAGGCGTTCAGGGTGCTGACGTCACTGGCGTTGCCTCTGCTGTAGCCATTGGTCACCAGATAGCGACCAATGTTATGTTGGACGGCGGCGGCATCGGAAACCGTATCTGTAGCCGTGCGCTGGATGCTTTGCGGCACAAACGGGATTGGAGGAAGCGCCGGAAGCGGCGGAATCGCAGCAGGACTTGCTGCCTGCCCCGCACGGTTGTACCCTACCGTTGGTGTTGTTGCCGGGGCAGGCACCTGTAGCCCCGCCCTGTCAGCCAATGCCCGATAATCCGCCTGCGTGAATCCCCATTGCGTGAAGTATTGCGCGGGCCGCCCATTGGCTCCTGCTGTTCCGGCATCGTAAGCGAGGTCAAACACGCCGTTATCGTCTGCCAACAGTAGGTTTGGGCCTTTTGTGGCAGCCGTTGACCCGCTGGGTATGTAGGCTTTCAAGTAACGCGGGTTGCGGATGTAAAGCGTTTTCAGCGTTGTTGGCGTCTGGGTAAAATCGGGCGTAGATGCCCCGGCATTTGCCAAAGCAGTTGTCAAATCAAAGTTCTTACTATTGGTAATGTAGGCTTCAAAGTGGTCAATGACAGTGGCGATGTATCCGTTCTTTTGAGTGGCGGCGTTTGTCCCCGCAGGGTCGTAGTCCAGCAGGACGAGGCTGCCGCCGGGAGAGTCTTGCGCGGCTGAGCCAAGCATGCCGAGTGCGGGATTGTTGGGCGGCTGGGCAATACGCTGATTGGTTACTAGGGCGACTACGTATGTAGTGGTGCCGTTGGGGGCACCGAAGTAGGCGGCGCTTTGGTAGCGGTACTGGCGCTGCTGCTTGTCGTGCGTGTGGCTGATCCAGACCAGGTTGTGCGGCGTGCCGACAACTTGACCGTTGGCATCATAAATATCTACGATGTCCAAGACGCGAAAGTTTCCCGTGTCGGACACCAGGTAATGCACGACGTTGTATTTGTTGGTGCCGTCAGACTCCACCGACTGACGTATTTGGACGCTGGTAGGCTGATTAAGCGTGTTCGGCTCACTGGCGCTGAGGAACGGCCCGGTCTTGCCGTAAGCCGCTGTTGTGAGCGCATCCTGCGTATCGGCAAAGCGGCTGAGTTCCCAGACCACTTTGCCCGCACGGTCAAAGCGGACGACGCGGTTGTTGCCGGTATCGGCGACCAGGTAGTCATTGGGCGTGAGTTCGGTAACGCTGGACGGGCGGCTGAGTTCCAGGCTGGTGCTGCCCAGCCCAATATTGCCCTGTGTGGAGTCCGCAAGCCAGGCCGCGCTGCCGTCCTGGTTCAGCTCCATCACGCGGCTGCTATCGGTGACCAGCGTGGTGCGGTTGAGGAAGGCGGACACGCCGCTTGTCCCGTTGACAATCAGCGCGCCGTTCGCGCCGCTCGCCACCGCGCTGGTCGCGCCCACGCCGGTGTCGTGGTTGTCGGAAACAAATTTGGCATTTTCAGGCAGAGTCATATCAATGTACTTGTTGGCGATGGTATATCCCGCCGCCTGCGGGTCGGCGGGCACGGAATAAAGGTTGGTTGTCGTGCCGCCCGCGCTTCCGACGAAGAACAGGGCATTGCCGACTTTGGTCAATCCTTCACCCTGCGTGACCGTAATAGGCGTTCCCGTGGCAGTGGTGGTCGCTGTCGCGGCTATCACGTTTGTTTGCAGAATGCTGTACCAGGCCATGTTGGTGTGCAGGAGCAATTGCCCCCCGCTGCCGCCTGCGTTCCCCGGTTGGTTTAACGTGATGGTGATCGGCTCCGGCTCATTCAGATTGGGAATGAGGGTCGTGGGTGCGGGGCCTGCCGTTGAGGCGAAATTATTGAATGTCAGGGGACCGCCGGTGCCGTCCTGCGTATACTGGCTGGAAAGAATAGGAGTGGAAGCCCCCGCAAACTCGGTTTGTATCAGGGACGCGCTGCCCGCATCGGTTCCCAAAGGCGCGGTGGTCACCGCCGCCTGGCCGTCAAAGCAGAGAACCGCAGTCTGGATTCCGTTGCTCGCGAGAGCGTAAACAAAGCCCCGGCTGTCCACGACCGGCTTGCCCTGGAACGCAAAGCCGCCCAGAGGAGTGTAGTTCGTGCCGTCAGCATCCACAATCAGTGTATTCGTCCCGGCGGAAGTGGCATCGGGCAGCCGGAAGCGCCAGGGCAGGCGCGGGCCGCTGTGGGCATCATGGAACCCTACCAGCACTTGATAATAGGGCTGACTGGGTTCGGAGGCAAAATAGTACGCATTGCCGAAGCGATCCAGCGCAGGCGTGGAGCCGATTCCGGTAGGTGCGTTGCCGCCAAAGGTAACAATGCTACGGGTCAAGCTGGTGGTTGCGGCGCCGAAGTCTACATCATAGTCCGCGAACACAGGGGTGTTCGCCGGTGTCCCCGTAAACGTTTTGCTGGTGGGCGTGGGAACAAGCGCTTCCTGAGCGGCATAGCCATTGAAGGGGGCCGCCGCCGGGGCCAGTGAATAGGTCCGGTAGGTTCCCGTGGCGGTTTCAATCTTAGCAGAGGCAGGGACATGACTGGCGGTAAACGGCGCTGCGCCGCCAAGCAACTGCTCCCCACGCGCCCCTAGAAACAGCGAGTACAAGCCGGTGTTTGTCGGCACCATCGCGACAATATCCGTGGCCTGCGGCGTCGTGCTGCTTGGCCCGGTGGGGCCAACTGCGCCCACGAGCGGCGCGCCGGTCGGGATAAGCGGCGTGCCTGCGGTACTGAGCTTGACGCTCACGCCGGCAGAGGCGCTGTGCCCGGTGACGAAGTCTTTAACGAACAGGGTGCCGTCGGGTTCGGACGCATACAGCCGTTCCTCGTAGTAGGTCGGCGCGGGTGCAGGCGCGGTCTTCGCCGTGCCCGTCGCCGTGGGGAAGCCAGGGATCAGTGTTGTGAAGCTGCCGGGCGAGGACGGCCCAACCGTAGCTGGAGTGGGGGCGGTAGTACCCGAACTCGAAATAACGTACTGGTTGACAGTGCCGTTCTGCCCTTCCACAAAGAGCGAAGAAGCGCCAAGCGGCGTGGCAATGGTAGGGGCGGACGAACCGGGACTTGTCGGCACGCGCCATACTTCATCACAGGAGGAGCCTGTGCTGTAGTCTACAATAGGCCCATCGTCCGGCTTGCCGTCGCCATCCAGGTCTTCGTAGGGATACAAATCAAAGGCGTGGAGCTTGCCCGCCGAGTCCATGGAATAGATGAAGTTGCCGTTGAGGGTCGCGCCCGGCGCATTGGATGCGCTTGTGCCAATGTAATTCCAGGAGCGCACGGGGCTAGGAAGCGCGCTGAGCGTTTCGCCCGTCTGGTGGCTGTTCTGGTGCTCATGCGAATGTCCGCCGACCCATGAGATAACATCACACAGGAACTTCAAGTCCTGCGTGGGGGCTGCTTGCAGGTTGGTGCCGCAATACGGGCCGGAGTTTGGGCCATACCCAGCGTTGATGCTCCCTGCCGTGACCGCATCGTTGATCGCCGCCACCGCCCCCATGCTGGAAACAACAACCGCGCCCGCGCCATACGTGTTCGCAGCAAGCACCGACTTGCTGTTTTTGTCCGCCAGCACAGATGCAAACTCCGCCCCCGCAGTGCTGATATAATCCTGCGTGAAGCCGTTGCCCAGCGCATTCAGCTCATTCTGCGCCAGATAGTAGGGCGCGCTGATAATGGGATGCCGGTTGGCAAGGTTTGGCAATTGAGCGGTTCCCGCCGCGCCGTTCGCGTACTGCAACGGAAAGAACAGCGGGCCGTAGGCATTGACGGTACCTACCGCGCCTGTGCCGTTTGTAATGTTTCCCCCGCCATTGTCTTCCACGAGCAATGTGCCGCCGCCATCTACAAAGCGGCGCAGCTTTTCCACTTCCGAAGGACGGAACTTTGCAATGTCGCCATTCGCTAAGTTGACGAGCAGCACATCAAACTGCTGCAAGTCCTGCGTGCTCGCGTCGTTCATGGACACTTCCCAGTACGCCGCCATGCTGGGAGTAACGTTCTGCCCGAATTGATAGGCATGGCCCCCGTTATTGGTCGCAAACGTCGTGCCTGCCGTGGAATTACTGGTGCGGGCATCCCAGCGTTTCTGCACGTCCGCCGAGACGTTATGGGAAGACAGCGGGTTCTTGATGGTCCAGCCTGCCGGCAGCAAGTCCACGCGGCGGCTGAGAATGTAAAACACATACGGGTCGGGGTTGTCCGGGCCTGCCGCCGTATTGCCCGTGTTGGTTGTTGAGTCCAGCAGCACAATGCCCGCATTGATCGTGCGCTGCGCATTGGGGTTGCTGAACGTGTACGCGCCTGCCTGCGCGGGCAGCGAAGGCAAGGCGCAGGCCAGCAGCGCGATCATCAGAGAGCGCGCGGCGAGAACGACAATAGTGGAACGTGAAAGTCTCATGGTACTACTTTTAGAGAAAGCACAAGCCGGTTACTGTAAAAGAGGCTGATCGGCAGAGTTCTGTCCTGCGTAAAGCTGGCCCGCGCAGACAGGCAGCTTGGGCGTATACGGCAGGGGACGGCCATAGATGTCCGTCCGCAGATAGTAGCTAGTGGCAGGAGTCGCATTCTCCATGTACGGATACCCCGCCAGCGGATTGTAAAGAAGGGTCAAGCCGATAGGCGCAGATTTCTGGCTTGAAGTGACTTGGACAAAGGCCCGGTTGGATGGTTCCGGGGTTTGACCTGTTGCCGTCATCAGGCTGCCGTGGACTTGAGGTATCCAGCCCCAGTTCTCCATCCAGGCGGTCTGCGCGGCAATATCGGCGGGCCGGGCCTCGCTGACGCTGCCCCGAATTATAATCTTCATGTCAATCGGCTGCCCATAGAACGGATACCGGCTGCGGTTTGCATATTCATCTGTACCAGACGCAAGCCCCGTTAAGCTAGGTCGCAGGGTGCCGCTGATAAACTTGGTCAGGTTGTCATCCGCGCTGGTGTTAAACGACGGGCCGGGGATGATAAAGAACGACTTGGTCTGCGCGAACAGCACGGCTTCAATGTCAATGTCGGCGGGCAGGACAGCAGCCCTTTCCAGCAGAAAGTCCTGCGTATTGACAGATTGATCCGAAGCGGGGTCGCGCCGCACGGCAAGAAGAAGCGGATCACCCGAGGCAGGGGCCGCAGTGCCGGTGAGCGGGAATGTCGTATGGGTCAGGCTGTTCGCGCCTGCGCCCACGGACGTAAAGGTGGGCGTAGCAGTGAGTGGAAGCGTCTGGAACGGGCCATTGTTGCCCGAAAACAAGCTGTTGTCAGTGGCGGAGTTGAGAAGGTCAAAGTCAGCAGATGTGCTGCCTGGCGAACCTGGGCCGCCACTGATGTACAATGAAGTCACGGAAGCCGTGGCACCACTTGCGATGGCAGGCACAAGATACTGAAACTCTTGCAGCAGCACCTCGTCGGACGTACTGAAGTCCAGGGCCAGCAGATTAGGATCGCCGGTGTAAGGGCCGGGCGGTGTCGTGCCGGTCGGGTTGGCATCGGCTTGCGCCCCGGCCAAGAACTGCGTGGTGTTGACACACACATAGTCATGGGCGAGAACCGAGATGCTGGACGACTGATTGCCGCGCAGAAGGCTGCCGTCAATATAAGCCGTGCCATTGGTGACAATGGTCACGTGGCGCGGCAGCTTGTCCGTATCCTCGCCTTCATCAGAGGGTGTGTGCGTACCACCAGCGCTAGGCGCGTCCACGGGGGCGCTTACCGTGCCGCGCACGCGAACATTGCCTTCGGCGTAGATCACAACGTCGTTGTTCGGGTTAGCCTGATAGGTGGCGAGGGCAGCCCCCGTCAAGCCTGTAGGATCGGCAGCATGGCTGGCGTTGAGGCTGGTGTACGACACATACATCGTGCTGCCCGTGTCGCCGTCTACGTTGGGCGTAGTGATTGGGCTGCCGTCCGCGTTCTTCCAGGGCATAGGCGCACCGCTCGCGTCAACATCGGAGCGTGTCAGGCGCACGCCATAAAAGGTCTTAACGGTCGGCGTCGCGCCATTAGACGTGGCACTCACTATTTGCTGACGCCCCAGCACGATGTCCACGCCCGGCGGACGGTAGAAGTTGCCCGACCAGGACGCGCTGCCCTGCCCCGACGCGGTGCGGTGCAGCCACTCGTCCACCAATGTGTAGCCGCCGAGCAGGGAAGTGCTTTCCGACTGCACGTCGCCCTTATTGTCTACATACACCTGGCGACCATAACCTACCTGCGCAGGGCGCACATTTGGGTTGCTTGATGTATAAGTGGTGGCACCGTCAAAGGACTGGCGCGGCACGGCATTAGTCGTGATGTCGCGGTAGCGCGGAAGGTTGGTCGCGGGGTTGGAGGTGTCCAACGCGGGCGGCTCCAGCCGGTTGGCGTTGCGAGGCAACCCCGCGACATCGGTGCCGTTGCCGCCGTCCCGCACCAGGCCGCCATGCGTGTTAAACGTCGTGGTGGCGTTGGATGGGGCCACGTAGGGTGAAGGAATAGCCGTAGGATCAATGCCCGCCGCCGGAGGGTTCAGGGCAAGCGCGGAGTTTTGCTTATCCAGCGTCTGCTGATTTGTGTAATCGTCCAGCAGAAGGCTGCCACCGATCTCGGCAGTCTCGCCAAATGACCCGCCATTCTGGTTGATGTTGTTCAGATACATGAAGTTCTGGCCATAGAAGCGCGCCGTGCCGTTGACATGGATAGAGCCGCCGCCGGGAATGGCACCGTTAGCAGCAGTGGAACTGCCCGCCGCCGGGTTTGGCGTCAGCACCTGATTGGGCGCGGTGCCGGTCGCGATGTAGGCATCCGGCGCGCCGTAGGTAGTCACGAGCGGATACTGGGCAAGGGTTGGCGGCGTGACTGTGGGGTCGGCAAAGTCCGACACGTACTGGGCGCTGGCGACACCGAGGGCCATGATGTCCGCGCGCTTGTCGGGGTTGGTCTCAAACCGGGCATAGTCGGTAATGCCGATGGCTTTGTATTCCACCAAAGTCGCCGCGAGGCGGATAGCGGGCTGGTTGACAAAGGTGGTCGGGTCGTTTGGGTCTATCGTGCCTTCGCGTCCTACCACTTCAATCTTGATATAGCGGGCGCGGGGGTCGGTGTAGGGGCTTCCGACCGCGCGTGCCCCTGCCGTGCTTGGGTTATTCAGGCCGACCGGGTCATAGGTAAGGCGCAGGAGGAAGCGGCCCGTGCCGATGTTGTAGCGCGCAAAGCCTTGATCCAGAAACACCTTGTCCGGGTCACTGGGCTGCACAGTAGGCAGACTGGCGGAAGCGGCGGCATAGCGGACCTTACCTATTGAGTCTTGGGGCTGGAAGGCGGCATTAGTGATTTGGAACTGAAGCGGGGGACGCCAATCCGCGCCGTCAAGGCTCTGGGTTAATTGGTCATCGGCAAATCTAATTCCCGCTTCGGCATAGTAATCCGCAGTCTGGATGCGGTTGGAGCGGCCGGCATTGCGCAGGTTGCGGGTGACGATGCTGGCGAACAGCCCCCCGACAAAGCCGAGCAGCAGCAGCACGAGCAGGGCGACGACAATGGTCTGGCCTTGCCGCATTGCCTGCCGCCGCCATTGCCGTCCTCTGCTGCCCATCGGCTTCGCCTGATTGTTATCTACTGTCTGCATCCAATCACCACGCCGTTCCTGACAAGACTTGTCTCTGTGCGCCCTCAAAATACTCAAGAAGAATACGGGGCTGCGCCCCACGTTTGTTTCCCGCTTAGCGGTTGCTGTTGTTGACTTTCACGCGGTTGCTGACGGGCACGATAAACGCCTGCCCGTTGGTGGGGTCGTACACGCGCACGCCGATATTGACATCCAGCAGGTCGCGCGTCTGGTAGTCCACTTTGACCAGCAGCGGGCTGGCCGGGTTGGTGCCCGAAATCTGATTTGTGTTATCGGCAGGGGCCAGGTTCGCCTGGTAGTTGAAGGTGATTTTCACCATAGCATCTGAGCCGTCTGCTGCCTTCGTTGGCAGCAAGTTCCCGCCGTCTACGTTGAACGTCAGCAGGCTGTTGAGCGCGTCCATCCGGTACTGGTTATAGGTCAGCGGTACGGAGGGTGACGCCTGTGTGTACAAGATGCTATTGCCCAAGTTCGGGCCGGGCGTCTGATCCGGCCCATACACGCGCACGCTGCCGGGGACGATGAAGGCATTCGCGCACTGCAATCCTGTGGGAGCCTGCCCCAGCTTTGGCAGGGGCGATGTATTAACGCCGCTAGTATCGCCATACTTAGCCAAATCGTACTCGGCTGGGTTGTTGCTATTTGGACTACAGGGAAGGTTGGTCAAGTCCAGAAGGCCCGGAGTGTTGAAGCCGTACTGCGTAGCTCCCCCAATAGGAGCGGGGCAGGAAACCAAATTGCCGGTATTGATCTCATCGGCATAGGCTGTCCAGTAGCGATTGTAGGGCAGATACCCGCCGGACTGCGTAGAGGCCTGGTTGTTGGGTGCGGGCAGGGCGGGCGTGTCAAAACTCAGGGTGCCGGTGTCTGGGTTGACCGACAACGGGACATAAGTGTGGCCGCTGACGCCGGTTGTCTTGATTACGCAGGCTTTGGTGATGTCATAGACAGGCGTGCCGGTGGTATCACCCGTGCCGGTATGGTAATACTCCATCAGGTCGCCGGGATCGGCGGTGGAAATGGTGGCAACTCCGGTGGGCGGCAAAGACACCGGGTTCGCGTCTGTCGTGTAGTAAGGCGTTGTGGTCGTCAAAGCGCCCTGCGGCGCGAGCGTGATGTGCGGCGGGAAGCCCCAAGACTGGCTGGACGCGGTGTACACTGTTGGCACATAGGGCAGGCCGCCGCTGTCGGCGGCGTTCATGGGAACGCCGAGGCTGCCGTAGTCGCTGGACGCGCTGGGGGCGGCATCGCCGGTCACTGTCGCGGGGGTGAAGTTGATGCTGGTCTTGACGGTCGGCGTGACGGCCTCCGCCCGCACTGGGTCGGTCGTGCTGCCACTGCTGGGGACATGGTTGGCATCATAGATCGGCGTACCGTCAGCGTAGCGGGGCAGCACCAGCAGGTCGATGTTCGGGGCCGTGATAACAGGCCTGGCGATCTTTTCCCATTCGGCGACACGATTATTATGCGTGTTGACAGGTTCGGCCCCTGCGCCGCTGTAGGCGACATGTCCCGGAGAAAGCCAATCAATGTCTGTGGCCGAGACGTTGCGGAAGAAGTCCGGGTCGTCCAGCTCCGGCTTGCCGGTTATCGCGTTGACGCGGAGCAAGTCTGAGTTGACTGAATAAGCGCCTGTTGTCGCATCTTTCTTATACAAAGGAAACTGCACCCGATACAAGATATAAGTATTGTCTACGTTCTGTGTGTTGCCCGTCGTGTTCAGGCCCAATCGTTCCGCACTGTTGCGGTAAGAGATCGTTGGGTCTTTGAGGCCGATGAAGTAGCGGATGATGGTCGTGCCCGGCGCGAGCGGGAACTGCAAGCCGGTCGTGTTGAGCGTTGCCGACCCGGCACCGCTTTGCGTGGTGGAGATGGGGTCGCCGGTGGTCGGGTCGATCAATCCGCCGGATGCGCTGCGGCGGGCGGGAACAAAGTCCAGCTTGGCGTTGAACGCATGCGCAACAACCGTAGTTCCTGGGCTTGTGGGGGCATTGGGGTCGTTGGGCACATCCAAGTCCAGGAAGTTAGTGAACAGAGTGTCGTTCGCCGTGGGCGTCGTGCCCGCCGGGAGCGTGAACGGATGGCTGGCGTTGTCAAACACATACACGGCGCTTGCTAGCTCGCGCGAGATAATCTCCAGTGTCTTGCGGGCCGAGTCCTGCGCCGCCGCCTGAAGCTGCGCGCGCTGGGTGAGCCGCAGGGACTCGATGAGCGGCCTGACCAGCAGGAAGAACAGCACCGCTGTGATGGCGATGACGACCAGCAGCTCAATCAGCGTAAAGCCTTGCCGCAGGCGACGGATTGGGCTGATGCGCGAAGAGCCGAAAAGTTGTGCGGTGTCTGGTTTCATACGGTTTTGCACTATCGGCTCCGCGTCAGCAATGTGTCGGTGGCGCGGGTGTGCCAGGTGTTGCGCTCATGCCAGATAACGACGGCCCGCACGGACACGCCGCGCACCCCGCCGACTGTCAGGTTGGTGATGGGAGTGTCCGTGCTTGGGATCACATTCGCCCCTAAAGCCCCTAAGTCTACAGAATAGCCTGCCCCCTGCGATACATCCGAAATAGGCTGGCTGACTAAAGGCACCTGATGTGACTTCCCCGCGCTGTCATTATAGGTCACATTGTCCAATTCCACGGTCTTGCCTGCATCGCAAGCAGGAAAGTAAATGCGCGTGGTTCCATCTGTCGGCACATAGAATAGATTGGGTGTGCTTGGCAATATCGTGCTGAGGTTGCCTACTGTAGTGGTCTGCGTGTAGACGCTGGGCGCTTTCTGCACGGCGACCGCCCAATCCGCATCCCCTGAGTAATAAACGCGGAAGTGCTTGCCCGCAAACGCCGCAGGCAAAGTAATCCGTCCCCCGGCATAGTTTAGGACAATGTCTTTGGTGGCATCGCTCGGCGTGTCCCCGTTGTCCACCACGTCCACGTTATAAGTCCCCGTCAAAGCAGTGGCTGTGCCATTCGTGTATTCGGTGCCGACCACGTTGCCGCCGGTGCCACGGAAGCCATAAATGTCTCCTGTGTCCCGGTCCAGCATGAGGAAGTCGTACTGGGCGGCTGCCGGAGTATTGGCGTCCGTGGTCAGGCCCGCAAAGATGGTGCCGTCAAACTGCACGTCCCCCACCCGCTTCAGGTGATCCAGCACCAATTTGAGCGTGCCGCCGCCGCCGGGCACGTCCAAATCCTCATGCAGCACATGCCAATTGAGCGTCTGGTAAGACACCTGCGCCTGCAAGGGCGCGATGCCGTTCTGTCCACCGGCGATTGGGTTGAACGCCAGCATGCCCATGTTTTCCGTGGTTGTCCCACCGGCGATATTGCCTGCGGCCAGGCAGTACTGGTAAGGGTCGGCGGTAAACGGCGTCGCCGTGCCCAAAACTCCCATGTACTGAAACGGGCGGGTGAGCGTTACGGATGTCCACGGGCCGGAGGGCAATGCCGTGCCGCCTGTGGTTGTGTCTTGTGTTGCGAACCAGTTGCCGGTGTAGCCGGTAGGATTGTTTGCGTTGTCTATGCCGAGCGCAGGCACGGTGAGTGTTTGTATGGTCGTGCCGCCTGCCGTTGTCACTGTTAAAGTAAACGTCTGCGCGTAGCTGGCGGTGGGCACGGCAATTTGGCCTGCGCCCATGTCCACCAGATAAAGCGTCTGCGTTGGCCTCAGCACGGGCGTTGGGTTTGTCCCTGCGGCAAGGTCGCCAAGGTACGCGCCCTGAGTGGGGGACAAAATATCGGGCGGGTTGGTCACGGAGCGCCCTGAGCTATCGGGAATAAGGCGCGAATCGCCGGTCTGCGCCGTCCATGCCGGGCTATTGACGGTCAAAAACGGCAGTGGCCCGCCGCCCGCAGGCGCGGTGGTTGTCGGCAGAGCTATTGGCCCGAACGCCAAAGTGTACAGTGGCGGATATAGAGTGCTGCCAATCGCATGCGCGGCGGGCACAGCCACCGTTTCGCTGCTGATATACCGCTGCTTGTTAATGTCGGCATTGGCGTCCGTCAGCAGGCCATATTGGTGCGATGTGTTCTTGCCCGCTGCATCAGGCATATAAGAGTACAAATCGTCGGGCACGACGTTGGGATTGAAGCCGCCATTGGCCCCATCCACATACATATATACGGCGTCCGGCAGAGTGCCCTGCCCCTGCTTGAGCGACTCCAGCGCGGCCTGCCCCAGCCGGTCGGCGAACGTGCTGTTTTGGGCATTGCGCAGAGCGATAAAGCCCGCCGGGAACAGGCGCACAATCGCCAGGATGCCGACCACCAGCACCACCAGAACGACCAGGATTTCCACCAGGGAAAATCCTGTGCGTCTCTCCGTTTGCCTTGTTTTCTCTGCGTTGTTCATGCGTCTTTGCAAAAAGATGTCCTGCGTTCTTATCGGCCTGCGGGCGTCAATTTCCAGAAGTTCGCAGGGCTGGTGGTAGTGCCGGCGGTCACGGCGACCGTGGCAGGGTCTGCGCCGTACTGCTGGAACTGATCCACATTGAGCTTTTTGGCGTTGCCGCCCTCAAACAGCACCAGGACAGTGTCGGCGTTCTGCACATGATAGGTCGTGCTTGTCACATAAGTTTCAGCGGGCGGGTTCTTCCAGCGCAGTTGGTGCGTGTAAAAGTTTGTATTGTTGGTGTTAAGCGCTGTACAGGAAGCGGTCTCCGTGGCGTCGCAGGGATAGTTCAGGCCATTGTCTATGTTCGTCCAGGACGATTGGTAACGGGCGACATACTGCGTCTTGCTGACCTGGTTTTGACCAGGAAGCACCTGCGGGCTGACATCGTAAGCGTCTTCGGCATAAAACTGACGAGTGCTGTTTGGCGTCAGAGTGCCGTCCGTGCCCAATGTGTTTGTGCCGACGGTTACGACTTTGGAGGGCACATTGCCGTTGTCCTGGTTGTCGGCATCGCGAAATGTCGTCACGTCGCGCACATACTCCGGGTACAGGCCGGGGAAGGCATTACTGACAATGCCGCTGCCGGGATGTGCTTGCGCATCGGCCTGAGCCTGACTAAATGCTTTGTCCATAGACACCAGGCTGTTGTCGCTATACTGGTAGTACGCATAGCCGAACAGCACGTCCGGGTTTCGGTGGTTGTCCAATTGGAACTGCCCCAAAGCCGTAGAAATCTGCCGCATATTGGAAATGGACGACGACTGCCGGGCATTCTCGCGCACGGTCGCAAAGACCGGGAAGATAATAGCGGCGAGAATCGCGATAATGGCGATCACGACGAGCAGTTCAATCAAGGTAAAGCCCTGCGATAGTCTCTGCTTTTTGCTGCTGCGCTGCATGTTCATGTTATCCCGTACCCTCGTTTAATGTCCACCCGGCGTCATTTTCCAGAAGCTGCCGCCGGCGCCATCCGCCCCCTGCGAAAGCATGCGCGATGGGTCCAGCGTTTTCGCCGACCCGCTTTGCCACAGCACCAAAACCGCGCCGCTCGGCACATGGTAGGTTGTCAGCGTCACAAACGTATCCCCCGGCGGGTTCGGGAAGCGCAGCTGCCGCGCATAATCCTGCGCAGTGATACCGGCGGGCGGCGTCCCCGGCGCAGTGACATCGGTCCACGAAGTTTGATACCGCGCGACATAGGTTGTAGAAAGCGCCAGGCCGCCGGGGTTCACCTGCGGGTTGACATCATACGCATCCGCCTTGTAAAACGTCTGCGTGGGCGCGGGGGTCGTCAATGTCCCGCTGCTGCCAAGCTGGTTGACGGACGCGCTGACTGTCAGTGTCGGTTTGTCGTTATCCGGGTTATCGGGGTCTTGGAACACGCCCACATCGCTGATAAACTGCGGAAACAGGCCCGTTGGTGCGCCATGCGATGTCGTCTTTGACCCCATTGCCCCGCCCGTGACCGCATACCCATACAAAGCCGCCGGGTAGCGATGGTAGTCCAATTGGAACTCGCCCAGCCCGCGCTGAATCTTCTCAAAATTCGCCAGAACCGTCGTCTGCCGCGCCTTTTCCCGTACTTTGGCGAAGACGGGAAACAGGATCGCCGCGATAATCGCGATAATGGCGATGACCACGAGCAGTTCAATCAAAGTAAATCCCTGACGCATTTTAGTTCGCGCAGATGCCATAACGTATCCCTTTACTCTGCAAATTCACTTTGAGACGCACGGTCAGCCGTTTTCAGACGATCCTCGCTGACGGTTTGTTCCCAGAGTTCCCTACTATTTTCAGGTAATTTTATAGGGGCTTTTTCGGCTGCGTTCGCGTCGCAAGCCCGTCGCCCTGCCGTTTTCACGGCAGAGTATACGTGTACCAACGACGGAACGGTTTCTTCCGTCGTTGGTAAGCCGCAGCAATACCAGGGCAATGCAACGACAACGCTAGCGCAGCCCATGCAGTCGTCCCAGATACCAGGTCAGCAGGCCGCCTCCGGCCATAAGAGACAGAAACGCACCCAGGGCCAGAGATGGCCCAAAAGGCACCGCCGTCCGCTGTCCCAGGGTTCGCCTCTGACGCGCCATCACGACCACGCCGCCGACAGCCCCGATAAACACGGCGAAGAAAAACGACTGCACAGCCAGCGCAAGGCCGATGTTCGCCCCGATGGCAGCGGCCAATTTGCCGTCGCCTCCGCCCATGCCCCCTGCGTCCTCGTCTCCTTCAATGTCTTCGGCGGTATAGGTTTCCACCGGCTCCGCCTCGCCGAATGTCTGGGCCACGAACTTGCGCACGGGCGGAACAATCGTTCCTAAAGATGACAGCGCTACATAAGCCCAGTCCAGCGCATTGTCGCGCAAATAGCCGAATGCCGCCCGTCCCGCATGCATCCGCTTATCCAGCACCGACACGATCCACACATATGAAACTAGGCCAAACCCATACACCAGGGCTGCATAGCCGAGCCAGCCCGCGACAGAAAGCGGCAGAAAAAAAGGCCCGAAGGCAGTCCATTGTCCGGGTCGATGGAGGGCAATCGCCACCCCGTTATGCGCAAATCCGACCAGGGCCGCGAGCACATTCAGCCCGTCGGGAATGATAAAATGTTCCAGGTCAATGAAGAACACGCAGATCAGCAGGGCCACAAAGAGGCAGTTGAAGATAACCGCCTCGCCCATCCCGCCGAAGCGCCCGCCGACAAGCGCAAAGAGAACGCCGGTCAGCAGCTCAATGCCGGGATAGCGCCAGGAGATCGGGGCGCGGCAGTAGCGGCAGCGCGCCCGCAGCGCAAGAAACGACGCCACCGGCACCAAGTCTGCTGCCCCCAGGCGATGTTCGCACCGGGGGCAGAACGACCAGGTTGGCGTGGAGACGGTCAATCCACGCGGCAGCCGCCAAATCACGACATTCAGGAAAGAGCCAATCGCAATGCCGTAGATAAAGGCGATAGTCGCCCAAAGCCAAACCGTCAAGCAAGTCTCACTTTAGCGGATATTAGTTGCCGCTGTCGCTGTCGCCGCCGGACAAGCTCTGGATCAGCGAAACCATCGGCATAAACATGCCCAGAACAATGAGAAGCACCGCAACACCGAGGAAGATAATCAAGACCGGCTCAATCGCCGCTGCCAGGGACGCGACCGCCGCATCCACTTCGTCTTCATAGAAGTCGGCAATCTTAGCGAGCATCGAGTCTAAAGCGCCGGACTCCTCGCCAATGGAGATCATCTGCACGACCATCGGGGGGAACAAGCCGGATTTGACCAAAGGCTCGCCGATGCGCTCGCCTTCCCTAATCTTGGCGCGCGCCTCCATAATCGCATCCGACATAATCACATTCGCCACTGTGCCGGACACGGTTTCCAGGGCCTGTAGGATCGGCACGCCCGAAACCAGCAACGTTCCCAGGGTGCGGGAAAACCGGGCGAGAGCGACCTTGTGGGTCAATTTTCCAAACACCGGCACTTTGAGCATCAACCTATCATAAGCATGCTCGCCGAACTTTGTCTTGCGGAAGGCATTGATGGAGAACTTAATGGCAATGCCAATCAGCAGCACAAACACGGTTTTATGCACCAGGAAGTTGGAAAACGCCATCAAGCCGAGTGTCAGCGCAGGGAAGTCTTTCACGCCCATGTCTTTGAACAACTGCAAGAACTTGGGAACGATGAGCGTACACAACCCGACGACGATGCCCAAAGCCGCCACAGTGACAATGGTCGGGTAGGTCATCGCCGACTTGACTTTGCGCTTCAGCTCCACATCTTTTTCCAGGAACGTGGACAGGCGCTGCAGGGTTTCTTCCAGCACGCCGCCGACTTCCCCGGCACGAATAAGCCCGATAAACAGGTTGTTGAACACGCCGGGATATTTAGACATTGCTTTGGACAATGTCTCGCCCGCTTCGACTTCGTGCAGAATATCCTGAATGATGTTCTTGAGGCGCTTGTTTGTCGTCTGGTCGCCCAGCACATTCAGGCAGCGCACCAGGGAAACGCCCGCGTCAATCATAGTCGAAAACTGGCGGCAAAAGATGGAAAGCTCTGTCAGCTTAACCTTCTGCAGATTGTCCAGGAATGACCCGGCCCCCTTTGCTTTCTTCGCTTTAGACTGCTTGATTTCGTTGATGCTAAAGCCCTGCTCGCGCAGGCGGCGGGCCAGCACTTCCGGGTTTTCGGCTTCCGACGTGCCGTTGCGCAACACGCCGCCCGCATCCCGAACCGTATATGCATAAGTTGCCATTGTGCTTCCTTTGCTTCTTTCCTAGCGCCCAGCCGGACGCCCCGGCGCCTGTCCCGGCTTGCCGCTTTCGCCGTCCACCCCGGCCAGCATGCGCTTGATTTCTTCTTGATTATGCGCCCGTGACAGGGCGGTCTCGTGGGTAATCTTGCCTTCTTGGTAAAGGTTGGTCAGGCTGCGGTCGGCGGTAATCATGCCCGCGTTGCCTGATGTCTGAATAATGGACGTGATTTGGTGCGCTTTGGCTTCGCGAATAAGATTGCGAATAGCCGACGAGGCAATCATAATTTCCTGCGAAGCGATGCGTCCCTTGCCTGTCTGGGCTTTATAAGACGGCGAGGTCGGCAGCAGCATTTGCGACACGATGGCCTGTACGTTGTTGGACAACTGCAGGCGAATTTGGTCTTTGTCGCCTGATGGAAAACTGTCTACGATACGGTCAACCGAAGTAGCCGCGGAGTTCGTGTGCAATGTCCCAAACACCAAGTGCCCGGTTTCCGCCGCAGACACTGCCAGGGAAATCGTTTCCAGGTCACGCATTTCGCCGACCAGGATAATATCCGGGTCTTCGCGCAGAGCGGCCCGCAGAGCATTGGAGAAAGATTTGGTGTCCTGCCCAAGCTCCCGCTGATGGACAATGGACTTGTTCGGCGGGTGCACGTACTCAATCGGGTCTTCAATGGTCAGGATATGCTCAGACCGTGTGTCGTTGATGTGCTTAAGCATAGACGCCAGGGTCGTAGACTTGCCCGATCCCGTTGGCCCTGTGACCAAAATCAGGCCGCGCCGCACGTGCGTCAGCTTTTCAATCGCCGGGGGCAGGCCAAGCTGCTCCATCGTCGGAATGTTAAAGGGAATGAGGCGCATGGCCGTCGCGACAGAGCCTTTGTCCTTGTACAGGTTGACACGGAAGCGGGCGCGTTTTTCCAGCGCATACGCAAAGTCCAGCTCCCAGGTGCTTTCGAACTTCTGGATTTGTTCGTCGGTCAGGATGCCATACATCATTTGCTGCACGTCGAGGGGCGTGACATCTTCGTAGGGAAGCTGTTCCAGTTCGCCGTTGACGCGGATTGTCGGCGGCACGCCTTGCGAGATGTGCAGGTCAGTCCCATTCAGCTCGACGAGTGTCTCTAGAAGCTCGTCGATATGGACGTCTTCCATCGGCTTCTTTTTGACCTGCGGGCGTGGTTCATTCACTTGGGCATTCTGCATATGCCCGCCGGGCATCGGCGTGCTTTGCGGCATAGCCGGCATTTTGGCCGCGGTGCCGTTGGCGCCATTGGTGCCAAACGCAGGCGGCCTTTGCTGGTTGGGAAGATAGGACTCGGCCATGACAACGTACTCCTGTGCGCTGGGATGCGCTTGCACTTTGTGCGGGGAAATTGCGTTCCCCGCAACACATTTAGAACCCTGCGGTGAACACCACGCGCCGCACTTCATCCGGGGTGGTGCGGCCTTCCAGCACCTTAAGCAGCCCGTCTTCGCGCAGCTCGCGCATGCCTGAAGACTTGGCGGCATCGCGAATGTCGGCGACCGGCGCGCGGCGCACGACCAGCTCGGCAATTTCTTCGTTCATCACCAGCAGCTCGTACAAGCCGACACGTCCCTTGAAGCCTTTGTAGCGGCATTCTTCGCAGCCCGCGCCACGGAACAGCGTGACCTTTTGGTCGGGGTGCTCCACCACGAAGCCGAATGACGACAGGTCGGCGGCGTCTACCTGGTAAGACTCTTTGCAGTTGCTGCAAATCTTACGACACAGGCGCTGCGCGATGACCCCAATCACGGTGGCGGCGATCAGATAGGATTCTACCCCCATATCCGCCAAACGCATCATTGCGGACGGCGCATCGTTGGTATGCAGCGTGGAGAGCACCAGGTGCCCGGTCAGCGCCGACTCAACAGCGATAGTCGCCGTTTCCAGGTCGCGCATCTCCCCGACCATGATAATGTCCGGGTCCTGGCGCAGGAACGACCGTAGAGCGGCGGCAAATGTCAGACCCGCTTTTTTGTTGATCTGGCACTGGGTAATCCCCGCCAGATCGTATTCAATGGGGTCTTCCGCCGTGACGATATTCTTTTCTACCGAGTTGACCCGGTTGAGCAGCGAGTACAGCGTGGTCGTTTTGCCTGAACCGGTCGGCCCAGTTGTCAGCAGCATGCCGTTTGGCTGCGTCGCCAGTTCTTCCAGCTTCGTCTGGATGTCGGTTTCAAAGCCCAGGCTGTTCAGGCCGACCTGCGTGCTGGACTTGTCCAGGATACGCATGACGATCTTTTCCCCAAACTTGGACGGCAGCACCGAGACGCGCAGGTCGTAGTCTTTGCCGTCCGCGCGGATGGGAATGCGTCCGTCCTGCGGCACGCGCCGTTCGGCGATATTCAAATCCGCCATGATTTTAAAGCGCGAAATCAATGGGTTCTGAATATGCTTTGGCACAGTCATCGTTTCGTTAAGGACGCCGTCAATCCGGTAGCGGATGCGCACGGAACGCTGACCCGGCTCGATATGAATATCCGAGGCTTTTTCGCGGATCGCCTGCTGGACAATGGCATGGGCGATACGAATAATCGGCGCTTCTTCCGACAGCTTTTCGTCGGCATCGCCATCGCCTTCATCGCCCGCGCCTTGAATGCTTGCCAGGTCGCCGCCAATCGCGGTCGCCAGCTCGCTCGGCCCTGCGGCCGGGCCGCCCGGAGTGACCAGCGCGGGCGTGGCGCTGGTCGGGTCGTCCTTGATCAGCGCGGGCAGGGCACTGGTGCCGTTCGCTCCCACTTTGCCGTTCAGCGGCTTGCTGGGCGCCGGGCGAGATGGACTGCCGCCGTTAAACGCGCGCAAAGTCGCCTCTTCCAGCGCAGCGCGGGTCGCGAGAACCGGCGTGATCGCGCAGCGAGACACGAGCTTGACATCTTCCAGCGCCGTTTTGCTGGTCTTCAGGTCGCTGATCGCCACCATCAAACGGTTTGGGGTCACGCTGTTGTCGCGCCGGATCGGCAGCACGTTGTGCCGCCGAATAATATGCTCCGGCACGGCCTTTACCGCTTCCGCGTCCACATTGCGCGGGTTGGAGAGGTCTACAAATTGAATGCCAATCTCATTCGCTCGCGCTGCGGTGACATCTTTGTCGCTCGCAAACCCGAGGTCAACAATAATGCTGCCAAGATCGCCGGGCGCACTCTTCTGAACTTCTTTGGCCTGAAGCAGTTTTTCTTCAGAAAGACTGCCTTTTTCCACTAATATCTCGCCCAAGCTTTTTTTCTGCATAACCATGACGGCGCCCCGCCTCCTTACCCTGCAAACAGTATGCGCACGGTTTGTCTTTTCCGCGTGCAATCCACCAACAATAGTAACAACACCGAACTTGCCTCTTTTACTCCCCAAGCGGCTTGGAGACACAGCGGCATGTTTTCTAAAATCTGCAATATTATATCACACCGCCGCCCGGAGCGCAAGAGGGAGATATTGGCGGGTGCCGACGCTCGCAGAACCCACGTTGATTTCCAGTAGGAAAGACTGCTCCCAAAGAATAGCTTGTTTCTTTACCAGGAGGCTGTAGGGAGAGCAAAAACGTGCGAGGAAAGGGCGCAGACAGCCAACAGACTGTCAGGCGGCGCAAGATGGCTTTGTACATCTTTACTACGGCCTTTCCAGTACAGGATGTTCCGGGAGGAGGCGGCTGCCCGCCTCTCGTAACTCACTGCTGTTACGCAAAGGGCTGAGGGCATGCCGTGGCATGCTGCGCAACAGTTTCTACTAAAAGTCTCTGAGCAAGCCAACAACCTTCCCTTGAATGCACGATTCGTCATCCAAGAGGATCGGCTCGTACTTTGTCTGCAAATTATCTGAGTCCAGCCAAATGCTGCGCGTTTCAGGCGCACGGCGCAGGCGCTTCACGACTTCCCCGCCCGCAGACATGTGCGCGACAACAATTTCTCCGTCTTGGGCGGATTGCTGGGCACGGACGAACAGCAAGTCGCCTTCCAAAATGCCCGCCCCGGTCATGCTGTCTCCGGTCACATGCAGGAGATAGTCCGCGCCGCCTCTTGGCATCATCACCTCACGCGTTTCTTCATCCTCTTCCGCCGACACCCCTGGAAGCCCCGCCGCCACGCGTCCGCGTACCGGCAGACAGGCTGTCGTCTTGAACTCGGTCGCCGGCTCGTCCCGAACCGTGGTCTGAAACTTCATCGGCGGGGCAGCCTCGTTTTCCTTCGCAGGCATCTCCTGCAAGCCGAGGTCGCCAATGTGCCGGACTCCGTGTATTCCCCTGCCCCGATGCCGTGACGCATTTCTTCCAGTTTGCCGATGTCGTGGAGCAGCGCGCAGGTCACGAGAAAATCCCGCTTCAGCGATGGCAGCACGAGGCAGGCGCGGTCGCACAGCTCGGCCACCTCCACGCTGTGCTCCAGCAGGCCGCCCCGGTAGGCATGGTGCATGGATTGCGCCGCCACAGCCTGGCAGAACATTTCCCTGGTTTTCTGCTCGGGAGGGAAAACGCGTTCCAGGAGCTGCCGCAGGTGCGGCTCCTGAACAGAAGCAATGAGGGCATCAAATCGGCTTCTGTGCTCCCAGTGCCCTGTCGGCAGAGGAGAAAGAAAGGGGCGCGTGTCCTTGGGCTGGGGAACCGCTTCCCAGGTCTCCAGGGTAATTTGCCCGGAATACTTTTCACGGTTGCTGACACTGCCGGAGGCCCGGATAAAACGCGATTGGCACAGCAGAGCATGCTTTTCGGGCGTGTGGTGCCAATCGGCAGCGGGTCGCCCTTCAAGACAACTGCTATCCATGAGCGTGATTGAGATTACCTGAAACGCGCCTCGCTTTTCTTCGCGCACGCGGGAGACAGCAAAAACGGCCTCCTTAAACTTGCTTCCCGGCAGCAGTTCCGCCAGATAGATGTTTTTGTCCATGCTTTGTCCTCACAATGTTGAGCAGTGTCAGATGGAACACTCCTGATATGGGAATTGTTACTGTGGGTCGATTACTCGCGGTGAGCGGGAGAGAACGTTCCCAGAGACTCCACTTTTAACCTCGGTTAGCACGAACCGCAGTTTATAGCCAAATGCGCTTTTCACCGACAGCGATATTTTGCCGATCTCCGCGCGTGCGTTTTTAATGAAAAGAAGCGCCCTACATGCTTTTTAACCGAGTGAGAAAACGCTCTGCGAGACTATGATCTTCTACGTGATTGACGTTGTGCTTCCAGAAAAATGAGTGGCATTGTGGAAACGACGGATCTTTGAGCAGCTGGCTAGCAGAAAACTTTACGAACCGGTCACTCTTGAAAACATTGCTCTGTGTTGTCCGTTTATCACTATTCCCGCCACCTCGGCTCGCTTTCAGCGCATAATCTTCTTCAGAACGCAACATATAGTGATTAATGTACAACTTCGTGTAGCTGGGGGGGGAACTAAATGCATAAGGTATGCTCTGGTGGTTCTCGTTTACAATGGAAAAACCTTCTTTGGGCGCGAAGCTATGCGGGCCTGTGCAATGGGTGACTCTCTCCGGTCTGACGATGCTCTTAATATGTGCATTTGGTGGAAAGTGGTCGTAGGAACGCCTATAATTGCTTGCGGTCACATACTCCGGGGACTTAATGCAATCGGACGTGCCGAAACAACGCCAGTTAATGCCGACGCCTGCAAAGTCGTCAAACTCTGCAAGGGCATCGGGCACCGAGTCGGACAGTACCGGGCAGAGGAATTCGTCAATATCAATGAACGCAACCCATTTGGCATCAGGCCGGGACTCTATAAACTCAGTGTAGGCTTGAGACTGCTGACCAGCCGCTTTTCCGACTAAAGGCGTGTTAACAACAATGCCCTTGTCGATATACGGCTGAAGGATTTCTAAAGTAGCCGGATCACCTGGACTATTGTTATCGCGTAGGAAGAACTTTTCCACACCGACCAGAAGGTGATAATCCAGCCACTCTTTGATATGAGCAGACTCTTGGCGATGCAGAGCAAATACAATCAAGTTGTTCATGCCAGACCCGTTGGCTGTTCTTTTTGAGGTTCCGCATAGACGATCTTCACCGGCACCGTAGTAGAAAGATATGTCCCCGGAACGACACTGGCAACGTCTTTATGCAGGCTGCTGATGCTGATGACTGCGGGTAAGACTCTCTTATCGGAGATTGACCGAACATCGGCCCAGTTGAAGACAAACCGATAGACAAGCAATTCCCCCTCTTCGGACGCGTCCGAACGCGATTGTCCCTGAGAGCAGATTTTCTTGTGTGCTGCTGAAGGCAGAGACATGGGAATAAAGACCCCGACTCCATAATGGTAATCCGGCAAAGGTGCGACAAGCGAAATCTCAATAACGATGCCTTCGGCATTGGTCATCGCAGAAAAGAAGAATGACAATTCGCGGGCAATCTCGACACCCGGTCGGGATGCATGGGTCTGCACCAGAACACGGTCGACTTGCTCCCCATATCCAGGCGCGGAAACGGCGTAGCGCATGCTGGAACCATCGCCCGAAGCGGTAACATGCGTCGCTCCGATGCGGTCAAGTAAAGACCATCCTTTCCGCGACGGAAGCAGCGTATCCGAGATGTCTTCATCAACGATGGCCCAAAAGCTGTACCAAAGCAGCTGCCGAGGAAACAAGATCTCGCTGTGTATGTTAAGCCGCGATGAGATGTTAGAAAAGGGATGCTCACCAAATAGCTGAGTGAGGAGGCTGCCGACCAGAGCGACACAATCGCTGCCGTTGAATTGATCCGTCAGCGCGGCAAGCGATTGTCTGTTAAACGCAGGAAGTTCGCACAGATCACGAATGTTGAGCAAGTCCCCCAGCCGAATGTCCAGGTCGCCATAAAGGGACGCGCCCGTGTAATTGCGGAAGATGTGAGTGCAGTTTAAGAACACCGCCATAGCCGCGTCGGGGAAGAACAAGCCTTGTGTGTCCGGCGCTTGCCCGCCCTCTACCCTGTGCTTGGCTATCTCTTGGTAGGTAATCTGTGTCTCCTGAAGATTGAGCAGACTCTGCCGCCAAACACCTGGGTTTTGGTGAGGGAACAGGTTCACCGCCTCTATGCCGGACGGATACGAATAGACCGAAAAGAAGTTGTGAATCTCCACTTCCAGAGACCCACTGTACAGTGCGGCGTACTCATGCGGACCAAGCTCCTCCTTTGCCTGCAGCCCCATTGCTTCCAGGGTTTGACGCAGATGCTCAGGGTCGGGCGCAAAGATGTCAATGTCGCCGCTGGCGTAAAGGCACGTCGGATCACCTGTCAAGGCATAAGGCGAAAACCCTTTCACAATGATGAAAGGTTGATCGGAATGGTGGGCACACGAAACCTTTTTCAAGAACTGCAACTGGTGCTGGACATGCTTATCCGCCACGCGGCACTGCTGCCAAACGGCGATTGAGCATTCTCTGCTGCACCATTGGGGGCGGCCTTTCTTGACACGGCCAGAAAAGCGATGGGACAGGCGATGCAGCCAAAGAAGCCTGAGCAGGGTAGGCACAGGCGGCTTCCAGTCGGGTGGCAGATCAACGTCTACCCCTGCTGCCCACTTTAATGCCCCCGTAAGAAGGCTTTCTTCTTCAGCGTCTAACACTTTTAATTCCATCCTGACCACTTTTCCCTGCAAGCCACGCAATCCTCGCGGCTAACGCAGGCAGCAGGGCGTAGGCTTTGGGGTAGGACAGCGTGTACACGGGCACACGCGCCGCCAGGCCCTGGCACAAAGCCGCAATGCGCCGCTGATCCACCCACTTGCCGATCAGCCACAGCGCATGCAGGTTTGCCCACAAAGTCTTGGCGGCCTCGTCCTCCGGCAAGCGCTCCGCCGTCACGAGGTCTGCCATGCGCTCGACCCGCAGCAGGCCGTGTCCGTCCAATGGCCGGGGTCGCAGCAGAAACACGGCGGCTAAGGGTGCGGGGCCAGGAACACGGCGGGTCGGCGGCATCGGGACGTAGTACTCATCCTCGCCTGTGCCATTGTCGGCTGGCTTCAGGGTTGAGTAATCCAGGCCATGCCGATCCACGGCCTCGCGCTGCAACTTGGGGAACAGTGAAATGGAAGGGTAAGCAATTGCCTCATCCCCCGCCAGATATACGGGCACGAGGTCGTCGTTGCCGAAGCGCGCGCCTTGCTGCATCAGAAACCAGGACAGGGTGGACTTGCCTGAACCCGATGCCGCCATCAGCGCGATATAGCGCCCCGCGACTTCCAAGCCTGCGCCATGCAGGGGAACGCCCCCGCGTGTGACCGTCGCTGCGCCTAGCCCAGCATGAATGGCCCACGCCGCCGCCACCGGCAAGCATTCGTCGGCGCAGTCCACGGTAAAGGCACGGCCCTTGAAGTCGATGTGCAGGGCCAGCCCCCCCGGCCCGACACGCGGCTCAAGCAGGAAGCCGTCGCCGACATCGTAGATCATCTGCAGACGTATCTTGCGCATCAGGCAGGGCAATTCCGCCAGCGAGGCACGGCGGATTGTGATGCGGTTGCTCTCCGAAACGGGGATTACAGAATGGGTGTCTTTATCATGGGGCAGCGCGAAGTCGCTTTGGACGGCGAACTCATTGACATGGTACTCGTGCAGGCTCATGGCGTAGGCACGGCTGGAATGCTGAACTGAATACGCTCTAGTTTGCTGGCCTCACCGCGACTGACACTAATGGCGTGCCCATCCACCATGACCATATTCAAACGACCTTCTGAAAGTACCTCGCCGCCATGCCAGCGCCCAACGTGGTCAGCCAGCAGCGGCACCTGAACAGGCTCATGTTCCGAGAAGGGCGGCAGGCGGCTCCATGCTCGAACCCCACTGACCGTCTGACGGTCTAAAGGCAGCAGGGTTGTGTAGGCATAGCTCATGCCGAACGCTTCATAACAGCTTGGGTGTGCGGACAAGGGAATGTCCTCAAACGAACCGCCCATGTCAAAGCCCGTGTCGGCGGGGCAGCGCCAGAGTTCGCGGGTCTTTACATAGGCGCTCATCACATCCGGCAATGGGCGAAGCGTACTGACGGCCTCGGCATATTGCCCATGATGCCAATGCGTCCAGACATCGGTGTCCAAGTCGGATGGGTCGCCGCCCCAAGGAAAGGCATCGTCGTTATCCTGCGTGTACATCAGCGCTGCCTGTCCTAATTGGCGCAGATTGGACAGGCACGTTGTTTGCTGCCCCCGGCGGCGGGCTTGAGCAAACACGGGAAACAGAATAGCGGCGACAATGCCGATGACAGCAATCACCACCAGCATCTCTACCAACGTAAACGCACGGCGTTTCATAGGGTTGCCTGCCCCGGCTTCCAGTCCGAACCGCACAAGCCGCCCGATTGCAGGGCGGACAGCACGCGCAGGGTTTCGTCTACGCTGCGGCCCACGTTCAGGTTATGCACGGCCCCATACTGCACCACGCCGTCCGGGTCAACAATAAACAGCCCGCGCAGGGCGATGCCTTCGTCGGGTACCAAGACGCCCCAGTCGCGCGCCAGCCGCAGCGTCCGGTCTGCGAGGATTGGAAAGCGGATGTCCGCGATGCCATTGTCCGCGCGCGGCGTTCGCATCCAGGCTCGGTGGCTGTGAACTGAGTCGGTGCTTGCGCCCAGCAGGTCGGCTTCCTGCGCGTCAAAGTCATCCCATCGGTCGGACAAGGCGGTGAGTTCGGTGGGGCAGACGAAGGTGAAGTCGCCCGGATACCACGCCAGCACGAGCCAGCGCCCGGCGTAGTCCGCCAGCGAGACAGTGCGCACGGGCGCAGAGGCTGCTTCGCCGGGAAAGGCGGCAGGGGCAGCGGTGAAGTCGGGGGCAGGTCGCCCGATGAGGCTGCTCATGTTGCGGCTCCCGCAGGCACAGCGTCATTTGTCGCGGCCGCGTCGGTGACACCCAGCATGCGCCTGAGCGAGTTCTCCGCCATCTTCAGCCCCAAGGCCCCCGCCGCGCGGCTTCTCAGTTTGCCCTGCGCGTCAAACAGAAAGTAGCAGGGCCAGACGCCGCCGGTTTGGAAGCGGTCGCCGAGGGTGTGGGCATTGTCTATGGCGCAGGGGCCGGTGAGACCCATTTCGGTCATGGCCTCCTGCACTTTGATGGTGTCCATGTCTTCTTCCATGCGGGGCATGTGGATGGAGACGAGCCGCAGACCGTAAGTCGCGTAGGCTTGCTCTAGCTGCTGCAAGCGGGGCATGTTAAGCTTGCAGATGGGACAGGAAATAGCCCAGAACTGGATGAGGGTTGATTGTTCCAGCACATTGTCAAATTCAGGTGCGCCGTTTAGCCATTCTGTGGCATCTATAAGAGGAGGTTTTTGGCTTCCGATTGATAAAGGCATTGTTTTTCGTTCAAAGCAACTTGGCGAACACGAAACAGTTTATAACTGACGCTTGATGTGAAATGATTTGGCCTCTGTCGAGTGCCAGAAGGAACCGAAGGCTCCGCCGGCAAACCCTAAAGAAACCCTTTGCCGAGGTGCTTTATG
>JAABUL010000970.1_pt1 | contig 58177 bp, 102 predicted proteins | sample 5559151 | NCBI WGS metagenome assembly JAABUL01 (sample SAMN10711876, study PRJNA513368) | rock metagenome | isolation source: Antarctica rocks | place: Antarctica: Victoria Land, Pudding Butte sud
CCACTTGGCGCCGGAGGCCGTGACACGTTTCGTGCTGCTCAGAGCGCAGAACAGGCTTGATGCAGCAGCGGCTGAGACGGCTGGACGCGCCTTCGAAAGAGCTTTCTACCAGTATGGGCCAAACGGCAGCCATATGCAAAAACGGCGGCACTTAGGGCAGCTCCAATCGTTTAAAACGACAGCTCACAACTGGTCTGTAGAAACGCGATTTTCGTGACCTGATCTTTGCCGTGGGCCCCTAGCAGCCACTCCCCCCTTACTCATTGTCATACAAAACGGTTCCAACCCTTTATTTAGGGTTTAGGGTTTGGTCCCCTGATTCCAAGATGTGCCGTGAGACAGAGTGCTGACGTGGCAGAGGATTTCATCACATTTTCTGGGTGGGCGACAAGCTCCTCCGTCTCATGCAACACTGCCTTTTGGGCTGCAGCTGGGAATTCCGTAGCACCCTGACCAGAGCTCGCTATTTAGGGTTTGATTTCTATTAAGGGTAAACCCTAGTTGCAACCCATCCACGATGCGGGTTCCATATTCATGTTTCTGAGGAAAGAATTCTGCCAGTCTTCAGCTGTCATCCAGCATTCCTCACAGTGCTCATAGGACGTTTGTGCGCGGTTCAGGTATCCTGCGAACATGAACACGAGCGGGGCGATCACATGGCCAGAAGGCGTCAGCCGCAGCGCGGTCATGTTCCAGGCGCATGACGTGGCCATGCTGGAGTTGGAGATCAGTCGCCTGCAGGCGGCGTGAAGGCCGCGGGCAGATGCCCCGGAGCAGCCTGCAACAAATGCCGAGTGTCTGCAGCTGCTGCACCTGCGTGCTGATGCAGTGACAGCTTTGTAGATGTGTCAAACTGGCAAACGATAGCGAAGGATGTTCAGGACTCGGGAGTGCTTGGCTGAGCTTGAATAGAGTGATTGGCTGATCTTGCAGAGCCGCGGTGCATCAATGGGCAAAGGCACCTCGAAATCAGGCAGGCGCAATGACTGCAGTTCAGACTTGCTCAGCCGCTCTTGAATGTGGCAGCAATTGTGAGGCGACATCAAACGTCAGTATGGGTCAGTGTGAAGCTAGCAACCTCCTAGCAATCTGGTAGCAAAGGTGGGTGGCATCCCTTGGAGAGAAATGGGTGCTGAATCTGAAATGCATCACTGGACGCCGGTCTACGCTACAGCGTCCAGCCGTTCGAAATGTAATGCAGCATATGCACCACAGCTGCTCACACCCTTTTTTCGATATGGAAAAGATCTGGAGTTCTGGAGTTGAGCCTGGTCGCAACCGAAACAGCCCCGAGTGGCGGTCTTTGACGCCGCCATGTCTCGGCATCCCGGTGGCGCTACTGCTGCGGCTGCGTCGGCCCCGCCTGGCCGCGCGGCACGTACTGCCCGTACTTCTTCAGCTTCTTACGGAAAGAGCGGTTGCGCGAAAAGGCGCCCTCGATGGGCTCGCCTGCCTCGATGGCCGCCCTGCAGCATTAATGAACAGTGCGTTAAAAAAGATCTGCACTGCTGAGAGGCAAGGTGTGTCGCCAGAGGTCGTCCGCCATTTGCTGCACTATGAGACTCGATGCAGAGTGCCCCTATACAACAATGCCGAGGTGGCTTCGGCATGCAAAACAAGGCGAGCAGGCGCAGCCGGCATTCGTGTCGAGAGGAGAGGCGCGCCTGATGGCGTCGGCGAGCGGCGCAGACTGCTCCGTGTACAGGGACGTAACGCGGCCGGCGCGCCCCGCCCGTGCAGTGCGCCCAACCTGCAGACGAAGGCACCAACTCAGGCACATTGCCCCCAACGAAATCTCGTTCGAAAGAGTTTCAGGCGGCAGGCTATGACTGCTACAGCGAGATGTTCCTGATCGACGCAACCTGCGCGTCGGCAGACAATGCCACGAACAGCCCTCAACAGTGGGGACGCACCCGGTGCAGGAAGTCCACGGCGGAGGCGGCGAAGTCGGCCTGCACCACGTGCGCGATGTGGGGGATGTCCAAACCGCGCGCCGCGGCGTCCGTCGCCACCAGCACCGCATCCTGCTCCCTGCGTAAGCGGAGCACAGCGGGCAGTCGGACCGAGTTTGACTTTGTCATCTTCCTTGACCGATGGTTGCGCTTGCCGTGGAGCAACGCCCTGACGGCTCGGCACTTCCAACTGTGAGGAGAAACAGCCCAGGCGCCAGCCTGCATAATCCCAATCCGCATCTATGCATAATCTCAAAGCAAAATCCATGTGTGCACATCTATGCACAATCCAAAAGCACGATCCACATCTATGCATCGTTCCAAAAGCCCGGAAGCTCGGCGTGGAGTCCAGAGTGTGCACCTAGCCAGCGTCTCCAGGGCCGCCTCACGCTCGGCGGCCGGCACGCCGCGGTGGTACGCCATGACCGGCAGGCCGCAGTCAAACAGGAAGTCCGCCGCCTCGTTTGCCGCCGCCACATCGCGTGCGAATACCAGCGTGCGCCCGCGGGCGCCGCCGGCGTCGGCGCCGCCCATGACCGCAGCCTGTCGAGTAACGACAGCTCGTGGGCATGGAAGCTGCATTGGCGTTGCGGGAGGTGCTGGGTGGCTGCCGCGGACAGCGTCTGCTACCGGCTAGGGGTTCGAGAGAAGAATGTTGCAGCCGCACACGCGAGGTCTTTGTCGACAGGACCACAGGCTGCACAGCGGCTAGTGACTGTGCCTCCATGTGCAGCACAACGAAAGTCTCACATCCTTGAGGCCTGGCCGTTCCGTAAACCCTAACATCTCTTCAAAGGCAATCAGCGGCAACCGCTACCACCACAGTACAGCTGCCGCTACCATGGCACGTGCAGCCTCCAGTCCGCACCGTGGTGCCAGCCCATGGTATATCGGGCTAATGCCTGTGGTTCACCACATCAGCAGGGTATACCGTGGCAGCCCATGTTTTTCGCCGGGCTCAACCAACGCGCCAATTTCCAGATCGCCGAAAACCATCGCCAGACCCTCACCTTCAGCTCGGGCAGCCAGGTTCCGTCGTCCACGGGCCGCCACGCGTGGCGGATGGCGGCCTGCGCCTGGTGCAGCGACGCGCCCGCGAGCCAGGTGGCGTCGGGGAACAGCGACCGCAGGTCCGCCGCCACGTTCTTTTTGCCCTCCGCCGGCATGGTGGCGCCCACGAACGCATACTGCCGCCTCCAGGCGCTGCAGCGCATCATAAATGACGCTGTTGTCATCGCATGCTCAGTGCGGCTGCACGTTTGAGCTGATTTGAATTCGAAGCGCAACAGCTGACAGGCCCTGCCTGGAGCACAGCGGCAGCTGCGTAGCAGCTGGCAAGCCCTATCTGAACGCATCCAGCGGCAGCTGCGCAACAGCCGGCAAGCCCTATCTGAACGCATCCAACGGCAGCTGCGCAACAGCTGGCACTGCGGCGCAGCTACTGTGACTCCGCGCAGGCCGGGGAAGGAAAGAAGGAAGGGGAGGAGAGGCTTCCGCAGGAGCGGGCAGGGGTGCGCACGTGGACAGGCGGGAGTCCAGCGAACTGTCTTCCCATGCGGCGTCCTGCGCCGGCGCCGCCGCCCAGCCGACCGCCGGCGGCAGCTGCCGCGCATCTGCGGGCAGCTTGTACCCTGCCGCTTCCATGGCCGCGACGCCGCCTGTTCAAGCAGGTCCGTACACAGGGTATGTCAGTATGTATGTATGTATGTATGTGTATATTAGGTATGTATGTATATATTAAGTAGGTGAGCTCCTTCTAACATCGAGAGTGCAGCCATGACATGCAGCATTGCGTGCTCTGAAAGCCTTGCGATGGCAGATTGTGTCTGTTGAAACGCAGCTGGCAGTGGCAGCTGTGGCCTGGTGTGGCATCAACCGCTGCACTAGCTGCGGGAGCCACATTACAAGGCTGCTGATGTTTCTGATGGTGCTGGCACGCGCCTGAGGAGGCGGCCTGGCGGAGGTGATAGGGCAGCGCCTCCAGTGCCGCGGCAGACATCTGCAGCTGCCAGGCGGCCTGCTGCCGTCGCACGCCCCGCTCGTCCAGCCGCAGCAGCTGCAAGGGTAATGTAACAATCAGCGCCTCGAGACACAGTGTCAAACAACTTTGGGTGAACCATCTGCAGCCACAGCAACATGGCGACCCTTTTGCCAGAGACAGGACAGCTCCACTGCACGCCGTGCGAAATGAACAGGAATCAAGAGGAAGCAGTGGTGGAGCCCACCTCCAGCAGGCGGCCGGTGGCGTCGGCAAAGCCGCCGCTGAGCAGCAGGTCCGCCTCGTCCAGCACCACGTAGCGCATGCGGCGCGGCATACCGCCGCGCGACCACTCGGCGCCCAGCCACGAGCCGTGCAGCATGCTGTGCAGCGCGCCTGGACATGGAACAGAAGTGTTGGAAGGGTTTAGGGTTTAGGGTGTCACCAGTCGCATCAGATGTTGGTGCTGAGACGCGACATGTTTGTCCGGCTGCTGCTGGATTCGCGACCCTGGTAGCTGCACAGATGGCATGCGACTGACAAAAGTATGCAGAGCTGCTTCGAGGTTGGTGAGATACCCAACAGCTTCAGCCCAGACGAACTGACCCGGCGTCGAGACCGCGAGGTCCACGGCGTGGTGCGGCGGCGGCGTCGCAGAGGACAGGTGCGCCGCCGTCACCAGCGGCCGCCCATCGGCGCCCACCAGTGAGTCCGCCGCCGCGACCACCTGGCGGCACAGCGCCGCGTTGGGCGCCAGCACCAGCGCCAGGTCGCACCACCTGTGCAGTTTTGATGTTTGAGATTCCGCCAGGATGATGGTCGCCTGGCGGCTGGTCGTGCAGGCTAATACGCCTGGCTTTGGGGCCAAGCAGTAGCAGCGAGGCCTGGCAGCTGTCCGGTTGCTCAGATGACAACATCCACGGCAGGCATCGCGAAAGTCTGGAGCACAGCGCACCTGTCCGCGCGCTGGGGGGCCTCGGCGCCCAACGCGGGCTGCGCTGCGTTCCTCGCCAGCAGCGCCGAGATGAGCGGCGCCAGATATGCCAACGTCTTGCCGCTGCCCGTCTCCGCCGCGACGACGGTGTCCTGCCCCCCCGCAATTGCTGGCATAGCCAGCGCCTGGGGCGGCATTCAGGTGTTGAGCTGAAGGATGTGATACGACAGTGGGATCGTATTCTACGATGCACAGGGTGGGCCGAGTTCGAAAGAAATGGACGAACTCCGCTGGTCTGATGGCTGCACGAATGTGCAGCAAGGGATAGTATAAGGACTCACCTGGACTCTGGACGGCTGCTCAAAGCCGGCGTTTGCCAGTGCCGCCACCACCGGCTCGCTCAGGCCCAGCTGGCCGAACGAGGCGTCTGCCGCGAGGAAGCCTGCACTGCGCTGCTCCATCTGCGCAGCCTCGCCGCTGAGCCGCGGCACTGCCATCGATGCCGCTGCCTTTGCTTTGCTGTCCACGTCTGGACGCAGCTGCTGCTGGCTGGCCCAGTCCTGCTGCTGGCTGGCGCGGCCGCTGCCTTGAAGATGCTCGGGCGTCTGAGGGCCACGCCAGCCGCTGCCGTCATCGCGCCGGCGGTTGCCATCGCCGTTGTATGTGCCGGGCCTGGGGCCGCGAGGCGCGCGGGGGCCTTCGACTGCTCGACCGCCGCCAAATTGATGGCCGGAGGACGAGGCCTGCGGCTGCGCCGGGGCCACTGCAAAGACGTGCAGCTGCCTGCCGCTCTGGAGCCGTTGGCCTGTGGCTGGGCTGCAAGCTTTCGCAGGAAGTGTGTGCAGCAGCTGCGTATTCAGGCTGCCATGCTGCAGGCGTGTGCAGCTGCCGTGAAGCCTGGGCAGCCACGCTGCGTGCATGCGCCCCGCCACCGTTGGCAGGCGGCAAGGCACGGCGAGGCAACGCAGACCCGTTGAGCCAACACCAGCGTGCATGCAATGCTGCGCGGGCGCAAAAGCTGCAGGAATGTTGAAACCACAGCTGCGCAGCGACGTCAGCAGTCGCCTGGACATGCAAATCCCGAGCAGTCTACAAGATGCTGACTCGAGCGGCGAGGGGAGTTGGCTAACGGCCAGCAAGCTACGCTGCGATCAGGGCTTCGGGTTGATGACAATTTCGCAGCAAGAAACAGATTGTGAGCGTGAAGATGCAAGCTGCTGGCGCATTTGCCGGGCGGGGCAATCTTCAGGATGTTACGAGAGATTCGCCACAGTGTGTCTTTTATACTAGTACGCGGCACTCACGCTCATTTGATGATGCGCCTGCGGCGGTCCCGAGCATCAGCTCGGGGCGCAGAACCGTTTCGCAGTGCCACATGCAACGCGGCAGGGCGGATGCAGATGGCCCCAACAGCCATGCCAGTCAGCTGTATACTGACAGCGAGGCTGCTAGAGCAGCCTGCAGCCCAGCTGAGACCGGCAGGGCGCTACCTCAGCGAGGATGGCGGCATCTCGTGCTGCACTTCACGCCGGGCTGGTGAGCGGCGTTGCCTCTGCTCTCGAAGATGTCCATGCACAAGCACGCTAAATCAGCATGCCTGACACCACTGACACGTACCTGAACAGGTTTTCCGTAAACATGGGCACCGGCATCATCTTCACCCTGCTGTACACCGCGCCGCACCAGTTCCGCGGCATGAAGACGATCGGCACCGTCTTCTACGTGCTCAACATCGCCTTGTTTCTGCTGTTCCTGGGCCTGAGCGCGGCGCGGTACTGCCTGTACCCCTGGGTTTTCGGCCGCATGGTCCGCCACCCGGTGCAGAGCCAGTTCCTTGGGGCGTTCCCCATAGGCCTCGCCACCATCGTCAGCGCAACGGCGCTTATCGCCGTCCCCGCCTTCGGCCGGCGCGGGACCTGGCCTGGGCGCTGTGGTGGCTGGACGTCGCCCTGGCGCTGGGCTGCTGCATCGGCGTGCCGATCGCCATGTTTCACCTGCACGTGCTCAGCCTGGACAACATGACGGCCTCCTGGCTGCTGCCCATTGTGCCGGCGGTGGTCGCGGCGGCGGCCGGCGGCACCGTCTCGGCGGTGCTGCCGCCGGCGCATGCGCTGACGACGCTGGCGGTGTCGTACATGCTGTGGGGCATGGGCATGGGGCTGTCGCTCATGGTCATCGCGCTGTACATGCACCGCCTGGCGGTCTACAAGCTGCCCAATGTCGAGGTGCGCATTGGATTTCGCAGCTTGCTCCAATGCTCGTACTCAATGGCAGGCCCCTTCTGCTACCAGCGTCTCATCACCAGTTTTACCAGCCGTGAGCATTTCTCGGCCTCTTTCAGCTCAGGGCAGCTGCTGATTGTAACCCTTGTCTGATCCGAGCCCCAGTCCGTCTCGTGCAGGTGGTGGTGTCGGCATTCCTTCCGCTGGGGCCGTTGGGTCAGGGCGCCTTTGCGATCATGCAGATCAGTAAAGTGGGTCGGCAGGTCTTCTCTGAGCGAGCCTTTGCCCACAGTGGCACCGCCGGCGACGTGCTGTTCGTCGTTTTGATCGCAATTGGTCTCACCATGTGGGGCCTGGGCTGCTGGTGGTTTGCCCACGGTGCATCAACGGTGAGTCGAACACTGTGTCAGCGTTGGCATGGTGTCGCAACTGGCTATGAAGAATGCCTATAAGCTCACGAGCATGTGGGGGCTCCTGCTTGTTGCCGCATCTGCTTTGTACATGCCTGGCGGCGGCCCTGTTACGAGCAGGGTTCCTGTCTTCACGCTTAAAATCCCACATCCCTCAATTATGTTTCTTGGTGCCGTGTGCAGGTGCTCATCCGCATGGCGAGTCAGAAGTTGACATTCAATCTTGAGTTCTGGGGTTTTGTCTTTCCGCTTGGAGTTTTCACATCGGCCACAGTTTCTCTTGCCGAAGGGCTTGCTTCAGTCGTGTTCTCGTGGCTGGCGACGGTGCAAATTGGCGCACTTGTCGTTTTGTGGGTTCTGGTGGCGTTCGGCACGGCTCACAATGCATTCTTTGGCAGCCTCATCACCGCGCCATGTCTCAGCGATATAGCTGATCTGTCTTATGGAGTAGGGTGTCAGTTCGGTGGCTTGGTCTCAGCAAGACACTATCAGAGGTCTACTCACCTGCGCTTTATTCGGGCATGCCAAGGTTGTTGTTTTGGTTTCTTTTCTGTTGACTCAGAATCAAACAATGAGATCAACATAGGTTAGTCGTTAGGTTACCCCAACTTAGGTTACCCCAACGAAGTAATTCCCGCCAACTCTAGGTTACCGCCAACCCTAGATCAACAGCATGTCCACCACTTGGCGCGAGGTATGTGCAGAGCCAGCAGCTGCATGCTAGTGATCTCACTTCAGGCTCACCAAAAATGCGTCATCGATATCTGACGTCGTGGCATGCGGCAGTCAGACCGACGTCGGCTGCACAGCCCTCAACACTTACACCGCAGCAAGCCCTCGAGATGAAGCTGGATTCCACGATTTAACGTGTACTGTGCAATTGAGAGCAGTGCAGATCGCAGCTTGCGCCTTCAACCAGCCAACCGCGCTTCGAGCACAACATGCTCGCACAGCAGCTGGATGAGGACCATCACATTGTTTGACCCTGTGATGTACTAGATGACCGGTAAGTATCAAATCAAAGTTTTTCTTTGACGAAAAAAAGACAGTATCACGCTCGGGAAAGTCTTCAAGCGATTCGATGCCCTGCCACGCTTAGCTTTGAGCAGAAGGCATAGCAGCAAACTCAGACGATTGCCTTCACACAGTCTCCGTTGCCCCTCATCCAGTGCTTATCTTCCCAGTCCTCCCGCGTCGTGCTTCGCATCCGCAGGTGCAGCCGGCAGGGCGGCACCGGCGGCGTTGCCATCGCAGCAATGTCCTCCAGTAGTGAACTCGGCAGGATCGCCAACCGCGACGCCGCTTGGACAGACCTGCATGGACACTGAGCCCCCTTTTTATGTTGAATTTGACATGCATTGTTTCCCACATGCCAGAAGATATGTTATGAACGCACATTGCGACCTCACAGCTGCGGGTGTCGCACTGCCGCGCATGATATCTCGTGATGCAGGAGGAGCGAAGTTTTAAGCTGCCAACCTGGGGTGTGCGGCCATGAGCACCGTCTTCCTGCACTTGCGTGCATTGGTCATCTGCTGCTCAAATCCCGCAGCCGCAATTGCAAAATGTAGGCGGTGCTCCTCAGCGACAACCAAAGTCAGCTCTCTGCAATGAATATCGCCGGCCTGAGGCGGATTTTCGTTTCAATGATGTGTTTCCAAGGCCGCTAGTTGTCGTGGGCAGTGCCCATCGATGACTCGCATCGGACTGCATGGGCATCTCTCACCTGAGAGTGCTGCTTGAATTGCTCAGCAGGGATGCCGCCGCATTCTGGAGGAAGCGTTCCATGACGACATCCAGAGGGCGACATTGCACCGCGCTGCATATGTCCAGCTTGAGGCATTGCAGCGCCGGCATCTCACCGAGGCTTGCGCCAAGGCATGCAAGTCCCGTTGCGACCATGGGCGTCCAGCATACGCTCGCCGCCAGATACACTGCACGCAGAGATGGACGCAGCGATGACGCGGGCGTGCGCACATCAATCGTCATTGATGCGGTCACAACGATTCATAGTTAAAGACACCATACTGACTTGAAGATGAAATCAACCATTTGTTGATAGTCTTGACGGACAGCATGAAGCAGCGCAGGGACCGCACCTTCGAGCTCAATGTGTGTGAGACTGGCGGAGAGCGCTACCGCCGGAAGCAGAGCAAGCCGCAGGCCTGACCCCAATTCGATCATTTGCCAACGTTTCCACATTTCCTCTGGCTCTACACACTCGTCTGTCTTAGAAAAGCGGCTGTGCGTCAGCAAGTCTGCACAGAATTGTAGATGCGTTGCCGCGAGCTCTGTCGCTGTGAATGATAGCGAGTTCATCAGGAAATCTGCGGCAAACCAGATACAAGTCACATTTTGAGGCTGCACGAAGGGCCAATCATCGATGCGAAGATGCGCAAATGCTCGGCTTGCATCGATGCAGTCAAGGCTAGCCAGTTCATTCGATCGCAGCGCTGCGATCGAATGAACTGATGTATTGACGGGAAGGTAGCGGCAGCAGCAGCTCACCCTTGTTGTGGCCAATGGGGAGCTCCAGCATTTCCAGCAGCAGCCGTTTGTTGAGGGCATATGCCGTAGCGGGTGACATCAGCAGTCGGGCTGCCAGATGCGGGTGCGCATTCACCGCTCGGCGGACAAAGTGGCCCGAATGCTCCTTCATTGACGACTCCACATAGTCCCACGTTGTGAAGAGACCGTGCGGCAATGCATCTGCCAGGGCAGCATCGTAATGTTCTTGCACAAGATCTATAAGCACAGCCTGCCGCGCTGACTGATCGAGGCTCGTGCCAACCTCCACACCTGCAGCAGTGCAAGATTCATTCTGTGATGTTGTCGGATTGACCAATGCAATGGACTGCTCTGCGGCAATACGTCGCAAATGACTGGTCAGTGCACAGACGTCAGGGCCGATTACATCAGACTGGCTCACCGCGTATGGCTTTGGAATCCACTGCCGCGGCAAAGCAGATGCCTATGGGACCGGTGCATGCCCAGATCAGGTCACCTGCCGGGTGTTGCCTAGTGCAGGACTGAAAACACCAGAAACAGTTTCGAGTAAGATTGTCAGGTAGTGCAGAGTCCGTATCTGCGTGTAATGCTGGCGCAGTGCTGTGATCCGCGCTCGCACAATGTTTGCGGCAACACCTCAGAGACCAGCAGTTGCCTTCCAGCACGACAGCAGCTTCGAGCTGTGCAGCTACGCAAACACGACGTTCCCTGAAGTCACCTGCTTCGTGTGTATATCCGTGGCCTTGTGCTGGGTCCATGCATATTCGCCAGCACCTACTGCCACATCACACAGCATGCAATACTGCAGCGATGCCATGTTTGGTTCCTGGGCGGTCGCAGGGGGGTTGGTGCCGCTTTGCGTCCGTGGCATACAGTTGAAGGTTGTGATGCAGCCTGCAGAACGAACAAAATGATCGAGGTAGAGGGTCTGCCACTTGAAAACCCCGGTACATCCATCTGCATAGTGCAAGCTGCGTCGGCATGCATGCCCTAAGTCCTGCAGGCGCTGGTGCAATGTCATGGGTTTTCGCAGTGACACGCACAACGCACCCATTTAGGCGGCTGCTATCTTATCACCTGCAGCGCTGACAACGACTAGAAATTTCAGACAGTTTGAGTGCTGTGTTGTGTGTTGAAGTACAGCAGCTCTATGCGGATGGTGCTCAGATCAAGAGCTCAGCCCTGACACGCCAGCGCGGTATGCCAGCGAAGACGAGCACTTCGAGGCGATGCCAAAAAGTTCAATCACTCAGAGGTATGGAGCGGTCCGAGAGCGGCCGAGAGTACTGCTCCGTCAACCAACTGCTGTCGGTGAATACACAAACACGTTTGTGAAATGGTTGCACCGCCCCTTGGAAGTTGCATCGGCAACCGCATGCTTTCTGTACTGATCGAGCAGTAGTAACATTCCACTCCGTGTGCTAGGTCGTCTTGCGGCACACACTCCAAGCTTGCGCTTCACTTTCAAAACAATGAAAACCCGGTCAATCTTACAAACTGGCAGTCAGAAGCGCGAAGCACGGGTGATACAGGCAACCTCAGTCTATTACAATGGCCCTACCGAAGTGCCGAATCTCGCAGATGCAGTGCTGTAGGCTACATGGCTGTAGGCTACATGGCTCATTTGCTCATTGCCCAACTGCGGAGCGCCAAGTTGGTGACCATCGTACACCTTTTCCAGTCATAGGAAGCTTTGATTTGAAGCATTGATGCTGCTGTTCAAGAGAACGTCACCGAGTTCGAGATGGAGGTGAGCTCAGATTGCAGCATGCCGCTCAGCTTGTGACATCGTGTGCCATTTGCATGCGGCAGCTTACATGCAGCCCAGCAACGCTTCCACCCAGGTCGAGCAATGACGGGCTTCGCTTATTGCCACACGCAGCCGGAGGAGGCAGGGAAAGCGCCATCCACGAGTATAAGACACAGGTGCACTCGTGACGGCGGTTGCGCCTGCTGTATGCACTGCCGATTGGACGCTGTGGTGCTGCTGCAGTTGTGTGCATTTCATGATCAACTACACCCTGAGACTTAATGAACATTCCCGCAGGGCATGGATCTCCGGGGCAGCATCAAGGTGGCCGGCGGTGCTGACACCAACAACCGTGAGCATTTGTCCTGACTTTGATGGAGTCGGCATAGTGCTACTGTCAGACTTCTTCCTGCCTGAGCAGCCGTTGCCAATGTCTGCTGGCTGCGACAATACGCTATGCCGCGGCTGGCTGCCAGCTACTGGCTGTCAGGTGGTCTCAGCTGCCGACTCTGGACTAACATGCGGCAGGGCAAAACTGCCTAGGTTAAAAATCGTGCAGCCTTCCATGGACTGACTCAGACCATGCAGGAGATGCCATGCTGAAGTATGCAGATAGGAACGATCGTCAGAAACCATCCCCACAGCAGATGTCTACCTGCCATGCAGGCACCCAGTGGCGGTGTCGGTATTGGGTGTCGATGCCGCCGCGGAGGTGCTGCTATTTCCAGGCAGTAAATACGGGCGGCTGGTCGCGGCTCTGCAAGCACTGCTGGCGGCGCTACCGGCGGGAGACACTGAGGCGCTGTCGCAGGCCCTCAATGGTGGCTGTGTTTGGGAGCAGAATCTTCATGCCATGGCTGTCTTGCAGCACATTTGATGACCGATGTTTGACCAATCCAAAGGAGCAGCAAGGAGACGCCTGGTACACTGTAGTGGCGGCTGCCGTTGGCACAGGCGCGGCTCTGCTGGAGGCAAAATATCTAGGAGTCGGCCTCGTATACTGGAGACGGTAGCCTACGGCTTGCTGCAGTTATGGTTTCTCGATGTTTCTGCCGGTATGCACATACAGAACTGCACAACATAGATCCACTGATCCTCTTCTGTCACTCGCCATCATCTCCTTCGCTGCCACGCCATCATTCTTCATCCATGTTACTGCTGCCATCTTCAGGTTGGCTGCCGCGACAGCGGCGCGCATGTTCAGGCGGCACATGGCCACTGCCTTTGTCTGCGCGGCCCGCCGAGCTTTCTGCCACTTTCGAGAGCTCTCGCCTGCGCATCAGCATATGAAACACGTGACAGCACCTCACACCGGTCACGCACAAGCATGCAGACATCAAGCAATGCAGTTCTATGCGGCATTTGCATAGTTTACAGAGACTTGAGTAGGCTTCACCGAGTCGCTACCGAGGCAAAAAAAAGCTGCTGGACTCAGCCAACGACATGCTGGCTGACGGTGAGAATGGACCCGCTGCCAGTGGACTGAGCAGAGCGCCACACGTGTGCACTCTCACCCGCCTTGCCAGGATTCAGGCTGTTGCCGCTGCAGCGGCGTAACTAGCCTCCAGCGCGGAGCTTCAGTGATGGCGGCACTAATTTATTTTGTACCTTTTTGCACCTGTACACCGGAGCCACCATGTCTGGTTTCATTTGATCAAGCCGCCGTTGTGGTTCGACGAGCTGACGCCGCTTGCCGCCACCAACCCAGTCAAGTCGACCTCCCTAGTCACGAGTCGAGTTGGCCAGCACCGTTCTATGGACACAGCCCATAGCGATGCGAGCGTGCGCTGTGGCTGTAGGCCAGAGCCGGCAGCCTGTCTGCGCCGGGTGCCGCCTGCTGCCGGAGCCTGAGCTGGCACTGCTGCGTGCCCATCTGACAGCAGTGCATGGGAGAACAGCCGCTTGTAATTTCCAAGTTCGCGGGCGAGCTGCGGTTCCAGCAGTGGGTGCAACCATGTCTCTTGCACCAGGAGATGCCGAGTCCTGCTGCCACGCTGCCGCCAATTCCGCAAGCTTGCGGCTGTGTGCGGAGCCTATGAGGCCCCGCACATTGTGGGAGCCGACCCTGAGGGTCGGCCCCCGAGCGGCCGCCGAGCGGCCTTCATGTGGTGTGCAGCAGATGCTGGACATCGGGCCTCAGCTGCCATGCACCGTGCGGCCCTGGCTGCCGATGTTGTTCTTCACTCCAGGTCAGGTGCGCAACCTCATTCGCACTGGTCAACATCACGTGCCGTTGAAATCATTGCAAGCCCGTGTCGAGAGCATCTGAGCATTGGCGCCAGCAGCCGAGAAGCATCCTCATGAACTGTCTTGTACCCCGATTACAATGGAGCCTGCTACTGCCACAGGTGTCCGCGATGTCCGTTGCGGGGATTGCGATGTTTTTGAGGCAGTACATCGACAGCTTGGCAATGTGCCTGCTGGCAACGGACAGTGAGGACGCCACCTCACCTGCGGGCAAGCGCCTGGTGAGTGGAGCATCTTGCTTGAGTACAGACAACAGCAGGACTTGACCTTCTGCGTTCCTCTGCCTGTGGCACGTACCCATCATCATCACAGCGAGAAACCTACAGGATTTCTCTGACCAGATATCAAACCCTGAGCCGCACGCTCGACACCCGTCATTGTGGACCGCCAATGCTGCCTGCGATGTCGCTATGTCATCATTCGCACATCCAACGCCAGCAGAAACCAAAGCGCCTGCAATTTCATTGTTCCCTGCCCCTGCTTGTTCCGCCCCCGCTTACGTGCGGCCCATGAGGAGGCGCCTCCAGTTGCGCTTGCTGCCGTTCGAGGCGCTGGAGCCCCTGCAGAGCAACACATAGCCTGGTCGTGAATCATGTGCATTTTCGACGGCCGGGGCTTTTAGGTATGTACGCCAACATAGCACTGGCTGGAATGGGGCTCGGTACAGCATGCGCCATCCAGACTGGCGTGCATCGAAGTAGGGCATCGAAGCAAACAGCAGCGCCAACCAGAGCAGGAGGCGCACGTCTGGGTGGGGTGGGTGTACACGAGGGTGGTGATGGGCGACACCTCGTGCGGCGTCTGCTCACGCAGCGGCACCTGCGCGAAGTTTAAAGGGTGCTTGTTCGACAACGGGCTGTTAGCACTTGCGGAGTTGGCGTTCCTGAGATGGCACCTGCGCATGCAACGCGACTCACATGCAGGCGCCACATGGCGGAGCTCACACGCTGCAGCCCACACTGACCATGCCGGCTGGAAAGAGGCGTTGCTGATACTGCGGTGCTGCTCACCTGGGCGTCGCTGCGTGCCTTGGGCGGGGAGGACAGCAGCCGCCACAGCCGCCGCTTGCCTGCAGAAGCGTTCCACACCAGTGGCTTCAGACACACAGCAGGTCCGGACGCCCTGAGTTATGGGTGCTGGTGGCAGAGCTCGGCGAAGCAGGGGCACACACACCACCTTCAGATGCCCGAATGCATCCAGGCAATCACGTGGAGGGTGCGCTTAGGTTTAGGGTTTAGGGTTTCTTGACGGGCCCCTACCTGACGACCTGGTACCGCTCGTGGAAATGCGCTCCTGCTGCTGCTGCTGCTTCGGGCCGCTGCTGCCCCAGCTGCGGCGCGGCTGGTGCGACGTCGGCTGCTGGCGCGACGTCGGCTGCGTAGCGGCGCCATGCTGCCAGTCGGACGACTCGCGCGGCGCGACCGCGATCGGCGGGAACATCGCGTCCAGCTGCCCTGCACCACAGATCGGCAGAAGCTCAGGGCGTGTCCCGTGGCATTTCAACGCTCTTTGCAGCAGGTGCAAAAAAGGCAAGGAAGGCAGGAAACAAAGCCTCCAGCAGGGTCCTGCTTGGCTTCAGAGTTTCGGCAGGACGCACCACCCATGCGGGGGATGGTGGCGAGCATCGCGGCTCGCTCGGCGGGCAGCCGCGGCGGTGGCGACGGCGGCGTCTCCACCCGCGCTGCCCTTGCGGCTTTGTCGAGCGCCTTGCCGATGGAGTCTGGCGACACCGCTGGCATCTGCGCCGGCGAGGCGTCCGGCATGGCCGCCTGCACTCGTGCGTGGGGCAGCCTCTCTGATGCGCTGCTCGCAGCGGTGCCAGCAATATTGGATGTGGATGCAGCGAGGACAGCTCGCCGGCAGCTGCGTGTTAAACCCTGAACCCATGTTGCAGCAGCCAAACGCCTCCAGGGCGAGCCAGATGCTCAACCGCAGAGAATGAAATTGCGAGTACAGAAATAAGCACAACAACAACGACTGTACAAGACGAGCAGGCATATGGCTGGGAAGGAGCTCCAAAACGCACCAGTTTACGCGCAGTCGGCAGCGGCACCGGCGGCTTGTCCGCCGACGGCCGCCGCCCCGTCGCCGCCGAAGGCGAGCCGCCGCGCTGCCGCTCCGCCGCGTCGTCATAGGTGGCGTGTTCCGGACACAGCCGCCGAGCGGGACTCTGCGCAAACAGCTCGTCCAGGTCCCGCAGCCGGGACATGCCTGCGCCCAGGCCGCCTCCTGGACGACACAGATGAAAGGTTTGCGTAAGCAGAGTGAGTGGTATGGTTGCTGTAAGTTCGATCAGAGAAACCTTACCTCTGGCACAGCTGCCGCAGCCGCAGGGATGTCCACTCGCATGAATATCACGATGTTTATGTTTTCTCGCACTGTGCATCAGCTGCAGCAAGATGGACGCTGGTGCATGGGTGCTTGGTGAGGGCCAAGGCGGGTAATTCCTCCCTATGCGTTAATTAGGATTGGTTAACGCATAGGGAGCGATGTCTGTGGGAGATACATGTGAAACCGAGGCTCACCCGGAATGGCGGGCGAGCCAAAGCGCTCCAGGTCCGCGGCGGAGTCGATGCCGCCCGACTCCTGTGGCTGCTCAAACCGCCCGAGAGCGCCCTCGCCGCCGAGAGGAGCGAAGATGCCGGTTGCACCACCGGGTGGCGCCAGGTAGCTGGCCGGCTGAGCGGCGGCCTCAGCCAGCGCCGCCGGCGCCGCCTCGGCAAACCAGGACCCCTCGGCAGGGTCGAAGGACGCCTTCTGCGACTCCCGCGGTGGCGGCGGCTGCTCCTGCTGCCGCTGCTGCTCCCGCCCCCGCAGCGCTGCCAGGTCTGGCGTGGGCGGCTCGACTGTCGTGTGCACCTCCCGCTGCCCAGGCTGGCCCACAGAGTGCTGCTGCTGCCGCTGCTGCTGGCGAGCCTGCAGGCGGCCAGCCTGCAGGCCGCCCGCCAGCGGCGTCACCTCCGCTGCGGCCGCTGCCGCCACCGACGGCGTGCGGCTGCGGCGGCCGCCGCTTTGCAGTGAGGCTCTCGAGCCGTGTGCGCCGCCCGACTTCCGCAGGCTGCGCCGCAGGCTGCTGACGGGCGTGCCTGCCCACGCGCCAGAGGAGCACCGCATGGTGCTGCACAGGCGGCTGCTGGCGGCGCCGGGCGTCGTGTACAGGACGTCCGTCGGCGAGCGCAGCGCCGCGACGGACAGCCGCTTCTGCGTGCGCACGCCCTTCCATACACGCAGCACCTGCGCCGGCAGCGGGCAGGGCGGATTGGAGGCTGTGCAGTCGCATGGGATGGTGTAGGATGGTCATGAGCGGCAGGCTCGAGACAGGGGAGGTGCAGCTGCGGAGATGGCAACGTTGGATGGACGTGAGCGAATGCTGAAGATGTAAAGAGAGATGAGGTGGTCGCAAGTCAATGGTGACTTGGAGGGACGGTTTCCATGTAAATTAGCATCTGGAGTGGGTCATTGCTACTGCTCCAAGATGCGCCTGGGAATCACCTGCGTCTTTTGCGGCGGCGTGACATCGTCCAGCGCCAGCACCGCGGCGCCGGCAAAGGCGCCGCCGCTGTTGAAGCTTCGCCGCATGCCGTGGCCTAGCGGCCGCACGACCGGGTCGGCCGCCGCCGTGACGGCGCCAGGGTCCGAGACGTGGTGTCTGCCGCCGCGCTGCCAGCCGGCGGCGCCGGAAGCAGCGTTCGGCGAGGGCCGCCACACGGGGGATTGGGCGTTGGCGGCGACGGGCGCAGAGGCGCGTTCCGTGGCAGCAGCTCCGCGGTTGCCGCCCGCAGGCAGCGCCAGCCCCTCAAGCCCGCTGCAGAGAGAGTAGTAGTCAAGGTCGTTAGTTTGAAGTCAGCACTTGATCTGGTCCCGCAATCTGGTCCCGGTAAAGAGAGAGCCAACGCATCTGCACAAAACATTGTGATGGGCTGGATCAGCACAGACGACTGCCAGGATGCACACAGGACTCTTTTACATTCTGCTTTTGTCCTGGATACTTGTACCACAAGGTCCCAGCCGCTCAGGAGATGTGCAGGCATGTCACTGGGCACCTCTGGCGCAGGCCATTGCCGAGGGGGCGCATGAAGCGCAGGTCCGGCGGCGTCTGCAGGCTGGCGGCGATCACCGAGGCGCGGGGGCCGTCGGCGCCGAACTCCGCGCGGCTGGTGGCCGCCAGCCGCGGCATGTCCGGGCTCGGCGTCAACACCTTGAGCGCGCCGCCTGCATTCAGCAGCGGTCAGGGTTTAGGGTTCAGGGTTTGGTGACTTTTCTGGCTCCTGACCCTCGCCCAAGAGCTTATCGATAATCAGCAATGTGACTGGACTGCAACCAAGCAAGCAGGGGAGGCTACTGGACAGCAGGGTCGCTGTAGGAACGCAGCCACGACAGCTGGGACAGGACTCCTGCGGTGGCTTGCGGTGGACCAAGCAAAGGAAGCAGTGCTGATTGCAAATCCGAGCAGCAGATGCAAGCGGTGCTTGCTCACCAGAGCCCAGGAGGTCGGCAGCGGTGTCCCGCAGCGCTCGCCCCAGCGGGTGCATCAGTCGCAGCTCCAGCGGCGTCTCCTGCCCGGCCGCCGGCGGCCGGTCCACGGGCGTCGGCGCCAGGTACGTCGCTGGCGGCAGCTCCGGCACTGAGGACAGCGCCAGCGGGTGGCCGCGGGACCGCTTGACGCGCTGCGGCGGCGGCACCGGAATGCGGAAGCCGGTTGCGGGCGCGCCTGCAGCAGGTGTGCCTGCAGCGGCGGCGCCTGCTGCCGAGGCAGCGGCGCCAGAGGCCGGGCCCGAGGTGGGCACGGCGGGCGACGCGGACACCTGCGGCGGTGTGAGGGTGAAGACGCCGGCGGGCCGGCCGCCGCTGAATCCGCCAAAGCTGCGGAAGGAGGCGGCGCCGGAGGATCGCACTGAAGAGGCCGCCGCCAGCAAGGAGCCTGCGGACTTATGCTGCTGCCGCCGCCTGGAGCCGGCGGCGGAAGATGCCGCCGAGCGCTGCGAGGCCGCGGAGGACGGCGCCGCAGTGGAGACCGTGGTGGAGTCGGAGGTGAGCAGCACGCCGGCGTCGCCGGCGCGGGCGGCGTCGCCGAGCGGGCGCATGAAGGCGACCTCGGGCGGCGTGGAAGCTGCATGGAAGCCTGACGAGGAGCGCAGCTGCCGGCCAAAATCGTCGCGCTCGGGCAGCGGCGGCGCCTCTGCATGCAGCGTCCTGTCACGCGAGACGGTGTCCATTTTCAGTGCAATGGCTTCTTGGGGTTTCAGTGTTGCGCAGGCGTGGTTTTGGCTGTAAAGCTACGATTGCTCGGAAAAGAGAAGCCAGGCCAAGGAGCTGCAAATTACCAGTTAGGACGGGACTGACCTGAGGGCAGGGCCGGCGGCAGAGTGCGCGGGGATGGGCAGCACGTCCGAAGTTGCCGGTGCCGCCGCAGGGCTGCGGTCTTGGCTGGCTGCAGCCGCCGGCGGCAGCGTGGGCTGCTCCGCCAGTGACTCCCCCAACGTATCCAGGGCCACCCTGGTGCTGCGGCGCTGCTGCGGCAGCTGCTGCTGTGGGTCGCCACGAGGCTGCTGCTGCGGCTCGCGATGCGACTGCTCCGGGGGCTGCTCAGCGGGCGGCGCAGCATCGGGCTGCGGCTTAGCATGCCCCTCCGGCGACCGCTCCACCAGGCGGTAGCCTGGCGTAGGTGCCGCCACAGGGATGTTGTCCCAGGTGAAAGGCGACGGCTCCCAGCTGTGGCAGTTGCCGCTTCCTGCTTCCGCCGCCTGCTCCTCGTCAGAGGCCGCCGCCGCGGCGGCGGCGGCGGCATCGCCGGAGCTGAGGGAGTCAGCGGAGCCCCACAGGCGCTGGTTGACGTGTGGGCCGGTGCGCCGCGCCGACAGCGATGGTGCGGTGGTGCCGCCGTCCACTGCGTCGCTGAAGTCAAGCACCTGAAGGAGTGATGAGGGAATGCTCAGCTCATGACGTGGGTTGCGGCGCGCTAGTGCCCGCAGCAAGGTCGGACTGCAGCAGCTTGCCATGTGCAGGCACAGAGATTGCGAGCACAGGGTGTTGTGCGGTGCAGGGCTGTGCGAGGGCAGTTTTCTGTGGTCATGCCGCCAGATTCGTGATATCAAGGGGCATGCAGTATCAACGCACGCAGTTGTCATGGGCCATACTACATGACGAGGTGTCGTCAAGCACCGACCTGGGGGGAGGCGGCTTCTGGCGGCGTGCGCGGCGAGGACTGCCCGGCGCCTGATATGTCAAGGCCTGGCGCGCCGGCCGCCCAGCCCAGGCTGCCGCCGGAGGACCTGGCGCACCAGTCGGGGCGGCGACCCGCGGCGGCGGCCGCCGCAGCCAGGGCCGCCTTGCGGGCTGCCTCCTCCCCCGGCGACGGCGCGTCGGGGCTGGTGAATGGCTCGTCGCAGGGCGGCGGCGGGGCGGGCGGTCCTGCAGCCGCCGCCTGCGGGGCCGCTGCCGGTAGGCTGGCGGCGTCGGGCGAGTGCGTCTTGGGCCGCTTTGGCTCTGCAGCATGGGGCTGCATGTTAGTGAGGACTCGTCGGCATGAGCTTTGCAGTTCCGAGGGCCAGCAGGTGCCAAAAGGCTGCAGATGAGGTGTTTCATAACACCCTGGCACTCGCAGTGCTGGGCCGGAAGTCTGCAGCAAAGCAGCGTGTCTGCGTGTCTGCAAGCTGCTGGCGCTATCACGCTGAAAAACCGACTGGGCCGCCGTTGGCGCGCACCTCGTGCGGCGGCGCGCGTGTCAAACTTGAATAGCGGCACGGACGTCGGGGAGGGCGACCGCCACGAGCGCTTCATGCTGATGTTCACCGCCAGCTCCGGGCTTGCGGGAGAGCCCTGCGGCAGGAGGTGTGCGCAGCTGATCAGCTCCGCACGACGTGCAGACCACACATCCCCGGGCAGAAACAGATGCTGCCATCGCAGTAGTGCAATGGTGCATGTAGTGAAATCAGGGTTTAGGGTTCTAAACCCTAAACCCTAAATGCCTGCCTGAGCGCCAGTGAGCCATGAAGCAGGACGCACCGGCGGGCTCGGTTCGTCCACGTCGTTCCGCCCCTGGCCACCATCATCATGCAGCTGCTGCCCCCGCGGCTGCGGCTGGTCGTCTCCCACAGCGGCGTGCGTCTGCCACTGGTGCCGGGCGGGCGGCGGCATCAGAATGGGGGAGCCGGTGTTGCTGAAGACGATTTTGCCCTTGCTGGCATTGCCGGGCGCGAGGCCTGCAGACGCAACGGCAGAGAGTCGATGCCCATCATCTGATGCGTGCGTCTTGTTTGACGCACCTGAAGACATGCAGGACGTTGCCGCACTCTCGAGCCATACACCAAATGCCTGACTGCTGCACCCCAAGCGCTGGACCCTCCGCGGCAGGAATGAACGCAACGTCGAACACCAATAAGGCATCAATGAGATACATGAGATAACGCTGCCGCACCTGACATCATGTCCAGCATCCAGGGCTGCAGCGGGCTGGGCGCGCCGCGCTCCGAAGCAAAGCTCACCGCCGCCGCCGCCCGCACCACGGCCGCCACAGGGTGTGGCGTCGCTGGCACCGGCGACAGCACTGCTGCCGGCTCGTCCTCTGGCGCCGCATCCTGCTGCTGCCATCGCGGGGCCGGTTGCTGGGCGACAGCTGGCTGTTGGGCAGCGGCCAGCGACGCAGCAGCCGGCGATGCGGCAGCAGAGTCCGGCAGGCATTGCGCCTCATCGTCGCTGTTACCCTCGTCTATTGCCTCCTGTGGCGGCGGCGACACTGCCAGCGCCACATCCTCTGGTTCCTGCTGCTGCTGGTCGTCTCGTGCTGAGGCCTGCGGACCCGCCAGCAGCTGCGGCAGGGTGATGCGCGACTGCACCGCCGGCGCAGGCAGCGCGGCCGGCTGCGGCGCCAGAGGCAGCTCCGCGGGCGCGTCACTTGCTGCCACCTCAGCCGCGTCCATCGAGTCGCGCAGGGCCATGCTGCTGGAGACGCTGGTGCCGCCGGCGCGGCCGCCGGCCAGCCGCCGCAGCGCTGCCTGCGCCTCCGCGCGGCTCAGCAGCGCAGTCGGGCTTGCGCTTACGGGGCCGGTTTGCACCTGGTCGCCAGCTGCCGCGGGCTCCGCTGCAGCGGCCGACTCTGGAAGGGTGACCATGGTGGTGGGCGGGCGGGGGATGACCAGCGCCGCGGCGCCGGCGGCGTTGCTGCTGGACGACTGCTGCGGCTGCGTGAAGCGCGGCTGGTCGGGAGCCGACGGCAGCGGCCGCGGCTCCAGCGCAGCGGGCAGCGGCGGCGGCAGGCAGCGCACCCCGTCATCACTCTCGTGGTCCTCTACTGTGTTGAAGCCAGCCTCCAACTGTAGGTCAGGAATCTTTGTTAGACACAGCACAGCAAGGCCACGTGACAGGAAGCAAGTTGCGCGTGGCTGAGAGGCCGCCAACAGGCGGCATAGGTCAGAAGCATTGCCAGCAACCACCTGCTACGTTCGAAGGGCATGCTGCGCAGGTTTGGCATCTGGCTGCTGCGGAGTACACTACAACTGCATTGTCAGGAGCACACAGTGGCGCTGGGGCACCGACATGGTTGCCCCTGATGATGAGACTGTGGGCGCAGAGCAGCTGTCAGTGCCGTGGTGATCCGCGCCTGCTGGAGCTCTGCGTCCAGGGCGTCAAACGCGGCCACGATGTGCCGCCCGCCATGCCGAATCGCGACATGCCCGTCGCCCGCCTCGTGGCCCACGCCCTCTGCTGCGCCCGGCGCCTCCGCCTGCCTTGCGGCCGCCGTGGCCGCTGCTGCCGGGGACCTGCCTGCGGGGTGTTGAGGCTCCGCTCCTGCCCGCGGCTGGCCGGCGGGCGGCGGGTTGCCGGCGGAGGTTTTAGGGTTTTCGGCGGAGTTGCGCAGCACCGGAATCGAGCCGCGAGCCGCAGGGTGCACGGGCACTCGCTCCGCATGGTCAAACGACAAGCCTGTTACCTCCAGCCGGGCGACCTTGTGCGCGCCTGCAACGTGCGCAGAGGCATTCAGCGCATCGTGCCACAATTTGTGTGTGGATGATGTGGGCGGCAACGCCCGGCATCATGAGGTCTGGCAAGGCACAGGGTGGCACTATGCAGAGCCAACTCCCATTTGCAGCTGGCTGCAGCTCTGCATCGCCCAAGGCAGACAGCTCCAAAGCCATTTGCAACATCGCAGCCAGTTCATGGCGCAGTTTGACCCCAGCGGCCTCGACCCTGAACAAACACGCGCCTGACTGCGCCTCCGGCAGCAGATGGCCGGAGAACTCCAAGCGCAGGTAGCGCTGCACACGGCGGTCGGGCCCCAGGCGCAGGCTGTGCGCCAGCCGCCCAGCGCGGCCGCCCGCCAGCGGCACCTCCCCCAGCAGAGCATAACCGGCGGCGTGCGCTGGGTCGGCCCGCGCGTGGCTCAGCCTCACGCGCGCCGGCGTCGCTGCCGCGTCCACAAAGCGCACCTGCAGCGGGGTTCAGGGTCATGGCAGGCCTTGGGGTTAGGGTTTAGGACACCGTGTGTGTTGTATCTCACAGCGGTGTGCAGTGCAGGGACATGACTGCAAACATGGGTTGCATCCATGCCAGCGCTTTCCCTAGAGTGGCTGACAGGGTGTAAGAAACATCATTCGCCATCCACAACAGGCCATGGCGGAGAAAAGTGCACCCGCACAATGACGTCTGTGTGGTGCTGCCGCCGCAGCTGCAGGGTACAGCCGCTCGTCATCTGCCGCCGCTGGCTCCTGCAATGCCAGGCAATGCGGCTCTCGTTTAGAAAGCATTGCTGGCGACTTCTGCACGTCTCCAGCGCCTGTGCATGGCAACCCACCCAAAGTCGAGGAGATGGCGCTGCCTCTAAACTCACACAGCTGATGACCGAGCATTGAGCAGTGGATCAGACCTGGTGGTCCACAGGTTGTCGGGCGCTGCCGGCGCGTCTCTCAGCGCCAGCGCCGCGCCACAGCCCATGCCGCTGGCAGCCACAATCCCCTGCACTGCGTCGCGGCGGCCGCCATCTGCTTGCGCCGCCGCCGCCGCTGTAGACTGCGTAGCCGCCTGCGGAGCCGCCGCTGCTGCCGCTGGCTGCGGCTGCGCTGGGGCGACAGCATGCCTCCTTGCTGTCACTGTCGCTGCCGGGCCGCCGTAGCTGCAAGTTGCACAGGTGTCTGTCTCAGAGGCCGACACATCCAAGGATGCACAATGGTGTGCTTTATGTGCAGCGCAGGCTGCCGTCAGCCGCTCGAGCTCGTGAACCGCTGCTGCAAAGTGTTCGGAGCAGCAAGCCAGGGCAGGTGAAAGAGGCGCATTCACATGCCATCATGAACCCCAGATGGCCACGGTCTTCATCAGCTGCGGAATCCAAAACCCTGCGCACTTTGGGGTGTTGGACGCCCAACCGCCGTGCGAGCGGCGGAAGCCGTGGATGGAGTCCCGCATGGTTGCTCGTGCCGCCTGCAGCGGGTCCTGCCCCGGCGGCTCCGCGATGCTGCTGTTCCACCTGTCGCGGGATGCACCAGCTGTTGAGCCAGGGGCACCGTGACGGCGGGCATGCGACAGTAGCACCAGCAACTGCCCACGATGAGTTGCCCGCGCCGAACAAGTCGGGATGAAGTGTTGACACAGTGGCAAGCTGTGATGCCACAGCTGCAGCGCAGGCTTGGGAGGAGGGGTCCCTATAGCAGGCGCAGCGCGAGGCGCGGGGACGCACTGTGGACGCGATGGCTGTGCGGGGCGGCTGTTGCGGTTTGCGGCGTCAGCCACGGTGCCGGCGTCTACAGCGCTGCCGACTGTGCTGCGCCGCGTCGCAGCAGTCGGCGCCTTTGCCGTTGGGCGCCGCACCTGTCCCGCGTTTTCTTGGTCCGCAGCCGGTGGCGCGGCTCCCTGCGGCACTAGTTTCCCGGCATACTGCGGCGAGAAGCTGGTCAGTGAGACAGTGTGACAGAGGTGTTCACCACGACACTCCAGCAGTTGCTCAACGCCTCACGCCCACTGACTGGTCATATACAACCGCCTGACTCTGCATCGCAGCTGGTTCACTGAGGTTCATGAGTCGCATTTGGCACACAGCATCGTACATCGCGTGCCCGCAACCTGCTTGCTCGTAAAGGCTCACCGAGGCTCGCATGGACCGGCCCTCCCGGCCCGCGGCACCGCGCTGCTCCCCGCGGCGCTGCATACCGTCTCCTTGAGCTGATGGCTGCTGGAAGCTGCGGCCTGTCGCTTTGCTCCGCGCTCCTTGCTGGGCCGCGGGGTCACTTGGTGGATGTGATGACCTGATGCTGAGTTTCACCTCGTGCGCCAGCGCCTGTCACTGCCACCGCAGCAGCCGAGCCGAACACAGTACAGCTTGCTCAGGAGCACCGAGGATTACCCACGCCTACCTGCTAGCGGACGTGATGACCTGCCTGTTGCGTTACTCCGACAGCTCGACTTTCAAATGCCATCACAGCAAGGGAATTGAAATATGAGAGTCCGGCTGATGACTCTGGATGACATGGCAAGGCTCCCCGTCACTGGAACTATACCCCCTGCTTCGCCGAACGTCGCCGAATGCGTCTTTCCCCCCGCTCAAGCCGCGAGCTGCACGCTGTGTGAACCTGGTCGCTGTCAAGCAAGCCGGCCTCGCGCAGTCGATCCTAGGCTCGGACCTTATTCACGTTCTAACGAAAAGGACGTCAACTCGTCCTTTTCGTACAACCTCTGCTTGCAGCCGTCCGTGCAGCATCGAACGCGCCTGCTGGGAAGCATCGTCCGCCAGGGATCGCCAATCTCAGCGGCACCAGGTGATGCCCCTGGTCTGTGCAGAGGCAGTGACAAACAGCCGGCATAGCTCGCGGTACGCACAATCTCGCCCGTCAGCGAGGCGCACAGCAGCACCTACGCGGTTTATCCGGCAACTGCTGACCATCACTGCCCGCTCCTGCGAGCCATGTGGCCCTCGGCGTCCGGACCTAACACCACCAGTACCCTTCCCCTCACACCCATCTCAGTAGCGGTTGTTGTGGTACTCGCAGATCGGACGACCCAGGCCGACGAAACGGCCGCCTGCGACCCGGCACAGCCTGATCCGAACTGCACGCGGCAAGCAGGGTCTGTGCCGCGCCTGCGTGACCGCCGCGGGGGCGCACCGCACCCCAGCACCGCGCCGCACAAGCGGTACCGAGGCACCAGCGGCACCTACAGCGCCAGCAGCCATGTCGACGCCGCTGCAGCGGGCCCGCACCAAGCTGCGGGTTATGTACCGCCTGCAGCAGGCCGCAAGAGACCACCAGGAGCATGGGCTAGAGGAGGGGGAGGAAGCCCGTCCGCCGCCAACGGCGCCCAAATGGAACGTCCGGTACGTCCAGAGCGCCGCTGCCACCAGCGCTATAAGCCCAATTATGGACACATCTGCAGCTCATGTCGCCTGCTGTCGTGAGCAAGCAACATTGTCATGCATTCATGCCGCCCGCTGCAGCCGATGCCAAGCGTGTGAGCTTGCCAACAGGAGCGGAGTGCCGCTTCCGCTGGGCTCATGCGTTGGACTTGCTCGGCTGGACTGAATGCAGCTCCTGAGGATATGTGTGTGCTGCTGCAGAGCGCTGATGAGGAAACCAACCACAATAGTTTGTCGCTGCCGCTGCTGCCGAAGCTGCCGCTCAGCAGCCGCGATGCGCTGTCTGCGTACGAAGACGCTGCTGGTGCGCGCTGTCTTCGGTGCCTCTTGACGTTTTTCAAATGGCATCAATCTCGCTCTTGATCAACCTCTGGTCTTGATCATCCTCTGTACATCAGCATGCAGGTTTCAGAGCAGGATTAGCCCTGCACGCTTGTGGGCCGGGCCCCTGTCGCAGCTGCTCATCAACGAGGTTTCGGCGCAGGCTCGATGCGGCACGGCTCCGCAGACGGGCGGCAGCAGCTGGTGAGCCTGCGCAGCGGCGCCTCGATCCAGCCGCCGGGCTCCAGTACCGGCGCCGCCGCCAAGGGTGAGCTGGTGCCTGCACTTTGCTAAAGAAGTGCCTCTAACCGGTCCGGCCGCTCCGTGCGTCAAAGCTGACGCCCTGGCTCCTGTGCCGCAGGCTGTCGAGGTGAGCTGTGCAACGTGTCGATCGACGAGAAAACTGGTCAAACAACAGCGTTCTACAACCTCCGAGCTGTCGGCGCCTTTTCTGTGACCAAGCGCTGGCATCTGAGCCTGAGATGCTTGCCCCCTGCAGGCGTGCTGTCGCCGATGAAGGACGCCAAGGCCATCTGGGGCCTCCTGTGGAGCAGCTGCATGAACATCCTGCTGGTGGCGGCGCCGCTCGGAGTTGCTGCGCACATGCTGGCCTGGCCCGCCACCCTGCGCTTTGGCCTGGTGCGCTCCGTCTTCGCAGCGCGATTAGGCGCGAAAACACACTGGCGGCAATGCTTGCACGTGCAAGATCGCTTGCAGCATGAACGGGGCTGCCGGGCCTTGGATGCGTGCCAGCAGACCACTCCTCACAAGCTGCTGACAGAGGTCGCAGGGGCGGCCTGGCGGTTGAGAGTCGGGCGCTGGTTCTGTGGTTGCTGCTGACTTGTGCTCCCGCGCCCACCATGCAGAACTTCCTGGCGCTCGTGCCCCTGGCGCTTCTGCTGGGGGAGGTCACGGAAGATCTGGCGCTGCGCTTTGGCGACGTCATCGGCGGCCTGCTGGTGCGCGTTGCCGCCATCTGCGGCCCGACGGCTGACCTGTCGCGGGCCTGCTTTCTGATGTCAACCAGTCGCCGCCGCCGCCGCCGTCCCAGCTCCCGCCTGACCGCTGACCTGTCTCCCTAAACCCTAAAGCCTGATTCCTGCTGTCAAACCAGATACCGCCTCCGGCTCCTGCCGCTACGCTGCAGCACTGCACAAACTGTCAAGCTGCTGCCAACATGTTTCCAACATCCTGCACAGCGACAACAAGCATGGCGCAGGAACACGTGCCAGACATCCACCAGCGTCTTCTGATGCGTTGCAGAACGCGACGTTCGGCAACGTGGTGGAGCTGATCCTGAGCCTGGCGGCGCTGCAAAAGGGACTCTACGACGTGGTGGCGATGTCCCTGGTCGGCTCCGTGCTGTCCAACCTGCTGCTCGTCCTCGGTGCGGCACTTTGAATCTCAACGCCGACACCTGCAAGCGCTGGCGCACTTGCGACGGCGCCGTTGATGGGTCCAAACCCAGGGACCGGGCCTTCAAGCCGCTGTGCTCGACGCGGCAACGCACAGCCCTCGATGACGCCGATGTGCTGCGATTGTGTGTGCAATGCACCAGTTTCCCCCCAGTCGAGCCCTGAGAAACCTTGTCAAAACCCTGCACCAGGCTGCTGCTTCCTGGTGGGCGGCACGCAGTACCATCAGCAGCGCTTCAACGCCGGCACCAACAAGGTGGGGACTGTTACGACTGCTGTGACAAACGGCGCCATGACTGCTGTGCATGGCGCGATGGTGCCAATACGCCAAAGCACCACCCAGCTGGCCCTCGGCTGCTCAGCGCCAGCAGCGCCGACGCCAGCTGCTCTGCTGTGCTGATGCAGCGTCACGGGTTGCTGCGCTCTGGGCTTGTTGCTGGAGCTCCACTTTCGGTAACAGAACTGCAATCGTCCGCGACCGTCAACGCCTCTGCTTCGCTGCCCTCTGCTGACGTGCTGATGTGGCTCACGCAGGCCATGTGCTCGCTGCTGTTCCTGTCCTGCATCGCGCTGGCTCTGCCGAGCGCGAGCGCGCACCTGTACTCCAGCCGCGAGTTCAGCCACTCCGACCTGCTTCACATCAGCCACGGCACCGCCGTTCTGCTCGTCATCACCTACGGCGCCTTCCTGTACTTCCAGCTGGGCACGCACCGCGACGACGCCGGCCCCTCGGGCGGCGGCGGGGCGGAGTCGTCGGACGATGGCGGCGGCGACGAGGTTCCCAGCCTGTCGCTGGCGGGCGCCGTGCTCCTGCTGACCGTCATCACCGTCGTCGTCGCCTTCTGCTCCGAGTGCGGGGACCGCCTGACCTTGCACGTGTTTGTTCCGGTGTGTCGAGCTGGAGGAGCTGTACACCCGCCGAGTCACTGGAACAGCCTGTCGCTGGCAGGCGCGGTGCTCCTGCTGGCCGTCACTGTCATCGTCGCCTTCTGCGCCGAGTGCAGGGACTGCCCGACGCCCGCAGTCTCTTGTCGATAGTGGCCCTGGGTTGTCACCTGTTGTCACCTGTTGTCACCCTCGGGCGGCAACCCGCCCTTGCTGATGCTGACGATGACGCCCGCCACTCGCGAGTCGTGCACGCGTGCCACGGCGGCGGACCAGAAGTTTCACGAAACAAACGCCTGCCGCTGCCCCGCAGGTTCCTGACGGCTTCCATTGAGGAGGTGTCGGAGCACTCGGGCATTGGGCGTCCCTTCCTGGGACTCAACGTGCTGCCCATTTCCGGCAACGCGTGCGAGCACATTACTGCGGTATTTGTCGCCGCCAAGGACAAGATGGACCTCGCCATCGGCGTCGCTCTCGGCTCCAGCATACAGGTAGGGTTTAGGGTTTAGGGTTTAGGGTCAACTCCGGGTTCAAGTGCGGAATAGCTTCATGCAGGGTGTCTTTTCAAGACACCCTGGGAGATCCGTCGGGGCGGCGGCGGCTTTCGCGCACAGCTCTGACCGGAGGATCGCTGGAGCTGCTGCAACGTGTGCAGCGCTACGCAAGCGCAACATGAAGCTGTCTCCAAATCAACCCGTGCCCCTCTGCAGATCGCCATCTTCGTGCTGCCGACGGTGGTGCTGGCGGGCTGGGTGACAGGTGCGACTTTTGCTCAATGGCAAACTCCATTTGATTTTTTTGAACGTTCCTCACAGTGCCACAAACGATTGGTCCTCACATTGTCAAGGATGCTGCTGGCACGCGTCTGCTTGTCTCACCAGTATGTGCTGGATTATAGGCAAGACGTTCACGCTGGACCTGGACCCTCTGTCCGTCGTCATCCTCACCCTCTCAGGTGAGCACTTCTAACTACATCGTGCCCCTGCTGTGCCCCCGCTCGCCGTGATAAACCAGGCAGCGACAGCAAGCCATGTGCAAGGCTGTTGTCTGTGCCCTGTGCGGCGTGCAAGCAGCCTCTCATGTACTGGTGCGCGCACCTGACCTGTCGGTCTTCTGCCGCACAGTCATCCACGCCAACTTCGTGTCCTCCGATGGCTCCTCCAACTGGCTGCTGGGGCTGCAGCTCGTGGGCACCTACGTCCTCATCTCCCTTCTGTGCGCAGTCTCTCCCCATCTCCTGATCTCGATTCGCCAGGGTGCACCTGCAATTTGTCGTTGTTGCCGCCGCGTTCCGCCGGCGTTTGTGCTCCGCGCCTGGCCGCGGTCCGACAGCAAGCAGACAGGATGCCAGAAGATGCCGACTGAGCTGCTCCGTCTGGCGCATTGCAGGTACTTCTTCCGCTCTTCATAGGCGAGCCCAGGCCCAATCACACAGTGCGACGAAAGCCACGTCAAACGTCCGAAGACGAGATGCAGAAACGCAAGATTTCTACGATGAAGTATCCTCGTGTTTCGTCCGTGAGGTCTGTTCCGAAGAATGAAGTCTACTTGGTTTAGCTTGAAACATGATCGCCTTTTGCAAACAGCGCAGCTGACCCGCAGCTGCTCCGCACAGGTTCTCAGTCAAGTCGTCACAAAAATCTCTTTTGGAAGATTTTGATCTCTCAAATGTGAGTAATAAATAAATTAGTGATAATGTTTCAAAACGCGCTGCTGTCGCCATTTCGTCACACATTCTTCTGCACATCTCAACGTTCACTACGAGAGACTCGCTCGACTCGCCGCAGCCGCTGCGCGCTTCACAATCGGCCCGGCACTCCAGCAGGTGCGACCGCCAATCCTCGAGGCTTCCCCGTCGAGGTGCAGCAAGCCGCCGCCGGCTCGTTCACGTTGCGGCGCCCGGACACTGCCTCTCACAGCGCCTGTGGCCTGTTTGAGCCTCATCAGATGGCGCCTGGCCTGCATCTCTACCGCACCCCGCTCTCGGCGGTTGCTTGCCTACAGTAATCTGTAGGGGAAACTTGGCCCAGCTCCTCCCCAGCGGCCTTCCCCTGCCTTGCTACGGCCAAAGGCCGGTCGCATTCTCGGACCTGTAATGCGCAACCCCATGGCGTTGCCTGTGCAAGTACACGCACGACGATGCCTGTGCCCATCGGCTGCTCCGTCACCGTGCTGACTGTGCATGCGCAAGTGATGATCGGTTCGGCTGCCGACCGCAGGTCCTGGACTCCCTTGCACAGCGCCCTGCGCGTAAGTCGTTTTCAAAGAGAGAGCAAGTCGTCGGGGAGGTGAGCCTGGCTCCCCTAGCGGCTGTCGCGTGTGAGTGTGACCGTGAGTCATGTTGCATGGTGACGCCGTCCTTGAAGCTTCTGTACTTGACGGGCGCGGCCGCGGCGCAGAACGCATCGCCATCCTCGTGCCTGTATTTCTCGCATGTCTGGTCGCGTTCAGGTCCACCGCACTGGCCGTGTGGCGCAAGTATTTTCGTGACGTCGTCATTCCCTGCGAGTGCCACTTGATTACGCACAAGAAGCACGCACAGGGTCCCGTTCCTATCGCTGTAACGTGTTCTGGTTCTATTATGTGCAGGGTCCTCGGCTCCCACGAACCTTGAAAGTCGGTCACCATGGGTGGCGGCGGTCCCGTGGCGGACACGCCTGGCATGCGCACTGATCTCCACGAGGGCAAGACGACATGGTTTGTGATTATGACTGCGCTTGTGGCGGTGAGCAGTCCAACCCACCTCTAAGCTTGTACCCCATGCATCCCGGCATGTCGCCCGCCTGATGTTGCCCATTTTGGCGTGAAATGCATCATGAGATCTTCGGCACGAGCCTGCGATTGGACACCCACACGACTCCGAATCTCGAACACTTCGTTGCCTTCCACCTCCAGGCAAGCGGCGGCCTCATGTTCGGCTACGACAACGGAGTGTCGGGTGGTGTTTCCAACATGAACCCATTCCTGCGCAAATTCTATCCTTCCGTTTTGGCCAAAAAGCTGGCGGGCAACAACGCCAGCCCGTACTGCAAGGTGTGCAGCACGCAGCTCCGACTCATTTGTGATCCTGCATCAATGCTGCGCCTCCAGGCACACACCATGCAGCCCTCATGTGCGACATACCGTGGGGTGGCTGGAAGTTGCCGACGAGCTGTGTCCGTTCCTGCAACAGTTTGACGACCAGAAGCTGCAGACCTTCACGTCGTGCCTGTTTCTCGCCGGCCTGGTGGCCTCTTTCCCGGCGGCGTGGGTCACCACCAAGAAGGGCCGCAAGGTCTCCATGGTGCGTCATTGCGTGCCTGTTTATGATATTTTTTGATATTTCCTGAAATAAATGAAAAGAAAAGAAATGAAATGCTGCGCAGGCTCTGCTGTCGAGATGTACAGAGCTGTGTCTGTGTCGCAGCAGCAGGCCTTAATGTAAATCTTCAGTAGTGCATCAAGCTGTATCGTCACACACGATGTCACCCACATTTGCGAGGGATGCGCTGAACTCTGCTGCCGTGCTGCACTGCCATAGATCATCTCAGGCGCGAGTTACATGGTGGGGACCATACTGCTGGTCGCCGCGGAGCACATTGCTATGCTGTACCTGGGCCGCGTTATCCTCGGCATCGGCGTCGGCTTTGCCATCCAGGTGCCACAATTAACCCGCTGCAGTATCTCGCACAGATGATGGACGAAGCTCCGCGTCGTTGTCTGTTGGTGTCCTCTCGGCTGCCTTCCCCTGTCCTCTCTTCATCGGCAGCCTCTCGCTCCTGTGCCGTGCCTGGCTAAGACCTCTTGTGCCGTCTCGCGCAGTGCACGACGCTGTACAACTCGGAGATGGCGCCTGCCAAGCTGCGCGGCGCGCTCAACATCCTGTTCCAGCTCATGGTCACCATCGGTGCGCACAATCCCCCGATAGCCTGTCTTGATGCTGCCCCCATACATGTCACCAGCGCGTGGCGGCATGCCCGATGTGCTTTACTCACAGGCTGTGAAAAGCTTCAGCTCGGGCTCGTGGACGAGGTGGAGCGCGCTTGTACCTGCGAACCTCGCGGCTGCAGCCATAATGCCGTTTCAATGTAGCTGATATTCCAGTTCGTGCTCCGCAGGCATCCTCGTCGCGCAGCTGATCAACTACGGCACGCAACACCACGAGTGGGGCTGGCGGGTGTCCCTCAGCATCGCCTTCATTCCGGCTTTCATCCTCTTCTGTGGTAAATGTCGTCCTTCAGGCCGCTGCATTGCGCCCGCCTGCTGCTGCACCTTGCCTGGCCGCCTCCAGCTTCGACCACTCGCACAGCTGCTGCTCTGGCATTTGCAGCGAGCTTTCGTGCATCCCTGAAGGAGAACAAACGTCGTTGTGTCACCTCCCACATTCAACTGCTCCGTCCTCTGTCGTCAGCTCCGTCCTCTGCTGGCTGACAACACACCTGCTTCCTGCTTCCAACAGGCGGCATCCTGCTGCCGGAAACGCCCAATTCCCTGATCGAGCGCGGCCACCTGGACGAGGCGCGCCGCGTGCTGAGGAAGATCCGCGGCACCGAGCGCATCGACATCGAGTGAGTCCATCGCATGCAATGCAGCTGTAGAAAGCTCTTGCATAACTTCCCGCAGCGAACGCACGACGCGCTTGCACAGTGCCTGCAGCATATTTTGGTCAAAAAGCGAAGGTTTCAAAATAAAGAATTGCTTAAATAGTAAAATTTTTATTTTTTCCGTTGTTACAATTAAACGTGTTTACAGTTCACTTTAACAACGGCTTACCGTAAAATTCAAAGTCGCTTCGTGCAAGGTGGTTCGTGCCCTGGACCATAAACCCTTTGAATCTTGCGTGCACCAGGTACGAGGATATCCTGCTGGCCACGCAGCAGGCGGCGGAGGTCGCCGGTACCTCTGTATGGGCGCCCTATCGCGCGCTGATGCGCCGCCAGTACCGCCCGCAGCTCGTCATCACTGTCCTGGTGCGCGCCTTTGTGTACTTCCGATTGCGTGTCTTCTGCACAGCGCGTCTTCCTAGCAGCATCCCCCTGGCCGTCACATGTCACAGACCCTAAACCCTAAACCCTAAGAACATGCACGCTAACGCGTCCGAAAAGTCCCTCGGCGGAGTAGCTGACCCGCAGCATTCCCGTTCACGCTGCAGATGCCCTTCTTCCAGCAGTTCACCGGCATCAACGCCATCATCTTCTACTCCCCCGTCTTCTTCTCCTCCCTGGGCTCGGGCGACAAGACCGCCCTGGAGTCCTCTGTCATCGTGGGCGCCGTCAACGTGCTCGCCACGCTCGTCGCCGTGTTTGGCGTCGACAAGCTGGGCCGGCGAACGCTGTTGCTGCAGGCTGGTGTCCAGATGTTCATCGCCGAAGTCATCGTGGCCATCCTGCTGGGTGAGCGGCTGGTTGCCGACCCGTCTGCTGCGCGGTTGCAGGGTTTCAGACTGCCGGGTTCCGTTTCACTACCCCACAATCTTGGCAGACGTGCCTGTGAGGCAGCCGCGGGTGAACCAGGGTGAAGACGAGAGCTGTTGAACGGCTTGTCTCAAGTCCAGCACTTGCTGGACTTGAGCTTTTGAAAACAAAAGAAATTCTGCTGGACCAAAGCGGTGCTGCTCCATTGTGCAGGCCACTATTTCAGCGGCTCTGACAAGCTGCCCAACCCCGTCGCCATCGGCGTCATCGTCCTCATCTGCGTCTTCATCGCGGCCTTCGCCTGGTCCTGGGGCCCGCTGGGCTGGCTCATCCCCTCGGAAATCCACCCGCTGGAGACGCGCTCCGCTGGCCAGGGCATCAACGTCTGCGTCAACCTGTGCGTCCTTTCCGTTGCCACTCTTTCGATGCCTGCTGTTGATGGTTGTCGAAGCATGTTTGCATTGTGCTGGCCTTCGTTTCATGTATTGTCAGAAGCTGTGGCTGACCGTGTGCTGCAATGATCTGACGCCGTGTCGCCCCGCCGCTACGCAGGATTTTCACCTTCATCATTGGGCAGTCCTTCATCAAGATGCTGTGTACCATGGAGTACGGAGTATTTATATTCTTTGCGGCTTGGGTGCGCATTTCACTCGCGTGACCATCCTGACAATGCCGCGCGCCGCAAGCCACCACAAGCAATCTGCATGCAGCAGACATGCATGCAGTGCGGTCTTGGCAACGTTCCCGACAGCGTACAACATTGCGGGGGCGGGAGTGTCGCCATGCTAGGGATTTGTGAGCACTGCCGGGTTTCACGCGCCGCTCTGCTAATGCAACGTTCAGTTTTGACACAGCTGTTGACGTAAACGTGTGGTCCCCTCCGGCCTGCAGGTGGTCATCATGACGCTGTTCACCTTTTTCTTCATTCCGGAGACCAAGGGCCTGCTCATCGAGGACGTGCACGAGGTTTTTGCCGCCCACTGGTTCTGGAAGCGCCTCGGCGCGGTCGCCCACCACAAGGTGCGCTTTTCAGACCTGGTCAAGCTGGGAGGTCGCAGGTGTCTTGCAGGCGTGCTCTGCATCCAAATATTCCTGCAGAGGTGTCACAGAGGGCATCCTAGCTGTTGCCATCTTGGAACACTGCAGCTGCAGAAAGGCTCTGTGAGCTTGGTTCCCCATCAAGTTTTCCCAGCTTTGTCGTGCTTTCCATGGACAACAATGTTCTGATACTTGGTTTCATGTGCACAGGACATCGAGGGCCGCCCCAGCATGGTCGGCGGCGTGGACGTGCTCAAGGCGGCTTCCATGGCGTCCGGCATGCCAGCCTCCCGGGTGTCGGGCACCTCGAAGATGCCGCCAGTCGCCGGCGGCGAGGACCCCGCGATCAACCGGCTCTGATGCGTCTGGCCGCCTGCTGCGGCTGCAGAGGACGGACTCAATGTGAGGTGGAGCGAGCAAGGGAGAGGATCTCCGCGACCACAATAGACAATCTGCGAGCCAGTGCAGCATTACATAAACGGAAGCAATTTTCAAGCGGCACAGCAATTTTGCAAAGCCGCTGATGCCTGCAGGCGAGATTCTAAACTCTGATCTCCGGCCACGATGTTTTAGGGCGCTTGTTCTGGTCTCTTTTGGCATCGCCGCACAGAAGTTCGCCAACCGTGTCATGGCGCAGTCGCTACTGACGACTGACATTTGGTGCGAGTCAGAAGTTAACAGCGCGGAGGGAGGGTGTTGTGCCAATTTTTTGGTCGGCCTGACCTGCACATACTAGCGCAGATAGATGCTTGATGGTTTTACTCTTCCTGCAAGTAGCTCGCCAAAGACTTTGCATTTGACCGGTGCTTGCAATGTTGAGTCGCCTTACATCTGTAACTGGACTTGTCTGTTCCACGTCCCCATGGCAAACTTGCTCCCACAGAATGTCATATGCCGCCGCCGGCTCTCCCTACTCGATGCTTTGCGTGATTTTTACTGTACCTTGTGCCACTCAGCATCAGTCTGCCTTCCCCCTTCACGCAGATTGATTTGTCATCGAAATAGAGTTCCACTTGCCGCTCCAGCCCGCAGTTTTTGTACCCTAAAATCCTAAACCCTAAACCCGCCGCCCTCAGGGCGGCCAGGCATCCAGCACCTCCCGCAGCAGCAGCTCGATGGGGGTGCTCAGGCTCATCAGCCCACAGCGCAATGGCCGCTGCTCTTCGCGGGCGCCGCCGCCCAGCACCTCCCTCGCCACGCCTGCACATTCCGGGACACTCTACACCCTAAATCCTATAACTCATCGACCCTTTTCATTCAGGGGCCATCACTACGGCTGTGCATCGGCATGGCTCCACCGCAAGCTGTCTGGAGAAGGAAGCTGACCACCGAGATGTGACAATGATGCAGCACACACCAAGCGCCGCGCTGCTGCCTGAACGGCACACCTTTTGCAGCTTGGAGGGCTGCGCCGGCGGCGCCGGCAGCGACGCGGGCAAGCAGTCGACCCTTTGGCCTGCCGCAGTCGCCGCCGCCGCTGCGGGGGCCGTCCAGTGTCAGATGGCCCATGTCTGATTCTGCCGCCGCGGCTGCGTCCGCGTCCGGCTGCCGCACCACCGACACCGCAACGTCCGCAAAGCCCATCCCGCCTGCAGCCACACACGGAACTGTTCGTGTTGTAGGGTTAAAAAATTCATGTGCGCTCAAGTGGAACCGAGATGCACAGCTGAAGGTGCCCAAAAATTCCACAGCTCACGAGTGCAGGATCGCTCTCACTTGCACATGTGCAGAGGCGCGGACGGTGAGTCACGTGCTAGGGCGGGTGCTCGAGTTCCTCACGTTCACATACATCAGTGCTGCATCAAAAGACCCAGATGGCCTCCACTCAAACCCTCTCGAAATGACGAATTCGAAAATTAGGGTTTTGCTAATCTGAAAAGCCCACCCGGGCCCCGCATGAGAACGCGGTGGGGAGCGGCGCCAGAGCGGCCGGCCCAGGCGGCGGCGGCCCGCGCATGCGCCGAGCCCACCACGCCCCGCAGCTGCCCGCAGCTCACGTAGCCTGCGTCCCGACAAGCAGAGAAGTGGCCCCGCTGGCGACAGCCGCAAACGCCAAGCAGTTGCGGCGAGGCAATCCGGACAGGGTTTTCAGGGAAGCTCTCACAATGCAGCCTCGCCAACCTTCACACCGCTGGCGCGGAGTTTTGGGCAGGATTGAGTTTTGGGCAGGTTTGAGTTCGGGAGCTTGGGTGGTAAAGAAGCCTGTAAAGCGCAAGCAAATTGTGGCAATATGGGGTGCCTCTCCTGCGGGCGCCCGGCAGCTTTGTGATCCATGCTGGTCGGCGCCAGCATCTGGATTGTGTTCCGCTTGGAATGAGACAAGCGGCCTCAGGCGCAGCGACGTCGAACAACCAGCGACGGCGCACCTGCAAAAACGGTGATGCCGGGCAGGTCGCCGGGCGCGGCCGCCGCTGCGCCTCGCTGCAGCTCCGGCTGCTGCTGCGCCGCGGGCGACGCGGGCGAGCGCGGCGAGCCCGGCTGCGGCCGCCGGCTGGGCGAGATGAGGGGGTCAGAGAATGCCCGATCGAGGGCGGCCAGTTGTTCTGGGGACGGCGGCAGCGGCGGTGGACCTGCACAGCAGCGACACCGGTTCAGATCGTGTTTCAGCAGCAGCTCGTCGCCGCAGCGTGCTCAGAAGCATGCAGTTGAGCCCAGCCGCAGCACAACAGCCGCCGCACATCAGCCGCAGCACGAGCGCGCATCCGGCCTGGCCGCTGTCTCACTGCCCAGGCGTCTGGAGCACAGATGCCACAAGTCAGGCCCAGGAAGCAGCAGAGCCCCTGGAGATTACCTCGCTCCGCGGCGACCGCGCGGCTGTCGACAGGCATGACGCTCTCGCCGCCCTCGGACACGTACTGCCACAGGGTGACGCCCTCCGCCGGCGAGCCGCCCTGCTCCGCGCCCGACGGCCCGGCCGCCTCCCGCACCGCGGGAACGGGCGCCCACGGCGGGTTCAGCTGCTGCGGCGGCGTTGCGCTTCGATCCGGCTGCTGACGTCCGCCTGCTGTGGCGGCGCTCTCGCTGTCCGTCACAGCCGCCGCCGCCGCCGCCGCCGCCGGCGCAGCACCACTGCCGGCGCTCTGACGCTGCTGCCTCCCCGTCAGCGGGTCGGGCTGCGCTGCAGGCAAGCTGGGCGGAGCCGCTGCCGCCGCTTCCGCCGCCGCCGCCGCCGCCGCCGGCGGCGGCGGCGGCGGGAAGGCGATGCCGTCCACCGCGGAGAGCACGACCGCATAGCACTGCTCCGGGTGGTCCAGTACCTGCAGCACCGTTCAGATGGGTGTTGGAACCAGTCTTCAGCGCCGAAAAGCAGCACTGCAGGTTGTTCCTAACTCGTGTGGGAAGCACGCAAATCCGCGAGGATTTCTGGCCAGGAACTTTTGGGTCTACCAGCGGACAGGCTTGGCGGCAAGCTCGGAGACGACATTGAAGACTGCCAAACCCCTTAAACCCTACAATGCGCACCATGTTGTGCTGCCCCTCGTCAAAGCTGTCGAGCGCAAAGCAGATGTCCGGGTAGGCTTTCTCCGGCTCCGCATCTGACGCGCGGCTGCTGTCCAGGTTCACCGCCACCCGCATCGGTGACGCGTACACTGGCGTCACCACCTGCAAGGTTGTTTGAGAATCTCACACGGTCAAAGCGGCTGACATGGTTGAAGCACCAAACTGGCCCTGGCTCTGGTTGTTCCCGCAAGGCGTCGAGGGCAGATCATTGGGATTGCATGCAGCATTCGGAAACCGGCGGACAGGCAGCAAAGTGCGCAGCCCACAGCGAGGCGCTTTGAGGGTTTTAGGGTGTAAGGGTGGTTTTAGGGTGTAAGGGTGGTTTTAGGGTTCAGGGTCCAGCTGCCGCATCCGCCCCAGGCACAAGCTTGCGAGCAGCGGGGCATTCGAGGCCGCCTGGCTGCTGCATCAGTCACTTTCGCCAGGTCCAATTTACTTGGTCAGGCTCAGATTGACCGACCCACCTGGAGCACGCCTTTAGACACAGACCGCTGCCGCCCCACCTCCTGCAGCGTGTCCCGCCTGCAGCAACCGGTTAATGTTTAGTCAAATATGTGACATATGTTGAATTCTTGGACGAGAACTGGTCACAAAGCGCTCAGTATGACTGAAGAACATGGAGGAGTACGGAGGCCGTACGGAAAGGCCGTACGGAAACCCTAAACCCTAAACCGCCCCGTTTCATGTCCTTGAAGAAGATCAAAGAAGAATGCATCCTGATTTGCTGGAATGCGCTGCGTGTTGCCGTGCCCCCCTGAGACGCGTTCACTGCTGGCTACCCGCTGGCTACCCGCTGGCTACACCATCAGTGTCTCAGCCGCATGGCCTCTGCAGAGCTGCAGCCGGGTGGTAGGGTTTTTAAGTCTTCGGAAGAAAGGCGCACGTGCAGGCCGCGACGCTGAGCAGGTAGCTGGTCTGCAACACCAGGTTGAGCAGCACGCTGGAGCGCCAGTCCACGCCGCCGCCCTCCGCGCAGTCCTCCCGCAGCTCCGGCGGCGGCGCCGCGCCCCGTCGCCGCACCGCGAGCGGCGGCGCCATGCCGGTCGCCGCCGCCTGGTCAGCAGCAGGCGTCAGGGTTTAGGGTTTAGGGTTTCCGGTCGCCCAGGAGACTGTGGGTCGGTGCGGCAGCCTGGGGCTATCGGATGGCGACGCCTGTGTGGCGCGTGCAGCAGCGGCGGACGGCAAAGCACGTCACCAGGACAGAGGTCGTGCCATGCTGCGACGCCGGCAGCAGAAACGTCTGGATGAGCCTTGAGAAAGCTGCGGCACCTCGTCGTCCAGCTGCACGAAGAAGAGCAGGTCGTCCTGCTGGGCGCCCTGCTGGGCGCCGCCCGCGCCCAGGAAGAACTGCGCAAATCGCCCACGTTTCAGTCCAATGGAATCGATCAAAGCCCAATGGAAGAAGCCGGTGTCAGCTGCTGCACGCTGCGTCTGATGCTTTCGACTCAATACATCAGGATGCAGCACAGCGCATTAGTCCGCAAGGTTCTCCCTGGGGCAGGGGAGACCACCAGGAGTGGAGTCAGTGGTCCCGCACCAGCTCCATGAAGGCGCGCTTCCAGCGGACGGGCCGCCAGGGCACCTCGGTGGATGAGGCGATGCGGATGGCCTTTGGCGAGCCGGCTTCGTGCGTCGCCGCGAGCCCGCGGCGCGCCTCGTGGCAGACCGCCTTTCGGGCAAACTCCCAGCGCGCCCGGCTCTCGGCGTCCGCCATGACACCCACAGAAGCTTTGAGTCTTGGAATCCCAATGCTGTGAACTCACAGACGCTGCTGGAGGGAGGCTGGCGGTGCAGAGCTGCGTGCGGCGCCGGGAGAGGGGTCCTCCAGTGCAATGTGGAGGGTTTAGCCAGGTGCGGGCCTCCTCACAGCCTACTGTTGACCATGCGGAAGGGTTTCTTGGTCATGTGCGAGCTGCTTATCGTGATGCACACGCAGTCGAGCGTGTCGGAGAGATCTGATTGGCCCAAGATCCGCGGGATGGCGATGCTTTCAATCGCTGCGCTGTAGTCTCGATGCTGCGCTGAAGTCTCGAACAGCAGTGTCAGAGCGCCTGACTCGACCGACGCGGATGTCAACTGCTCTAGCCAGTCGCGGGTGCACGTGAGCGAAAAACAACCGGCCCTGTGCAAAAACCCGCATAGCAACAAGGCACACGATTTTCACGTACTGAAGAATGGGTTTTACAGGTGCTTAGACTGCCCCCAAAAAATGGCCACACGGAAGCCTAGACGGCTGCACAGTACGCATATATATCGCAGGACGCGGCGATGCTGCCGGCGCGCAAATACATGATGCGAGGCCCTGCTAAATGTTCCCGCGATTCCAGGCTGCCTGAATAAGCTGTCTGACTGAGCCCATCCCCAAGCAATGACAGAAAGAGATCGCAACCATCCCCAGAAAGCGGCGTGTGTCCACGTAGCGGCGTCCCGCCGCGCAGCCGACGAGCCGCGCGGTGACTCGGCAGGCGAACGGCGCCGTGACGCCGGCCGCCCATCATGTGAACTGTGTTGTGATGCTTTCGGTGAATGGTGGCGCCTGGCCCTGGTGTTTCAAGAGGCGCAACCGTCGCGATCCAGGCGGTGCATTTGTGGCAGCCACCTGTGCCCAACCAAGGCGCATACACGCTCACAGGGCGGCGCGCAGCGCTCGCTCGTAGTCGGAAGGCCAGTGGTCCGAGATGCCCGGCAGCGGCAGCAGGAAGGCGCGGTTCAGCGCCCGCGGCAGGCCCTCCGCTGCCGGCGCGCGGGCCAGCTTGCGAAGGCTGAGCAGCAGCGCCCATCGGTCCTCCGCTGCAACGGCTGCCTTCACGGCGGCGGGCTCGGCCGCCTCTGCGGCAGCGGGTGTCGATTTTGGTGGCGGTCAGGGGCGCCGATGCGCGGACGCAGTGCTTGCGGACATGTAGCGGTCGGAAACACGCACGGCAAGCAGCGCGGAGCACTGGACGGCTCTCAAGCGCACATGACCGGCATCAGGATAGCGAAAGGGTTTAGGGTTTAGGGTTTCACTTCGGGGGTTTCGGCTGCGCTCTCAGCGTCCAGGGAGGCGCAACGCCATGGGGCACAACTGCTACAGGGCCTGTGCCTGTGTCAGGGCTCGAGCATCGGCCAGTGAATGAATGCAGAGTGTTGCAGCGTGTAGGGTTTAGGGTTTAAACCCTAAACCCTAAATAGTGTGCCGTGCCTTCGATGATGCGCGCGCCCCCATGGCGGCCCAGCCCCTCCGACGCAATGTGGCACCATGCGCCGTGGTGCGCATAGCCCGAAAACGCCGTCGGCAGCTCCGGCACCTGTCAAGTGCAGCGAAACGTCAGAACAAAGGAGATCGCAATACGCAGGGAGAGGACAACTGGTCAGCGGCAGGAGCAGCACACCTGCTCTAAACTGCGAGTCATCCTCGCGGGAGGTTCGACCCCATAGCCGAGCCGGCTGGTTCATTGGGGGGCCTGAAATCATAGCTACATTCAACGATGAATCTGGAGACCTTTCGTCGAAGCATGACAGCACACCATGTCGCAGGCGTGCGTGAAGCGCAGGCAGCGGCCGGCCATGCGGGCGTCGAAAAGCGCGGCCCACTCGGCATCACCGCAGCGCGGCTCTCCAAACGTGGCGATGCCCCCGATGTTGCAGCTGACAGGCGAGCCCCTGCCCGCGAGAAGGGATCGATGCTACACTCTGAAGGTCCACGACAACAAGCGAACATGACTATAAACGAGAGCGAGAGCAGGAATGAGAGGCGGGTGCCTGCTGGAGATGCTGTTTTCGACTGGCGCGCGGATGCCAGTAGCTGGGGTGCTACACTCGCCTGGCGTGCAGCGCCTGCGCAAACACCGCAGCCAGCGCGCCGCCGATGCTGTGGCCCGTAAGGTACAGCGGCTGCCGACACGACACCGCGGCCCGCAGCCGCCGCTCCAGCAGCTCATACTGGCACGTCATGCTGCCGCCGGTGCCGCCGCCGCCGCCGCTGAACGGGCTAGAGGCCCTGCTTCCGCCGACAGGGCTGGCGCCGCCGCCGCCGCCGCCGCCGCCTCTGCTGAGAGACGTGAAGCCCGCTGGCGAGGCGGCGCTGGGTGACGACGGCAGCGACGGCGCCGCGTCGCTGTGACACTCGTGAAACAGAGCCCTGTGTCGAAGAAAACGTAGGGTTCAGGGTTTCGGGTTTAGGGTTTAAGGGTTTAGGGTAAAAAAAGAAGCAACTGGGAGTCGAGAGCGCACATCGGCCTTTCACAACGAGATGGCAGCGGGGAAGGACCAAGCTTGCGGCATCACCTGATGGTGTGCTGCAGAATGCATTCTGCACGCAAAAGTGGCCAAAATGTCTTAGCTGCAGCCAGGTCTTTGTGTATTCATCCGACCGAAGGGATTGCAGCCGCACCTGTGGAAGCCGTCGAGGACGCAGCCCATGCCGGGCCGCGCTGTCTTGGCCGTCGGCACATCCGACTTCCGGCTGACCTGGGAGTGGACTGCAATCTGTGGCTATCGCAGCGAGTGAACGACACTTTCACGTTCTTTGCACGCCAGGCCAGCTGCCAGACCCTAGGCCCTAAGAAGAGCCTCATTCGTCAAGGTGAGAAAGGTGAACTAGGCCGGATGCGTTGCAATGAGACTCCACCTGGGTGAAAGGGTCGGCGCCTCGGAAGGCCACGATCAGCGCTGTCGGCGTCGCCGCCGCCATCCATATGACGTCAGGCACGTAGCCAGACGCCTTGCTGGTGTGCGCGGGCACACAGTGGAAGCCGCGGAATGCCAGGCCCCACCTGCATCCGCATCAGAGCTTGTCACGCGCTTTTGCCGAGGGTGCAGTGAGTCTGCTCTGCTGCATTCTAAGTGCTCATGCCAGAGGTTTGAAGTGCGCAGGAACGTGCCAACATGCCTCTCTGCGTGTCGCACGGCGGTCAGTCACCTCAAATAAGAGTAGGGATCAGAAGGCTCACTGTTTGAGGACAGCCCTGATGTGGCCTGGCTCCTCGTAGACGAGCTTTGCGCACATACACAGCAGATGCGCGTCCACCACCGACATCGCGGTGTTGCTGAGGAGCGGGGAGCCGCCGCCGCCACCGAGAGGCCGCGGCGCTGCCGCACCAATTGCGCCGTTCTCTGCGCTGCAGCCACCCTGCCTCCGCTGCAGACTGCTGACCGAGCTGCCTGCTGCGACCATGCTGCCGTCACTGGGAAGCAGCGCGCCGGGCGGCAGGCCATTTGCTGCGTGACTGCCGTTCGTCCGGCTGCTGCCAGTCATTCTCCCGCTGCTATCACCGCCGTCGGCTGGCCCTTTCTGCCCGCGGCTGTCGCCGCCGCCGCCAAAGGGGAACCCCGCCACGTGATACGGCAGCGAGAACTCTGGGTCGCACACGTTGATCAGCGACACAGGCGCGTCTCCCACCAGCCCTGAGGCTGCCGCAAGAAGCTCTGCATGGACAAAAAATGCATGTCATCGCCGGGGTGTGCTGCTGTGGTTCAGGAGCTATTTGTTTCGGCCAACATTCAGCAGGTAATCCACGCAAAGCTCGCTCAACCGCCGCAGAGACAAGCAGCGGACGTGGCTCACGAACGGCACACATGCCTTTCGATAGAAGCACACCTGCGCCCGCGTGCGCCAGCCACGTTATCTCCGGCTTGAAGGCCGCCAGCAGCCTGGCCAAGCCGGAAAACTCCAGCAGCCCAATCGCGGTGTAGAAGAATGCTGACTCGTACAGCAGCAGCCACGAGCGCTGGTACGAGTGCTGGAAGCGCCTATGCGCAGCGTGCAGCACTTTCTGAAATCCACAATGCTCAAGCTGCTGATGAAGCTGCTCATCCTGGATGCGGCGCTAACAGGACGACCTCAGACCATCCTCAACGTGTCTTTCCAGCGCAAGCTCCAGCGCTGCAAACTGCTTACACGATGCACGATTGCCATGTTGCCACGGCTCAAGACCCACCTTATTGGCACGATGCCGCTGGGAGTCGTCAGCGCAACGATCGCCATGGACAGCCGTGCTGCGAGCCAAGACGGCTGAGCTGCACCAAAGGCAGTCGCAGCTGCGGCGGCCTCCTCCTCGCAGGCCGGCTCATCGAGTGGAAACCTGCCCAAGCACAACATGCAGTTCGATTGCTATCCACGGGTTCTGACAGGCGCGACGTTTGGGTGCACAGCAGGATGGCGGCTTACGGCATGCGCATGCTGAGCCGTGGTATCGCACAGCATGCAAGGGATGGAAACATCAAGTACGATCCCATAAAATACACAGACGATGAGTTGTGAGAGCTGAATGTCTGCATGCCTACCGGCGAGGCAGCAGGATGAGCTCGTGCACCAGAAACACCGGCCAGAAAGCAATGCGCGCCCACACCCAGGTACATGCTGCTGCTTTGGCAGGCCAGCTGTCGGGGCGCATCCGGCACGTCGAACCCAGAATGCCCAGCTGCAGCAAGGACTGGCGCACAATGCAGCAAAGAATCACAAGGTCGCGGACTCGGGTGTCAAGTTGACATCGCTTTGACCCGTCTAAAAATGGCAATGAATGGCGATGCAGCACTTCACAGCTCCAGCACCATGTACTTGGTGCTACACGACGGACGACGCCCTCTGTTTTTTAAGCTGACTTTCATCCACTGGACCTTTTTGAATCCAGCATTAAAACCTAGAGATGACGCCATGAAGAGAAGCTACAGCTGTAAACTTTGGCACACGTTGCCGCAGCTGAGCGAACCTAACCCACGCCCGTACGACCCCTTGTTAAACGCAAACGTTGTCGGGCGAACACACAGCTGGGCCAACACGTTCCCCGATCTCTGCGACTACCCAGGACAGTTTCATCGCACGTATCAGTTTCGCATACACAACCGCGCATAGGGCGCAGTGCATGCGGCGACGACCGGCAGTTCAAAATCCAAAAAACATCGCAACGTGAAACATTACCTCAATCCATCCCCAAAGCCGACACAAACAACCTTCTGCAACGTCAATTATTAGCAAAGCCTTAGCATTGAACTCGCAGCGATGGCCGGCGGTGCAGAGTCCAGAGACCTGCAAAGCAGCCACCAGCACGGCGTGCGTGCAGGCCCTTGTCCGACCTCTTCACATCGCCGGACTCTCATGGATGCCTGAGAAGTAGCATTGACTAGCGCAAACGACGGCCCGCTTCGTCATCGTCCACCGGCATGCAGACGCCTTGCATAATGGATATGACTCATCTATGTCATCGACGCCTGTGCTCGGACATGTCAGCTCCTGCCGGCCGCAGCGTCGCCGTCGTTCGCTGTTCAACTGCATTCCTGAATTCTGCACGCCGATCCACAGCTCTGGCAGCGCTGAGCTCGCAATCACATCTGACGTTTTCAGACATCGACGGCGGAGTGCAGACGCCGCCTCGTTGCTCGGTGCAGGTTTCATGTCCTCGGCGGATCAGAAAGCAGGGCAAGTAAAGCAATCGGCATTCCAAGACAACTTGGCCCACAGCAGCGAGTCGAAGCGGCCGGAGGGCGTGAATCCGGAAACCAACGCGAACGGTCTGTCCGACCAGCAAGCAAGTTGTTTGACATGCTTTCACTAAAAGCTTTCGATCGGGCGCTCGCATATCCATCATAGAACCTCGCGCCATGTGCCGCATTGTGGTGGTGTCTCCATCAGTGTCTTCACAATGCCAACTCATGCATGCAAAACACGAGGTCAAGGCATCGCGCGAGAGATACGCAGCCAATGAGGTCAGGACCAAGCAGGAGCCAGAATGGCCGAAGATTGTCCCCCGCTATTACGACTGGGTCTCCCTGCTCATCGTGCGTGCGCTGACCCCCATCATGATCACCTTGCTCAATTTGGCCTGTGGTGCCAAATTGCATTGGAGATTCAGTCTTAAGATCGAGGAGAAGTATGAAGCATGCCGCAAGGTTTTGAAGTCTTCTGCTGCGTGAACGCAGATCGCAACGGCCATAGTGAGCGCAGCGGTGCATGTTGACGGCGGCCGCGGCTGGGCCAGCTTCGGGCTGCTCATATTCGAGCTCAACCTCATCGTCTGGGTCGGCTACTGCAGCGACCGCAATGCCGGCAGCGCCATCAAGGAGCTGGAGGTGCGGCGCTCTCCTGCTATGCTGATCCGCATGCGTGCCCATCAAACAGGGCGTGCTGCTGTGGCTCACAGCTGCAAATTTTGCAAGATCAAGCTCCAGCCTTGTGACGTCTTGCCGCTCGTGTGCCTTTCATGAGAAGCGCAGCACAGCTTGATCACTCAACCTGCAACACCTGTATTGCGCAGGAGCTGTCGGCCCCGACCGCCATGGCCAAGCGCAACGGCCAGTGGGGCGAGCTGGCGATCAAGATGCTGGTGCTGGGCGACCTCATCGAGCTCAAGGGCGGCGATGTCATCCCCGTCGACTGCCGGGTGCGTAAGGCGGCTTCAGACTGCTTTACAGCGTGCAGCGCCTGCGCCTTGTAATTCGTCCGCCTCATGCACCGTCTTTTGCATAGCCGAACTTTGTGCCTCTCAAAGTGCCGCACTTGCCAGTTGTACGCTGAATCAACGCAGGTGCTTGCCGCCACCGACCGCGCCAATTGGTGGCACCTCTTTGACATCGAGCTCAACATCCTGGCGCCAGAAAACAAGTTCACCGAGGGCGAGGTGTACAATTTGACGCGACCTTACTTGACGGTTCCACGTCCACACTGTTGCGATATGCACTTTGTGCGCGGCTTGAGAGGATGCTCAATGACAGAGCATCTGCCACTGCGGCTGTGCGCCCGACCAGATGTCATGGTGTATTGCTGCAGGTGGTGGCCGTGATGTACCTGTGCCTGACGGCGCTCATCCAGCTGAACCTGCTGGCCACCCGTAATCCCAGCTTCTTGTGGCGCTTGAAATCAAAATTTGAAATCGAATGAAATCAGGACCGCCCCCAGGTTTTGCTCGTTTCATGCTTCCGACCTCCTGTGCTTCCTTCTCGCTGTGTGTGTATTTCCGGCTGCGACAGCCAGCGCCCCTTCTGCAAAGGAAGGGCGCTTTGCTAGGTAACGGCGCTCCTGCTGGCCGCCACGTTCATCGCGGTGTACTGGCCGGCGCGCGTCGAGCTGGACGGCGATGCGGTAAGCAGCAGCATGGCAGACGGGCAACCGGGCGCCATGCTGCCACGGGCAGCAGCCTGCAGCGCGGGGCCGCCAGACCAGACGCCGCAGCAGCCACTGCTGCCCACCAGCGCGGCAACTGCCGACGGGCGGCTGGCCGGAGCTGGCGGCGGCAGCCCGAGCAGGTGGTTGCAGCTGCCAGCGGCGCGGCACAGCAGGGCACCGGACTGGATGCTGTGCCCACTCAGCAAGCTGTGTGCTCTCGTTCTTCTTTTGGTGGCTGACAGCTGCCGTTGCTGTCATGCCTTTCCTGCCTCACCTGTGGTGCAGCAACTCAGTGCCGACACATCTCTTGAGACGAATGTCGACGTCAGAGGTTGCTATACAAGTAGGCAGGTTGTCTGACTTTATCGGTTTTGCATCCTGTGGGCGACTGCCGTGCAGGTTGTCATGCGGGACCCGGTGCACGAGTTGCCACACCTACGTGCGCGCCGCCGTCGCTCCGTGGCTGGCGGATCGGGGCAGACCTCCGACAACCGGGCTGCCCGTCGAGGATCGAAGCCTGCTGCCCGACCACTCGCTGCGCAGCATCAAATATAGAGCAGCTGTCCGGCGCTGGCTGAGCCGCGGCCGCCCAGCGGATCAGCATACATGCCTTCGAGCATTGTTATCTCGTTGTGTGGCAGAGCTTTCAGCGTAACATAGATTTGCAGATTCGACCGCAGCATGTAGCTCGAAGAGTACACTTGGGTTGGCTCTCGTTGGCATCAATAGCTGCCGGCGGCGTCCAATCCCACTGCGCGGCAATGTCTCAGCCTCAGCCTCAGCCTCGGCCTCAGCCTCGTCAACACGGAACCTACTGGCGTGATTGTACGGGGTATAGAGAGAAGGCTCATCACGTATAACTCACATGTAGTGGTAACTGGGCACAGCTCCCCCGCGCTTTCGACAACGAGCGCACGGGCTATGATCGGGAGATGCAGCTCGGGGGATGCTAAGTGACTGAGTGTCCCCTGCTGCAGCTGCTGTTCAGCGCGAACAAGTGCCCTAGGATGCATATCACCATGTTTCAGTTGTACATTCCGCTTTCAAAAGCGTCACGCAGCGTTGAGAAGCGAGCGTTGGCGCAACGAGGCGGCGGCTATGTAAATGTGAGAGAATGTGCCTGCCCAAATTTAGAGCAACGGAGGCAAACCTGCGGCGATGCCATACTCAATCCAGCTGCTGATGCAGTAAAAACTTGTCAGGATCTGCCCTCTTTCGACTGCGGCACCGCGACGCTTGAGCCTTGCCCAACCATACTCACGTTAAATGAGCGTGCCGTCCTGCAGCACCATGGACATGATACAAGTGCTCAGCCTGATCGAACGGCTGAACAGCGCAAAAGGAACTGACGCTCGGGTAGAGGTGTTCCAGCAGCTTCCGTCAGCGCTTGAAACCCTTCCCCTTGAGAATGCTGCCACCAAGGCGGTTGCAAAGGAACAGGCAAGTGGCCACGAGCCTGCTGTATCCAGCATGCCGTCGCCTCATACACGGTTGCATGCTGGTGGTCGTCACGCACAACCCGGAAATCCCCAAGATGACGGAGGCTGCTGCGGCATGTACAGATCGGGCCGTCGATCGGACGGGTTCTGCGGCTTGAGGGCTTCACCGCAGCGGTTGAGCACGCCGAAGCCGGCATGGTGGCGCGGGTGGCAACCCTGCTCCTGAGGGTGTGCCTGCCGGCGGAGCAGCCTGACGACTTGATGGAAGTCAGCTTTGCCCTGTCACCCGCGGCGCACGCGGCGGCTCGGTGCTTCCGAGCCAAGGATTGGGGCGGCATCAGCCAGCGCCAGCTTGTTCGACGTGTCGAAGAAGCAGCCTGCGTCACGGCGCTGGTGCACGCGGCCTCGCTGCGGCCGCTTGCCTCCAGCCTGGCGGCCGCTGACATCTTACATGCTGCCGTTGCGGCGGCCGCCGCGATCCACACCGGGCTGTCTGTGCGGCTGGTGTCGGCGAAAGTGGGCAAACACCTGAGGGGCCAGCAGCTGCAGGACATCATGCACAAGACCCTGGCGGACAATCTGGCGCAGGCGGTAGTCGCCGCCGCAGCTGCGGCCACAGCCGTGCCGCAGCCGCTTGATGGCGAGACCGCACGGCAGCTCCTAGAGATTCTCGACGCCACGGCGGCGCGGCTGGGCGACGCCTCCAGCAGGCACTTCCCACGCGATGCAGAGCTGCTGAAATGCGGCGCATACGTCCTCGGTCTGCTGTGCGTGGACTCTGCGCCGCAGCCCGTCATGGAGCGATACCTCACGACGGCGGTGGCGGCGCTGCAAGCCGAGGTTGGCACAGCCGGCAGCGCCGGCGGCGCAGGCAGCGGAAACCCTGCAGCGCCTGAGCTGCCGTACGACGGTGGCACGGAAGCAGAGCTGGAGACGCGGCCGGCCGCCGCCACCGCTGCGCATCCCCTCGGCATTGCGCGTCACCTTGCAGCCCTCGAGGCGCTGACGGTTGCCGTCGCGGCAGTGGCAAGCAGCACAGCCGCCATGGTGAGTAGTTGCTGTGTCGCTGTCCGTGTGCTGGTGCCAGCAGCTTCACCACTTCATTCTGTGGCGCTGTCGCCATTGCATGGTTGCTGTGCCAGCTGCACCAGTCCAAGTGCGCTGGGCGGCACGGCAGTCTGATGGCTGGCCGTGCGTGCACTGCCTCTCCCAGGCTGCTCGTCGGTTCCTTCTGCCTGCTGCACCGTTCTTCTGGTCTGCGTCACGCTCATCGAACCCTGCGCTGAAGCTTGTGCCTCCCTCTATGCTGCAGGCACTGGTGGGGCAGGTGACCTGCACGCTGTCGGCCGCGTTGCAGCACTGCAACACGCTGCGGCAGCGGCCGACGCCGGATCTGGCGGCGTCCATGGCTGCCGCCGCCACCGCCGCCCCTGGGCTGCCCGCTGCTGCGTCCCTCGCTTGCATTCTGCATCGCGCCGCGGAAGCGGCCGTGGGGGTGCTTGCCGGCTTCATGGACTCCGTGATCTCAGACCTGCAGGATGCGCGGGAAAAGCCGCACGACCCTCGGGATATGCCCCGCGACGACGCCTTCATCCACACCTACACCTACGTCATTCCGAGTGAGTTCCCTTTCGAACCTGGACTGCCTGCGGCCTATAGCAGGACTTGTGCACCACACGGTGTGGTGTCTGCCCTGGCGAACTCATTGGGCACCAGCTGTGCAGCTGTCATGCACTCAGCGTCACGCCCCAGGCTCTAAACCCTAAACCCTAACCCGCCCCAGAGCTGTCCAGGTCTCTGATGCGAGACATCCTGCCCTCTCTGTGACAAGTAGCTCTGCACCCGCGTGCAGAAATAGCGCCGCAGCTTGCGGACTTCCTGGCGTGGCCGGCTGGCATGCTGCGCGTTCCGGCTGGCTGCGAACCCATCGCCGGGAGGGCTGGCTATAACCCGAGGCGTGGCGCACAATCGGCAGCCTCAGCGGTGCTCAGGACGGCCCAGCTGCCGACGTCGCTGACGCAGCATCGCATCTCTCTGCTTGGGCGACGGCTGGTGCGCTCCTGCATCAGGATTCAGTGCGGGGGTTTAGTGCAGGGGTTTAGGGTTTAGGGTTTAGTGCAGGGGTTGCAGCTGCAGCTGCGAAGCCCAGGAGGTGCTCTTTACGAGAGCCTAGCCTGGGCAAGCACACGCCAGGCTGCTGGTTTACTGCTTGTGCTTTGGAGCCCACTGATGCACCTGGACAGTCAGTCCGCCACGACGTGTAAGCGGCACGTGATCTCGGCGGGCCTGAGAATCGAACCTGACCTCCTGCTGACCTTGTGCATGTCCGCCTGCAGTACCTCGATGCGTCAGCGGCCGCCGTGGCACTCTTCGAGCATGACCGGATGCTTTTGTCGGCGACGGAGCTGCCGCAGAGTCTGCTGTATACCGACCGGGCGTGCGCTGCGCTGGCGGCCATTGCGGCGCGGGGCCCTGGCATGGCGGCGCTCGCGACCGATGCCGGCATCCCGGTGGTGAGACGCACTACAGACTGACGCAGAAGCATGACACTGAACGCATGTTGCTCGGGAAGGTCGTCCGATCGTTCAGGGGCTCTGCGCCTTTTGGGCCCACAATTACGAACCGGGTGCACAATACTGACCTTATCATCGACCCCTGTCTATGGAGCAAGTAGGGACAGCTGCGGCCGCGCGGTATCTGCCGGCCTCTCGACCACTGCCAGCACCAAGGGCGCTTGCTTGTGCACGAGTCAAGGTCGCCACCTTCGGGGTCTTGCCAGGATTCAAATCAGGATGTGTCTCAAATGCGACATCAGCCTGGTGTCGAGACTTCGACTTTGCTGTGGCCGCCGCCTCGCGACACACCGTGTGTGTTTCAACGTGCGCAGGCGCTCCTGTGGCACGCCCTTTGGCTGGCCGGCCCGCATCAGCCGGGGAGTGTGCCCCGTCTGCCGCAGGTGCAGGCGGTCTGCAGCCTGTTCGTCTCCATGATGGCCACCCACCCTGGGCTGCGACACGCCGTCGCCGATCGCTGCAACAGCGGTACACGCTCAGCGGTCGTAATCGTCACGCAGCTCCTCGCCCAGGCGCCGCAGCTGTACCGCCGACGCCTCACTGCCGCCCTGAGGCCCGCGCTTGATGCAATGTCGGCGGAGGATGCCGCATGGAGCGGCAGTGGCGGCGGCCATAGCGCCGGGCTAACAGGGCCTGGCAGTGGCCGCGCCGCCAAAGATGCGATCAGCGGCGGCAGCGGCGGCGGCGGCAGCGGCGGCGGCGGCAGCGGCGGCGGCCCAGCGAACGCAACCGGCAGCACCGTTACAGCGGCTGACGCGGCCGCGGCTGCGGAGCAGGCGATGCGTGACCTGTTGAAGGTGCGGGATGCAAATGCTGCCATGTTGCCGGATGTGGTTTCTGGGTGCCGCAATCCTTGCATTGGCTTCAACTTGCATCACATCTTGCGGCCCCGGACAATGCATTCAGCGCGCCTCCACCTGACTGCCTGCACCAAGTTTTCGACTTGCAGCATTGCGTAGCTGATCAACCCTGCTGTCTCTAAATCAATGGCATGTGCCGTCTGCCTCCAGGAGGAGGAGGGCGCATCCGCGGCTCAGCAGCAGGCGGCAGCCAAAGCGGCGCAGAAGCGCGCCAAGAAAGCGCGGCGGAAGGCGGCAGCGATAGCGGTGGACAATGCAGAGCAGGCGGCCAGCTCGGCAGAAGCTGCTCTGCAGCTGCCAGCTGGCAGGCAAGATCCCAAGGCCGTGGGCCTGTCGGCAGGGGAGTGCGCGAGGCATGCATCAGCTCCCAGCAGCGAGCAGCCGGAGCCGTCGCCGCCGCAGCAGCCGAGGCTGTCAGTTGCGGCTGAAACAGTCAATCCCAATGCAGCGCCAGCTGGCGGCGCGCCAGGCCCTTCCGAAACCCTAAACCCTTTTGACACCGGCAGCGCAGTGCCGCCGGAGCCAGCGGCGCCGGAGTGGATGCTCTGCCCGCTCAGCAAGGCGCGTTGTTACGGCCTGCTGATTCCCATTCTCTTGAGCATTTCTGCAGCTGGACCCAGCCCGACTGCCGCCACGCAGATCCCAGGCCTTGTTATAACTGCAATGGCCTATCCGGATAAGCTCGGACTTCACACTGTCACGAAACGGCGGACCCCGTACCCTCAACACCCTAGGGGGCATGATGACGTGCAGGTGGTCATGCGGGACCCGGTTCTATGCACCGACGGCCACACTTACGAGCGTGCCGCCATCACGGCATGGCTGGCAGAGCGCGGCACCTCGCCAAAGACGGGCCTGCCCGTCGAGGATCGAAACCTGCTGCCCAACCACTCACTGCGCAGCATCATCGGGCAGCTGTCCGGTGCCAACTGACTTATCGCGGCCGCACGGACGCCACTGTGCGCGTACTAAGCAGAGAAATGTCAGGCCAGAGTGAAACCTTCTGCCGGTTTCGGTTGTGTTTGTACGTGTGGTTTCCAGATGGTGGATCATATCTGAAACAGCGCTGATGTTCCAACAGCATCTGTGGCCTTGTTTGGCGTGTCCCTGACGAAACCACAGAACATCGATACACAGCAGGAACATTGCCTGTGATTCTGCTTGGCAGCACATATATATTCAGCAGGTCCCACGAGACCAGCTTCTGTTCTGCTGACCGAACGCATTTGCCCTTGATGGCAGAGCATTGCTTCCCGCACCGGCTCTGCATGCGGTCAGGCCAGCCAGAACAGGCGAGGCCTCAGTCTCGCGCCCGCCGCCGGCGCCGCCGCCGCCGCACAGCCCAGGCCACCAGCAACAGCAGCCCTAGCGCAGCCGCCGCCAACAGCAGCCACCGCGCAGAGTCACCGCCACCCAGCGCCGCCGCCCTGCCGCCGCTGCTGCCGAGCCAGCGGCTAGCTGCGGCGCCGCCGCCGGCGCCCGAGACCCGCAGCTTGGCGCCCTCCGCCGAGCCCGTCGCCGCAGCCAGCTTCGCCGATTCTGCAGCCGCGGCCAGCTTCACCGCCTCTGCGGTGTCGACGCCTCCGCCGAGCGGCACCATCAGAAAGTCCTGCATGTCGCCGCAAAGAAAGTGCACGACTGTGGGACGCGAGGCGCATTGGCACGTGACTGCAAGCTGGGGGGTTCAATCATGAGCCGCGGTGATGTCCACGGTAAAGGCGCGTAAACGACAGGGCGCAGTGGGGACCGGCTTCAGAGCCAGCAACGCCAGCATGTCGTCACTGCGAGTCCAGCGCAAAGCGAGTGCAGCATCATGTATCAGCCAGAGCACTCAGACGCAGCGTGGAACGCCCTACCCTAAACCCTAAACCCCGCCCCCGCCCCCTAAACCCTAAACCTAAACCCCGCCCCCGGCGGGGTGGACCCAGGTGGTTCAGAGCGCACCTGCTGCGCGCCGGAGCCGTCCTCCGGGATGCTCACGTCGGCGCTGGTGTCGCCGAATCCCGCAGCGCGCACCGTCACCCGGTAGCTGCCCGGCGGCAGCGGCCTGTGCGCAAGAATTTGACAGATCATGATGTGACGAAAAGACTCGATAGAATGATGAAACGCCGCCTTGAAACGCTGCCCGGGCGCAAGCGCCTGGTAGGAAAACAAGAAGTTGAGAAAGTTGTGGAAAGAAGTTGAGAAAGTTGTGGAAAGAAACGAAACGTCACTGAGAGATCCGCTCGTATGAAGCATACGCAGTGTGGAAGCCACACCATCAAGTTCAAGCGAGTTTTCGAGCAGGTGGTGGATAAGAGTGATTTTCTGCAGCTTGGCGCATGGCGCTGGACGCAGTGGCCTGTTGTGAACGTTGCTTGTGCCACGGCGCCTCCCACTGTTGTGCCAGGGTTTAAGGTTTAGGGTTTAGGCCGGGCGTTGGCGTGGCAGCACGAAACCTAGATAAGAATCGACGGTAAAGCTGTTTCAAGTAAACTCTCGGAGACGCGTGTGCACCTGTAGTAGTCGCCGAACTGGGCGCCGCTGAGCACGAAAGAGTCGACGCCCTCGACGCGCACTTCTGCAATGACGGCGCCGTAGGCGTCCATCTCGTCCGCGGCCACCTCTGCTCCAGGAAGCGTGTCTGCCTTGGCTGCCTTCTGCTGCACGAAACCCCTGCGGAGAGACGCTGCGCATTCAAATTGGTGCATGATAGGGTTTAGGGTTTGGGGTTTAGGGTTTTAGGTTCCTGTCCTGAAATCCTGTTCTGACCGTAGATTCCCAGGTCGTCCGCTGCCGCCTCAGTGCCAAGCACCGTGTCCGCCTTGGCCGCCTTCAGCACAAAGCCCCTGCGGCGGAATGAGAACCCTAACCGGAATGAGAACCCTAAACCCTAAGTTTGGTCTGCTTTCCCATCAACCTGGGCGTAGGGCATCTGCCCGCATTCAGAAAACATCGTGAGAGTCGAGACTGGTGCACGGCGGTTCGCGGCGTTGTTGCGCAGCGAAGGGCAGCGCCAGCAGCGACGGAGGAGATTCTTTTCCAAGGGGAATCTACCATGCCGTCCCTTCCAAGGGGAATCCACCAAATACAAGCGCGTCGCCCATCCGAGGCTCTGCAGCCCTGCGCTGACGGGCAGTGCCAGCAGCGCCGGTCCGTCGGCGGCAGCGGCGGCAAACATCAGGGTTTAGGGTTTAGACCCTAATCCCTAAACCCAAACCCTAAACCCAAACCCATCCGAGGCTCTGCAGCCCTGCGCTGGCCGGCAGTGCCAGCAGCGCCGGTCCGTCGGCGGCGGCGGCGGCAAACATCACGCCCTGAACCCTAAACCCTATCTTCAAAACAAGAGCGCTGCGCAATCGGGGAGTGGCTTCCGCATCCACTTCTGCGTGCCCACCTGAGGACATGCAGCCCCGCGGCCGCAGGCAGCGCCAGCAGCGCCGGCAGGTTGGCGGCAAACAGGTCGCCCAGCGTCTCGGCCGGCGGCCACTTGTTCTGGCTCACCTCCAGCGTGATCTCCATGGTGTGGCGGTCCACATAGCTCCAGTCCTGTAAGCCAGCAGGAACGCGGACGCCTCAACGACTCTGCGACGATCGCTGCAGATGGGGCCACATGTTCTGGCTGACATCCAGCGTGATCTCCATCCAGTGCCGGTCCGCATCGCTCCAGTCCTGTGGGTGCATGCACTGCGCGAATGTCGTTGACGTGATTCATCAGCAGGAGGCCACTTGATCTGGCTGGCCTCGGCTTGTCATGTAGTGCCAGTCCACATAGCGCCAGTCCTGTGGGGCTATTGACAGGCCTCAAACATGCACCAAAAGGATAACAGTTAAATAACACTTGTCCTTTCTCGCCTCCAGGGTCAGCTGCTCATGGCAGGTGCCGGTGACGATGGCGCTGCACTGCAAAGACTCGGTGGCGAATGCAACGGTGGGTTTCCAGTGTCTTAACACGCTCGTGACCCACGGCACCCTTGTTTGGCTCAGCACTTGCCTGCCGTGCAGACTGAGGCTGGAAAAGAGCGCAGCGCGTCGTTCGATCGAGTCACTTTCCCGTGATACACGTGGCTTTCTATCGTGCTAGTACAGATGATTGCCAGCCCGGTGGCACACGTGTTGTCTAAAGTAAGCGCCAAGCGAACGCAAATCCCCGCAACTACTCAGGTACCAAGCAGGTCGCAGGTTTCAGGCATACTCCCCCCCCCCCCTTTACGCATTTCGCCCACCTGCATGCCGCCGTGCACGGGGTACCAGGCGGCGCCGTTGGTGATGCCCTGCGTCTCCGCAAACTCCGCCGCCGCTGCCATGCCCGCGTGCGCGTTTGCGTACGTCTCCGCCAGGAACCTGCATCGGACTTTCGAAGTGTGTCGTTTCACTCTTCCGACTGGTGTAGCTCGCTGCATCTCTGCAAACTCCACCGCCGCTGCCATGCCCGCGTGCGCCGTTTGCGTATGTCTCTGCCAGGAACCTGCAGTGGTTGAACGATCACAAGCCAGCCCTACCAACCACAACACGACCGAGGATCGTCGAATATCAAGTGCGAGTGCCTGCAATGTCTGTGCCCAGCTGCAAGTCTCACAGAGCGGGTTCGGAAAGCAGGCAGGGTGCTGCTCTGACGGCGTGTCTCTGAGCGAATGTCTTGCAGAGCGGAGTACACTTGAACAGCATCCAGATTCTTGCTCTGACGGCATGCCCAACCTGAAGGTTGCGTCGTCCGGCGACTTGGCGTAGCCTGTCTGCCCTGTGTCCGGCGCATCCCACGGGTAGTTTGCTACCAGCGCACCCTGCCGTGTAGAGGACACGATTGACCGTTGCATGCCCGCGCCTGTCTGAGCGGGGCCCATGCCAGCTGCTTGCAGGAGTCGGCCGCTGCCAGTCAGCGGGTCACCTGCTGCCTGCCGAGCTCCGGTGGCAGGCGGCCAGGGTTCAGGGTTTAGGTTTAGGGTTAGGACCACACTGCTACGGCCCAGACACCGCCCGCCAGGACACAACAAAGCAAACGTGAGTTTTCGAGGCCTCGCCGTGTGCAGGCTGGCAGCCGCAACGCAGATGTACAAGCGCACCCACCCCATGCGAAACCGCCGTTCTCTAGGTTGCAGAAGAGCGCTGTGAGAAGGAGGTCAGGGGCCTCGCCTCGTGCAGGCTGGCCGCCGCGACGAAGCTGTGCGAGCGCGCCCACTCCATGAGCACTGCCGTCTCCGGTTGCTCAGTGCCCGTCGCCTGCAGAGGCCCCGCCGAACGCCCCTCGCCCGACGCCAGCGGATCGGGAAAGTCCCGATTCAGGTCCTTGCCCAGGCTGCAGACGAGAAGCGAAAGCTACGTCCACGCCTGTCGTCTGGAACAGCGTTCAGACACC